>ERZ780149.1551-NODE-1551-length-24298-cov-6.533020_pt1 | contig 24298 bp, 27 predicted proteins | sample MGYA00511367_ERZ780149 | MGnify/ENA primary metagenome ERZ780149 (study PRJEB29588, sample SAMEA2153852) | human gut metagenome | biome: human gut; feature: human-associated habitat; material: faeces | place: Denmark | collected 2008/2010 ... | reverse complement strand
CTGATATTTATTCAAATGAATTTGAAATTAAATAGTTAGCGAGAAATTACAAGTTATAGAGTAGTTTTAAGAGTGATATTTAAAATATTGCTCTTTTTTTCTGTCAAATTTATAATTAAATAATTTGCACATTTCTCAAATTCAAAAGATTATATTAGAATAAGTTTGAGGAGGGATAAGGAAATGGAAGAATTATTTAATAGACCTATTTTAGATCAACTATATGATTCAATAAGTGATGATTTTGAAACAATGCTATTAAAGAAAAAGAATAGTGATGGGAAATTTACAGAGTCATTAAAAGTAGAAGAAGAATTAATTTATTTGATAAAAAAATTAGTTAAAGACGAAGAAATGTTAGACCAAATAACTAATAAATTAAATAAATTTGAACTCGCCATTGGTAATGAAACTGACTTACTTTGTAAACATTATTACAAATTAGGAATAGTTGATAGTAAAAAAATATTGATGGAAATAGGAGAATAAAGGTATGGAAGAAATCGCAGGTAATTTTTTTGATAATTATGAAGAAGGTTTTTTAGAGTATTTAGAAGTTAATAAAGCACAAGCATTAAAAGATAGAGAAGACTATCAAACATTAAATAAAAAGATATCAGAACTAAAGTATAAATACCCAAATGTAAGAACATTTTTAGAAGAAAAAGAAGCAATAGATTTAAGAGATGATGAACAATATGCAATACTTAATGTACTTGATTATGAAACTGAACTTGATGTTATTGAGTTAAAAGAAAGTTTTAAATTAGGTTTTAAAGAAGCATTAATCTATTTAAATAATATGGGAATGTTAAAATTAAACTAGTTTAAAGGGACGGATAATTTAAAAAATCTGTCCTTTTTATTATGCAATAGAAAAGAAAGAGAGTGTGATAAATTATGGAAAATGAAGAATTAAAAAATAAGTTAATTGAAAAATTAGAAAGGGAATTAACAGATTTTAAAGATAGTTTAAAGGGACTACCTGCAGAACAAATAATAGACAATAGTTATAAAATAACATGTATGCAAACGATACAAGATTATTTAGCATACGATAAAGATTATTCAAAATTCGAACTTAAAACATTACTTAAAAGGGAGCATATATTAGAAGAATGCTATGATGATTGGTTATCTAATGATGGTAGTTTAAGAGAAGCTATAGAATTTTCAGTAGATGATACGATAGACATTATTAGAGATAATGAGGTCAAAAAAGAACGAAATAAAGATGCAAGATAAAGAAAAAGGAGGTGCAAAACATGTCTAAATTTGTACCAAAAGATGTAGTAAAACAAGCAAAAGAAATTGATTTACTAACTTATTTTATGAACAATAATCCATCAGAACTTGTAAGAAAAGGTACTAATACATATTCCTTAAAAAGTCATGATAGTGTCATTATAAGTAATGGATTATGGCATAGATTTTCAACACATCAAGCAGGAAAGTCAGCAGTTGATTATCTTATTAAAGTAGAAAATATGACATTACAAGAGGCAGTTTCAAGTGTATTAAATAGAAATATAGATACATATATTAGACCTCAATATAGTAATGAAAACGCACCTAAAACAATAGTAATTCCAGAAAAAGCGAGTACCAATAAACAAGTTATAGAGTATCTAAAAAACAGAGGAATTGATGAAGAAATAATAAATGATTGCATAAATAAAAAGATTATTTATCAAGAAAATAAAACCAATAATGCAGTATTTTTAGGGTACGATAATGATAACAATATCAAATATGCAGGGTGCAGAAGTACAAATGAAAAAAGAATAATGAGAGATGCAAAGGGGAGTTCAAAAGAGTATTCTTTTAGAATGTTAGGAGCAGAAGAATGTAATTCATTACATATATTTGAAAGCAGTATAGATTTATTATCTTATGCAACATTATTAAAAAATAAGGGATATGATTATACAAATCAAAATCTTTTATCACTTGCAGGAGTGTACCAACCAAGTTCTAATATAGAACAAAGTAAAGTACCAATAGCAGTACAAAACTTTTTAAATAAAAACACAAATATAAAAGATATTGTATTACATTTTGATAATGATATAGCAGGAAGAAATGCAACAAAAGCAATGATATATGCACTTGATAAGTACAATGTTTATGATATTCCTGCTCCTTATGGTAAAGACATAAATGATTACTTATGTTACAGCATAGGGTTAAAAAATAGGCAAGAAATTGACAGATATAAAATGAAAAAAGAACAAAATAGAGTACCAATATAGGTACATTTAAAAATGTAAAAAGAGGATTTCTTGTCCTAGCAAGCACTGAATTTGTTCACACGAAAATATCGTGTTTCAAAATTCTATTCTATGGGGAAACCCCAATCCCCATTTTTAAATGAGCAAAACAGGAGGGAGAGATTTGAGAAAAAGATATATAAGAAAAGATATAATGCTTAATGAAATTGAGAATGAAAAACTAATTGAAGATTGCCAAAGATGTAATCTTTCTTATGGAGAATATTTTAGAAGATTGTTAATGAATGAACAAATAAAAGAAAAGCCTGGCAAAGAATTTTATGTGATAATGAAACAGCTTTCTAAAATAGGAGTTAATCTTAATCAAATAGCAAAGAAAGCAAATCAAACATATAAAATAGATAAAGATTATTATAAGAGTGAAGCAGATATTTGGCATAAATTTGCAGAAGAAGTAAAAGATAAATTTTTATAGGAGGTGGTAATTTGGCAGTAACAAAAATATGGAAAGTTGTTAAAAGAATGGATCATGTTATAGGTTATGCTAAAGATGTAAATAAAACAAAAATTGAATTTAATCAGAATTATGAAATGTTAGTAGATGACTTGCAAAATGTAATTGATTATGCAAGAAATTCTGATAAAACAGAAAAAGAATATTTTGTTACAGGAATAAATTGTGATTCAGATTCAGCTTATGAAGAAATGCAAGATACAAAAAGATATTATAATAAAAAAGATAAAATTTTAGCATTTCACGCATATCAATCTTTTGCAGAGGGAGAGGTTACTCCTGAATTAGCACATCAAATTGGTGTGCAACTTGCAAATGAAATGTGGGGAGATAGATTTCAAGTAGTAGTTACAACTCATCTGAATACTAATCATATACATAACCATATTGTACTTAATTCTGTTTCTTTTGAAGATGGTTTAAAATATTATGATAATCATACTAATTATGCAAAAATGAGGCATATATCAGATGAACTTTGTAAGGAATATGGATTAAGTGTAATAGAAGAAAAAGCAACAAAGAAAAAAATGAACTATGATAATTTTTATAAGAAATCTTTATATACTGACAACTATTCTAATAATGCAAAACGAGATTTAGATTTAGCAATTAGACAAGCATATTCTTATGATGACTTTTTATACTTAATGAAAAAATTAGATTATGAAATTATTTTTAGAGCTAATAAAATAAGTGTTAGAAAAGAACCATATAAAAGAAACATTAGAATAGAAAGAAGATATGGAGAAAATTATTCAATAGAAAATATAAAAAGAAGAATAATAGAAGAACAAGCTGTTCGAGTTCCGTTTATAGAAAATGTTTATAATTATAGAAAAGTTAATTATCCTTTTGCTAAAAGGCACAAAAGAGCCAAAGCGAAAGGATTTATTGCTTTATATTATCATTATTGTTATTTGTTAAAAGTTTTTCCAGATAATGTACCACAACAAAGATTACCACAAAGTATTAGAGCAGATGTTTCAAGAATGGAACAATTATCTGAAGAAGCAAGATTTTTAGCAACACATAAAATAAAAACATTTGAAGAATTAAGTAACTATCAAGATGATATAAATTTTAAAATAAAAGAAATATTAGACCAAAGAGAAAGACTTTGGGCAAAAAGAAAGTTATCAAAAGATGGAAATGAAATGCACGAATATGCAGAGCAGATTTCATCTTTAAATGATAAATTAATCAAATTAAGAAAGAGGGTGGAATTATGTGAAGATATTAAAATAAGAGTACCGAAGATAGATAATAATTTATCTGAATTAGATACACAAGAAGAAATGGAAAAAGAAACAAAAGATAGAAAAAAAGAGAAAAGAAAAAAAGGAAAGGAGTAAATGATATATGAGTGTTAATGGAGATGTATCAGAACAAGTAGTAAGATTAAGTTTAGAGGGATTTGAAATTTTAGCAAGATTAACTGGTAGTGGAGCAAAGAATGTTGCTGCAATGATTTATACTATAATGAAAGATAAAAGACAAACGAAAGGAAAAATTAGACTTAATAATATGTTAAAAACAGGAAAGCCTTTAAAAATATTTACAGTAAGCAGAGAAGATTTAAAAACATTTGCAAGAGAGGCAAAAAATTATGGTATTTCATATTGTGCTTTAATCAATAGAAATAATAAAGACATTGATGGAATGGTAGATGTTATGGTTAAAGATGAAGATGCTTCAAGAATAAATAGAATTGTAGAAAGATTTAAACTAACAACAACAGATACGGCGAAAATGGATACTGTTATTACAAAATCTATTGAAGATAGAGAGGCAGAAAAAAGAGAAAAGAGTATTCCAGAAAAATCAAAGGAACAACAACTAGAAGATTTACTTGCTAAAAAGCCTATGCAGACAGAAGAAACTTCAAAAGTAAATTTCAATATGGCAAAGACGGAAAAAGACCCTCTGTCAGAGCCTTCCTCAACGACTTCCAAAATGCAAGAAGGGGTATCTAAAGGAGAAAAGAAACCATCTGTAAAGAAAGAACTTGCAGAACTTAAAGTTGAAGCAAAGAGATTAGATGAACAAAAATCTAAAGAAAAGGTTAAAGTAAATATAGCACCTGTTCAAAATAATAAAAAAGCAAAAGCGAAATCAAGTAGATAAGGAGGAATGTTTAATGGAAGAAATGAGAACAATTAATTTAGATAAATATGATTATCGACTAATATTAAATGCATTAAATGAATTTAGAAATATAAAAATACAAGAAAATGTTGATATAGAAATCATAGATAAGTTAATGTCAAAATTGTTAAAAGCCCCTGTAAATAAAAAGATGTTATCTTTAAATAGAACTGCAAAGGGAAAATTTACAAGCAATGAAGCAAGATGAAAAAAGAATTTTGAGGGTGTTGTATGTAATAGGAATTATTCCAATTATTTGGATTGCTCTCCTTTTAGCTCCTTATACTAAAGGTGGACTTATAGAAATAATAAAAAATGGTAGTGTAGCATTAAATCAGCCATTTAAAATAGTTATTGTAGAGAATAGCATTAGAACTATTCTTATTTTTTTGATTATTTATATATTTTCAATCTTATTATATGAATCAACTAGAAAAAATTATAGGAGGAGAGAAGAAAATGGTTCAGCCAAATGGGGCGAGGCAAAGGAATTAAATAAAAAATACAAACAACCTAATAATTATAATAAGTTGCTTACTAAAAATGTTTCTGTTGGATTAAATGGAAGAAAGCATAGAAGAAATGTTAATGTATTAGTTATTGGTGGTTCTGGTGCAGGAAAGACATTTAGTTATTGTAAGCCAAATGTAATGCAATGTGCAACATCGTATGTTATACTTGATCCAAAAGGAGAAATCGTTAGAGATACAGGTTATTTATTAGAAAAAGAACGGATATGAAGTCAAAGTATTAGACTTAATAAATATGGAAAAATCACATTGTTATAATCCGTTTGTATATATAAAAACAGATAATGATGTTCAAAAATTAGTAACAAATCTTTTTAAATCAACAACACCAAAAGGAAGTAGTACAAACGACCCATTTTGGGATACTGCTGCAAGTATGTTACTTTTAGCTTTAATATTTTATTTGAAATATGAAGCACCAGAAGAAGAACAAAACTTTGTAATGGTAATGGAATTACTACGAGCAGGAGATGTTAAAGAAGATGATGATGAATATGTTAGTCCTCTTGATATGTTATTTAATAGATTAGAAACAAGAAAACCAGAACATATTGCTTTAAAATATTATAGAGCATATCATTCAGGTTCAGCTAAAACATTAAAATCAATACAAGTAACTCTTGCTGCAAGACTTGAAAAATTTAATTTAGAAAGTATGGCAGGGCTAACTCAAACAGATGAACTTGATTTACCAAGTTTAGGAGAAAAGAAAGTTGCATTGTTTGCAATTATTCCAGATAATGATACATCATTTAATTTTTTAGTTAGTGTTTTATATACACAACTTTTTCAACAATTATTTTATTTAGCAGATTATAAATATGGTGGCAGTTTACCAATACATGTACATTTTGTTATGGATGAGTTCGCTAATGTAAGTTTACCAGATGATTTTGATAAAATATTATCAGTAATGAGGTCAAGAGAGGTATCTGTTTCTATAATATTGCAAAATTTAGCACAATTAAAAGCCTTATTTGAAAAACAATGGGAATCAATAGTTGGAAATTGTGATGAGTTTTTATATTTAGGTGGTAATGAACAAAGCACCCATAAGTATGTTAGTGAATTATTAGGAAAAGAAACAATAGATACAAATACTTATGGTAGGAGTTATGGTTCACATGGCAGTTATTCTACAAATGACCAAATCGCAGGTAGAGAACTATTGACACCAGATGAGGTAAGAATGCTAGATAATAATTATGCTTTACTTTTTATTAGAGGAGAAAGACCAGTAAAAGATTTCAAATTTAATTTAAAAGAACATTTTAATAGCATAAATACACCTATTGGAAATAAAGAAATAAAACCATATATACATGGAGGAACAGAAAATTCAATAGGTACAATATCATTTAATTTAGATGATATGGAAATTGATACAAAAGAAATTATAGATTTAGAAACAAATGAACTTGATGTTGAATTATTATCAAGTGAAGAAATCGAAAATATGTACAAAGAAGATACAAAAAATGATAATAGTATCTAAAAGACCAAAGTTATATCTAAAAAATAAACTTTGGTCTTTTTTTGTACCCAAAAATAAAAATTAAGGAGGAGTTTTGATATGGAAAATAAGAAAAAAGGAAATTTTAAAGTATTTTTAAAGAAAACATTAAAAAGAGGAGCAATAATTATAGGTTATGTTATTGCATTAAATGTGGCACAGCAAATTCACTCTTTTGCAGCAGATGACCCAATAGCTATTGTTAATAATTTATCTAATTTTATATTTGGATTAATAAGAGCAGTTGGAATGATTATATTAGGATTTGGAATTGTTCAAGTAGGTATGAGTTTAAAATCTCATGATCCAACACAAAGAGCAAACGGAATAATGACTTTAGCAGGTGGAGTTGTAATTACATTTGCAAAAGAAATTTTAAATATTATTACAGGTGGATAAAGATTAAGGCAGTTTTATCTGCATTAATAAATTAATTTTAGAATGGAGGTGCTAGATGTGAATTGGATTGTAGGAAATTTACAGAATGCATTAGATACATGGAATGGTAAATTATCAGAAATTTATATGTTAGTCACACAAAGTCCAGCAGATTTTAAAGGTGGAGCTATATGGAACATTATTCTTAATATAAATGGTGCATTACAGGCAATAGGGTTAGCATTGCTTGTATTATTTTTTGTAGTTGGAGTAGTTAGAACATGTACTAATTTTTCAGAACTAAAAAGACCAGAACAAGCAGTAAAACTATTTTTGAGATTTGCAATAGCAAAAGGAATTGTTACTTATGGACTAGAGTTAATGCTTGCAGTATTTAAAATAATTCAGGGAATAGTAACAACTATAATGGCAAAAAGCTCATTTCAAGCAAGTAGCATGTCATTACCACAATCAATAATAGATGCAGTTAATAATTGTGGATTTTTTGAGAGTATTCCATTATGGGCAGTTACATTGCTTGGAGGACTTTTTGTAACAGTATTGTCATTTATTTTAATTCTTACTGTATATGGTAGATTCTTTAAATTATATATGTACACAGCGATAGCTCCAATACCTTTGGCATCATTTGCTGGAGAAACTACACAAAATATTGGTAAGAGTTTTTTAAAAAGTTATATAGCAGTATGTTTAGAGGGAGCAATAATTGTACTGGCATGTGTAATATTTTCAGCATTTGTAACAAGCTCGCCATCAGTAGATACAGGTGTAGCTACTGTTACTATGGTTTGGAAATATGTAGGAGAACTTATATTCAATATGCTAGTTCTGGTGGGAACAATAAGGCTGTCCGATAGAATCGTACGAGAAATGATGGGAATATAAAAATGGAAGGAGCCGTAAATATGAGCATGGATTTTATACATACAGAAGAACATGGAATTAAATATTTAGTACACCCATCTGGGAGTATCTTTGAAGGTATGAAAATAAGAGAAAATCCAGATGATGCATTTGATAATGCAATAAAAAGAGGAATGAAAAATCCTGATGATTGGATGTATATGTATTCAAACAATAATAAGGATTATTTTAAAAATTATTATACAAGAAATTATAAATCATATCCTCAATTTGATTTAAAAGAAAGAATAAAAAATAAATTATTGGAAAGGTAGGAAAAATTATGAACTTATTAAATGAAGAGGATTTAAAAATAATTGAAACCGATGACAATTTCATTAAATATAAAAATAAAAAAGCCAAATTCAATACAAAAATTGCATCAGATATGAAACATAATGGCGAAGTTGTAGATGTTATAGGTGTTATTAAAGGTAGAGATGAAGAACATGATTCTTATATTGTTAAATTTAATGATGACACAATAGAAAAAAATGTTATGTACTTTGAACTACAATTTGATTATGTTAAAGATCCTGTTCAAGAAGATATGAGAAGAAAATTAAGCAGAATAATGAAAGTATATGACTTGAACGATAAGGAAATAGAAGAATTGCAAATTGCTGTAATGAATTATGATTATGAGGCTAATGAGGGAGTAGTATTTACGAGGGTTGAATCAATAGAAAAGCTATTTACTGATGAAGATAGTCAAGAAAGAATAAATCCATCTATAAAGCAGTTAAAAGCTATGGCAGAATATATTAGACATACAGAAAAATATTATATGCTTTATGGCTATGAGGAATATACAGAAAAAGTAATTGATTTAATTTTAAGTAGAGATGCAAGTGAAATTACTAGGTTAGAATTTTTAAATGAAATAAAAGATATGATAAATCATAATATAATGTGTTATTCAAGCAATTATTCTTTAGGACAAGCAAAAGAAGGCTTTGAAAAAGAGTTTGATAGAGAAAATAAGAAACTTATTTTAGTGGATCAAATGCTTAAAGAGGAAAAGCAAAGAGAAAAAAAGAAAAATAAGGAGGAAAGATAGATGGAAGTTAAAATAAACAAAGATATTAGAGAATTTAGTGAGAGTATATTTTTTGGACTGTCTTTAAGGCAGTTCATTTTTTCTGTAATAGCTTGTATTTTTGCAGTTGTTTTATATTTTGCACTTAAACCATATTTAGGTTTGGAAACTTTATCGTGGGTTTGTATATTAGGTGCTGCACCTTTTGCTGTACTTGGATTTGTTAAATATAACGGAATGACAGCAGAAAAGTTTATTGTTGCAGTAATAAAATCAGAGTTTTTGACACCTAAAAAATTAACATTTAAAGCAACAAATATATATGCCCAAAACTTTAAACCAACTATTGATAAAAAGTTAAAACAAAGTTTGCTAAAACCACAGAAAAAGAAGAAAGAAAAGAAAGATAAAAAGAAGAAAAAGGAGGTAAAAAATAATGAGAACTCTTAATAAGATTTTTAAATTAGATAAAGAAAAATTTAAAATACCGAGATGTGTTCAAGATATTATTCCAATAAAAGCAATATGGGAAGATGGAATTTTTCAAGTAAGTAAAAATAAATTTTCAAAATCATTTAAGTTTATGGATATAAATTATGCAGTTGCTAGTAAAGAAGATAAAGAGGCAATGTTTTTAGATTATTCTGATTTATTAAATTCATTAGATGTTGGAGCAATAACTAAAATTACAATAAATAATAGAAGAATAAATAAATTAGATTTTGAAAAAACAATATTACTAGATGAAAGCAATGATGAACTTAATGATTATAGAAAAGAATATAATAAAATGCTTGTATCTCAAGCAAAAAATGCAAATGAGATAGTGCAAGAAAAGATAATAACAATATCTGTTTATAAGAAAAATGTCGAAGAAGCTCGAAATTATTTTAATAGAGCAGGTAGTGAATTGATAAGCAGATTTAATACATTAGGTTCAAAATGCGTTGAATTAGATGCAAAAGAAAGATTAAGAATAGCACACGACTTTTATAGAACAGGAGAAGAAACTTCTTTTAGGTTTGATATACACGAAACAATGAAAAAAGGTCATAATTTCAAAGATTTTATTTGTCCTGATACAGTAGAATTGGAAAGAGATTACTTTAAAATGGGAGATAGATATGGGAGAGTATTATTCTTAAAGGAATATTCTAGTTATATCAATGATGATATGGTAACAGAACTTACAGACTTAAATAAAAATATGATGTTATCAATAGATGTTATTCCAATACCAATGGACGAGGCAGTAAAAGAGGCAGAAAATCGTAGATTAGGTGTAGAAACTAATATTACAAACTGGCAGAGAAAACAGAATGCTCAAAATAATTTTTCTGCAATAATACCTTATGATATGGAACAACAAAGAAATGACTCAAAAGAAATGTTAGATGACTTGACTATTCGTGACCAAAGAATGTTTTTAGGTGTTATTACAATGGTAATAACAGAAAAATCAAAAGAAAAATTAGAAAGTGTTACAGACGCAATTTTAAAAATAGCAAGTAAAAATCTATGTCAGCTTGGAATATTAAGATTTCAACAATTAGATGGACTTAACACAGTATTACCATTTGGAGTTAGAAAAATAGATGCAATAAGAACTTTAACTACTGAAAGTTTAGCAGTATTTATGCCATTCAAAGTGCAAGAAATTAGGCACGAGAATGGTATTTTTTATGGTCAAAATGCTATTAGTAAGAATATGATTATTGCAGATAGAAGACAGCTTTTAAATGGAAATTCATTCATTTTAGGAGTATCTGGTAGTGGTAAATCATTTGCAGGTAAACAAGAAATAACATCAATTAGATTAAGAGATCCAAATGCAGATATTATTTTAATAGACCCAGAATCCGAATATGCACCACTTGTTAAATCTTTAGGTGGAGAGGTTATTAAAATATCAGCAGTAAGTAATAATCACATAAATGCAATGGATATGAACTCTCAATATGGAGATGGAGCAAATCCAGTAATATTAAAATCTGAATTTATATTATCTTTGTGTGAACAACTAATTGGTAGTGGAAATCTCGGACCGAAACAAAAGTCAATAATTGATAGATGTACTGCTAATGTTTATAGAGTATTCCAACAAGGCAATTATCAGGGAATACCACCAACTTTGCAAGATTTTAGGGAAGAACTATTGAAACAACCAGAAGATGAGGCAAAAGAAATAGCACTTGCAATAGAATTATTTACAAATGGTTCTTTAAATACATTCGCTATGAACACTAATGTAAATACATCTAATAGTTTGATATGCTATGATATTTTAGAGCTAGGAAAACAATTACAACCAATAGGAATGTTAGTAGTATTGGATTCTATATTGAATAGAATTACTGCTAATAGAACAAAAGGAAAGAATACATATATTTTTATTGATGAAATATATTTATTATTTCAATATGAATATTCTGCAAATTTCTTATTTACACTTTGGAAAAGGGTTAGAAAATATGGAGCTTTCTGCACAGGTATAACACAAAATGTTGAAGATTTATTACAAAGTCATACTGCTAGAACTATGCTTGCAAACTCTGAATTTATAATAATGCTTAATCAAGCAAGTACAGATAGAATTGAACTTGCAAAATTATTAAATATATCTGATTTACAGATGAGCTTTATAACAAATGTAGGAGCAGGAGAAGGACTTATAAAAGTAGGTTCATCATTAGTTCCTTTTGTTAATAAATTTCCAAAAAATACAGAACTATATAGGCTGATGACAACTAAACCAGGAGAGTCTTAATGAATAAAATATATAGTTTGGTTTTAATACTACTAATAGTTATTTTAGCTATTAGTAGTTATTTTTTTATAAAAGAAATTGCAGAAAATAAGAAAGAAAATGAATTATTTGAAGAATTGCAGGAAGTAGTTCAGGAAGAAGAAAAAACGACCGCCCAAAATCAAATTACAGACAATTTTAAAAATGAAACAAGTAATTTATCATCTAAAAATGTTGGAAATTACAATTTAGAAAGCATTTTAAAAATAAATACAGACATAATTGGGTGGATTAAAATTGATGGAACAAATATAAATTATCCTGTTATGCAAAATGGAGATTTCTATCTTCATAGAAATGTTTATAAAAATTATTCAAGTAGTGGAACTCCATATTTAGCAGAGCATTGTAATTTGAAAACAAGTGATAACTTAATTATATATGGTCATCACATGAAGAATAGTACAATGTTTTCTAATTTAGATAATTACAAGAATTATAATTATTATAAGAACCACAAATATATTAAGTTTTATACATTAGAAGATAATAAAACTATTGAAAATGATTATGAAATAGTATTTGCATTTAAAACAGTTGCTTATTCTGATAAAGGCTTTAAATATTATAATTATACAAAGTTTTATGATGAAAATGATTTTAATTCATTTGTAGAAAAATGTCGAAATTATGAGTTTTACAATACAAATGTCAAAGTGAGTTATGGAGATAAGTTAATTACATTATCTACTTGTGAATATTCGCAAAAGAATGGAAGAATGGTAATTATAGCAAAGAAAATATAAAAGTCTGGAGGTGGTATAAATGCCAGATATAAAGTTAAAAGAAAAAAGTATAATAAAACAATTAGATAAAAAAGTAGTACAAACACAAAACTTTAAAAACAATTTAGTAATTACAAAAGAACGATTAAATGAATTTACATCAAAAGAAGAAAATACTTCAGCAGAAAATTATGCAAGTAATCATATTCAAAATGATATAAGTTATCTATCAAGAAAAGGTGCAACAAAGAGTAATGAAATAGGGAAAAAATCATTAGAAAATACAAAACAGAATATCATAAAAAGTAAAGAAAAAATATCAAACATTAAATCTAAAATAAAACAGAAGAAAGCACAGCAAATTAAAAATGCAGTAAAAAAACGAACAATAAAGAATGGAACTCAAAAAAGCATTAAATATGCAAAGAATGGAGCTAAACTTACTAAAAAAGGAATAAAAACATCTGAACAAGTTGCTAAAAATAGTGCAAAAGTGGCAAAACAAAGTGTTAAAGCAAGTAAAAGAGCAATAATGATTGCTAAAAGAACAGCACAATTAACTATAAAAGCAGTTAAGGTAACTGTGAAAGCAACAATAGCAACAGTAAAGGCAATAATTGCTGCAACAAAAGCTATTATTTCTGCAATAGTTGCAGGAGGTTGGGTAGCAGTTGTAATTATTCTAGTAATAGCTTTAATTGGAGGATTTATAGCTGCAATTTTTAACAGCAATGGAGATGCGGATTATGATACTTCACAAATTCCTAATAGTGAAATAATATTAGTTGCAAAAGCACAAATAGGAAATGAGGGAGGAGATAAGTTCTGGAAATGGTATGGCTTTGAAGAACATGTACATTGGTGTGCTTGTTATGTGAGTTGGTGTGCTAATGAATGTGATTACATAGAAAAAGGAATAATACCTAAATTTTCTGTTTGTACAGATGGTATAAATTGGTTTAAAGAAAAAAATGAATGGCACGATAGAGGCGAAAACTATTATCCTATTATAGGGGATATAATTTTCTTTGACTGGAAAGATGAAAACGGTAATCAAGATGGGACAAGTGATCATGTTGGAATTGTAACGAGAATAGATATAACTAATAGAAATACTTATACAATAGAGGGAAATACAAGCAATAAATGTGCTGAAAGAATGTACTCTTTTGATGATGTCCAAGTTATGGGATATGGTAGTCCAAAATATGAATAAAATTGGTATCGAGTAAAGTAAGAATACTTTGATTGGTACTATTTATTTTTTTGTATTTTACATTCCAAATATATATTTGGAATGTTCATATTATAACATTTAAGATAAATATTAATGTTTTAGTCAAATTACCATAACTAATCCCTAATGTACAAGAAAAAATATTGAAAAGCAAGAAGAATTAGAATCAAAAGTTATAATTAAGGAAAAATGAAATATCGAAAGTGTTTTTTTAAATACAAGTCATTTTAGAGTTGGATATTTAAAGCAAAATGAAGTAGATAATATATTAAATAATAAAAGTAACATTAACAAAGATTGTTAATGTTACTTTTGGGGTTTAATACATAAAATGGAAAAAATCAATTTTTAATAAAGTCAAAAATTGTCGAAAAAGCTCGAAAAAATCATAAAAATTTAATACTAATATTGTTGATATTTGTAATATAATATGATATGGTAATACATATAGAGAAAGTTAAAATTTAAATTATTTCAAATTAAGGACAATTAATTATATGAGAAAGGAAAAAAAGGTAATATGAATTTGTTGAAAATAGCAATGAAAGATCTAAAAGAATTTATTGTACAAAAAAAAATAATTTTTATTATACTTATTATAAGTCTAATTGTTTCTTCTTATGGATTCTTATTTTTTACTTCTTTAAATATGAATATAGCACAGATTATGAATTCATATAAAGGTATTTCAAATAGTTTCTTTATTTCGAAGAACTCTTTTACACAAAAAGAGATTCAAGAAACAATAGAATATATAAAAAAAATGAATATAGATATTACATATCATATCTTTTCAAATGTACAAGTAGGGGAGAAAGTGCAATATACAAATATAAGTGAAAAAAATAGTAAAAGGCAATTGTATAATTTGATTATTGGTTCAAACAAAACAAATAAAGCCACAGAAGAGTTTGTTGGAAGATTAATGAATCAAGAAGATAGAAATGATTGTAGTAATTATATTATGATTGAAGATAGCAGTAATAGAGCACTCAATGATATGTTTATACTAAATAAAGAAATAACTATTAATAATAAAAAATATGTAGTAAGAGCTTTAGACCAAATTAATATTAACATTTTCAAATACCTAGAATATATAAATTATGATAACATTAGTGTTATGGATGTAAATGATATAGAAATAGGAATAATACCAGATACTACTTTTTATAAAGAAAATTATAAAATACTTGGATTAGAAATAGTTATTCCTACTAATATATCTAATGAAAATAAAATAGAGATTATTAAATTTTTGCAAAACAAATTTGATAATAATACATTAATTCTTCCACAATATACTTCAAATAGTTTATGGAATATTAATTTTTATACTATACTTTATATAATACTTATGATAATGGCATTAGTAAATATTATGGCTCTATTTACATACTGGATCGATAAAAATTGGAGAAAATATATGATATATAGATTATGTGGGGCCAATAATTTAAAAATATATTGTTTAATTGAGATAGAAGCAATACTAATTGGTGTTTTATCGATAATTATAAGTATAATAGCGTATTATTGTTCTTTACCTTTATTACATATATTAAGCATTAATTATATATTAAGTCTTAAAGAAATTTTAATTATTACAGCAATAATTTTGATGCTTATTTATAGTAATGTTCATGTGATAACAAAAAATATTTCAAAAACAGAGATAAGGTATTTAGGAAGGAGATAAAATATGGGGCTTTTAAAATTTTTATTTAAATTATTGAAAAAAAATAAATTTAAAAACTTTATAATATCTATTCAAATAGCTATTTCAGTATTTGCTTTTACTTTTTTAATAGTACCGATAGTTAAAAGCATAGAAACAAATTATTTAATAGATAGTATGAATTTAGAAAAAAACATAGCTTTTTTTGAAGAATCAATGCATATACAGTTATCTCCAAAAAACTATACCAATGAAGAATATAGTAAACTTATAAATTTCATAAACAATATGGAAGGAGTAGAAGGTATAGGAAGTGTATATTCCTTATTACCAATTAATCAACAATTAAATATATTAATGTATGATAAAGAAGTATGTAACAATATAAAATTACCATTAGCAGAAGGGAATTGGTTTCCCAAAAATGTAAGCTTAAATGATACAGTTCCTGTAATAATAACAAACAATTTGCAAAATAAATATCCTATCAATTCAACTTTTGATTTAAGTTTAGATGGACAAGAAAATGATAAAAAAGAAATAAATATCAAATGCAAAGTTATAGGTATATTAAAAAACAAATCATATATTTACACTGGACAATTTAATCATAGTACTCCAAGTGTATCAGATTTATTTTCTAAAACAACTACTAATGATGAAATAATAATTATTCCTAATTTATTTGATGAAATTCCCAGGTACTGGGCTTATCAAGGTATGCTAATAAAATACAATAATTTTGAAAATATATCTACTCAAATTAAAGAAAATGGGCTCGGAAGGTTGAATAATATTGATTCGTTAAAAGAAAATGATACAAATAGAAAACAACACGGACATCACGGAAAAAATCGTCACGATCCTCCACCGGCTATCGGAACATCTTCAGGGGTTCACGCAAGAGCTAACGGAAATCCGGGAGTTCATGAAAAAAGCCACCGGGGACATCTCCCCACCATTGCTTGACAAGGAAGCATTGTGTCGAAAATTGAACATTGCCGAACGCACCTTGTACCGGGACATTAAAGCCTACAACATCCCCGTTCACAAACTCGGCAGCCGGCTCTATTTTTACTGGGAAGAAGTGGAACAATCCCTAAAACGCGAAAAAGTATGAGAACGGTCACGAACCTGGTCAGCGCGGTAGGTGACATCGTCAACCGCCTGACACTCCCCGGAAGGGAGAAGAAACAACTGGAAACAGACATCCTGCGCCTGCTGATTGCCGTCGAGGAAAAAACCATTTCGGAACAGGCTGCCGCTATCCGGGAAGAAGCCCGGGGCAACTGGCTGCAACGGTCGTGGCGACCGATCGTGATGCTGGTCTTCACCGTGATCGTCCTTGCCGGAACGTCCCGGAATCTGCCGATACTCTCCGATACCTCCCGCTTTTGGGATTTACTGGAAATCGGGCTTGGCGGATACATCATCGGTCGAGGCAGCGAACAGCTCGTCAGCTCCCTCTTCAAACGTTCCCAGAAATAACCCGCGTACTCATTCTAAATTTTAAACTCTAAATTCTAAATTCCCCATTCACCCCGTGGATATTCTAAACCACCGTCTGGTTGACTGCGAGGCAGTTCACCTGACATGCTCTAAAAATACCCGACCGCTCGCGCCCCCGGACACCATCGTCCTGCACTACACGGCAGGTTCAAACGGTCTGGCATCCGCTCACTACCTGACCCGCCCCGACGTGACGGCATCCGCCCATCTCGTCATCGACCGGAAGGGTGACATTATCCAGCTCGTGCCTTTCAACGTGGAAGCGTGGCATGCCGGGAAAAGTTTTCATCTCGGAAGAATTAACCTGAACCGCTACTCCATCGGCATCGAACTTGATAATCTCGGCAAACTTCGCCGGGAAGGTGAAAGATTCATCGCCGAATGTGGCAAGGAAGTACAACCGTCGGACGTGTTCGTCGACGAGGCGAACGGGCAACCCACCTATTGGCACCGCTACACGGACGAACAGCTTAAAACGGTGGTCCTCGTGTGCCTGTTACTGATGGACCGTTACCCGATCCGTTATCTCCTGCGCCACTCGGACATCACGCCCCGGAAAATCGATCCGGGGCCGGCCTTTCCGCCGGAGCTTCTGGAACTGAACCGATAATTCAATAACAACAACCTGCACCTCGAACGAGGGCCCGCGGGCGAGAGGCAAGGTCTATTTTCCTATTTATTCATTTTAAAATTTCAAACCGTATGGCAAAATTCAATTCTTACCTTTTAGGTAAAGTCAGAAAATCAGTGGGCAACATCACCACGTGTATTTTCAACAAAGAGAACATCGCAAAAGCCAAAATTTTCACCCGGAAGGACGTGAAAACCCCGGAAATACTGGCGCAAAGGGCTAAAATGAAAGCCATCGTCAGCATCGCCCGCAAGTTGCTCCCCGTTATCCGGAAAGGCTTTGTCGGCGTGGGACGAGGCACGACCTCGAACGCTTTCACCTCTCTCAACATAAGTCTGGTTGAGGTTGACGAGCAATATAACACCACGGTAGATTTTGAACGCCTGCTCTGCGCGTCCGGTCCGTTGTACACGCCGAAAGTCGGTGTCAGTTACAACGAATCGAATAAAACGTATGCCTTTTCCCAAGAGATGCAAGACGACGAAGGCGACGGTTTCTCCTGCGCCAACGACAAGGTGTACGCCGCCCTGTACGAAACCGCACTCAACCAGACAAAGCTCGTGACACTCCGGGAAAGAGCGGGAAGCGGGGACACGAGCGTCGATCTCCCGGAAGACTGGGATCCGGCCAAAGTGCACGTCTACTGCTTCGCCACATCAAAAAACGGGCGCATGGCTTCCGACAGCCGACACTTGGCAATTGCTTGATTTATGATTTCAGATTAGACGATTTCCACCCGCTAATCAACGTTTTCAAGCATAAATCGTCATTTTCATTCTAAATTTTAAATTCTAAATTCTAAATTATTACTATGAACATTTATTTTTTAATCGGTATGTTTTCCACCTTGAGTCTGAACACGTTCCTCACGCAAGTATCCGACAGTTTGCTGGCCGGAAGCGTGAGCCTGCTGGGCGGAGTGTTAAGTTCCATCATCGTCGCCTGGCTGAAAAATCGCTGGCACATGAAACGTTAACACCCGTACCGTAGCGGATACCCGCTAAAAGGAAGATCCCGAAAAGTTTTAATCGACTTTTCGGGGTTTACTTTTCCGCGTCAATAAGTAGCTTTGTTACACTTATACATTTTACGAACATGACAATAAACGACATAAAGGCTTTGATTGGTTCCGGTGAGTCACAAACTCTAGAGCTGAAGAATTACTCCTGCAACCATCAAGGAACCTCATGAATCATATCCATTCAATCTGAAAATTCCATCAACAGGTCTCAAGCATGACCCAAGTATGACCTAAGTACAACAACTAATTGAATTTATGGGCGATGACTATATGGATATGAAAGAAATAGTACCACATCAAGCGCCACTGAAAATTCTCATAATCTTATCATGTTTCCTTTGCTTTTTCTCCATTTTTTAGTATATATTTGAGGCATTATCCACTTGGGAAGAAGCGTGAGACATCTGTATGGTAACTACATGTTATTTTTACTCCTGAATACGTGAAACACGGGATGAAACTATATTAATCTTATACAAATTTATCACTTATGAAAAAAGTTGTCTTCAATATAATCACATTCTTGTGTATTGCCGCATGCTCGTCAAACAAAGAACAAGATAATCTCATCACAATTCACCTAGATCCGACATCCCGTCAAACTGTAAACTGGGAACAATTATTTGACACGGCATCTATGCAAGTAATTCCTCTTGAAACAATAGATCAATCTTTATTAGCATGGGTAGATAAAGTGATAATAACAGACACGGTGTATTCCTTTTCTTCTAACAATAGCATATATACATTTAATCAAAATGGGAATTTTTTATTCAAAATAGCCCATCAAGGAAGAGGTCCCGGGGAATATCTTGTACTAGATGACTTCTACATAGATGAAGACAATCATTATTACATACTTGACAATAACAGTTTTAAAATCATAGAATATTCCTCAAAAGGAGAGTTTATAAATGAAATAAATACAGGACTATTCGGTCTCGCATTCACAAAAGTATCCAATGATTTATGGGCTATATATATCGGTTCATCAAAATCTCCTGATTCCCACTGTCGTTTAAATTATTTTTCTAAACAAGAGAAAAAAATCATACATGAATTTATCGAGATTTCAGACAATGAATTAAACTGGAGACATTTTAAAGATAACAATAACTTCATACACAGGGATGCAAAAAATTTATTTTTTACCTATTCCCTAAATGATACAATCTACCAATTAACAGAAAAAGAACTCATCCCTTGTTATCGATTTGAGTGTGGGAAATACCAAATACCACAAAAGGTGCTAAAAGAATCGTACAATGATGTTTCCGATTTTATCGAAATGATTAAAAATCATGATTACGTGACCCGTATTACCCCGGTACACCTCACGGACAAAGAAGTCATGTTCGGCTTTCAATATCAAGACGATTACCTACATTCGCTTTATCAACGTCATACAACAACAATCATAAATCACTATCAGAATTTTCTTGGAATTCCCCATTTTTCTATTTCAACCCAAGAGGCTATTTTTCCCTCCGGATATCAAAACGATTATTTCTATTATCTGATCGACCCCGCCTTTATTCCCGACAAATTCAAAAATACATTTTCACATATGCACAAATTGCCAAAATTAGAAGACAATTCAAATCCCATGCTATTGAAAATTAAATTATTATAAAATTTAAAACATGTTTGAGAGAATACATATTATAATCTTTTTAATGATATTTGTTTCATGTAAAACAAATTCTCAACAAGGTAATATCAATAAAAAAACACTTTATTCCGATTTAGACCACGAACATTCTATTCCTACAGAAAAGTTTTTTTCTAAAATAGAAGTTATTCCTTTAGAAACGCAAGAGAAATCCATCATACGAGGTATTGATAAAATCATGGAATACCAGTCTTGCATCTATATTTTAGATCGACGACAAAAAGCCGTTTTGATATTTGATGGGCACGGGAAATTTATCTCAAAAATAAATTCTATCGGTAGGGCTCCTGACGAATTTTACATTCTAGAAGACATTGAAATTAACACGTTTAGAAATACATTAGAATGTTTAGATCCCATGGGGAAAATTTTAACTTACGATCTTACAGGGAATTACCTCTCCACCATTTATTTACCACATCCTCCCATGGCATACCATTATCTACATGTATTGAATCAAGATTCCATTTTGTTGTACACGAACCCGACAAGAGATAACGACTACACGTTTAGAATTTTTTCCCGTCAACAAGATACGATTATAACCCAATTTTCAAAGCAAAAGAAAATTATCACCGGAGAATGTAAGTTGCCCGTACAAATATACAAGGAGAGGCTATATTTCACACAAGCATTCAACAATGAAACCTACCAAATCTCTAAAGATACGCTTTTATTCGCTTACGAGTGGAATTTTGGGAAATACACCTACAATCTATCAAAAATGAAATTACCCGATTTAACAACTCCCGAAGAACAGATCAAGTTTTATAACGAAGTTATGTACTCTCCCAAAATTCCATACACGTTCAATCTCAATAGTCAAAACGATCAATACTATTATTGTTCGCTTTTTATGAAAAATAAAATGCTGCATGTTTTCTATAACAAAGCAACAAAAGAAACTACCGTTTTTTCTACAACAAAGGAGAAAATTGGTATTTATCCATTTTGCATGGATAACGAAAAAATCATCGGAATGACCGATGAAGATTTGATGCCTATAGCATCGCTAATTGATGCAAAAAATGCATGTATTACAAATCCGGAAGCATTAACGGATAGAACGGAAAATTCCAATCCCGTGCTTGTAAAATACTATTTCAAATGAAACCCACTTAAATACCTCGCAATTTACAATCCATAAAAATAGACGATAACCTAATTTTGGGAATATACAAATTAATTATTTCAAGAAATTAATCATTGTTCATCCATCACAAAATATCATATAAAACTATGAAATATTTAATATACATATCAACTATTTTATTTTTGAGCTGTCAGTCTCTTCCTCCTCAAGTCCATATCATAAGTAAATTTCCACGTACTCTAAATGTGGAAGGAGAACCGATAACATCATTTGATAAAGAGCTTGGAATCATGAGCTTGCATGTTACAGACAATTATTTCTTATGCGGCTCACACAGAACGGATTATCATTTCTCTGTTTATTCTAAAAATAATATTTCAAAAATTACGGATTTATGCAAAAAAGGCCGTGGACCCGGGGAATTCATTGCTCCAGCCTATTTCTCTCAATATAAACTCGAAAACGGGGAGACTAAAATATGGATACTGGACAGAGGTAACTCCATGTTTCACTTAATTAATATTGAAAAAAGCATACATGAAAAAAAAACATATATAGAAACCACTCTTTCTCTTGCAGACTATAATAGACAATCGTTCAGAGAGCTTTTTCAACTAAATGATTCCACTATATTCGGTACTGAAGATTTCAAAGAATGCAAGCATTTCTATATAAACTTGCGAGACTCCGGCATCAAGTATATAAATCCCATGTTCAAATTTGCAGATGATCCGGACCCATTTCCCATCGCTCAAACCATATCCACCATCAACCCTAAAAACAGATATATTGCATCCGCATATTTCAACTTTCCTCAAATTGATCTCATTAATAACACGGGGAATATTTATAAAACAATTCTGTATAATGAATACATTAATCCAAGACACGTGACACCTCTACATGCAAATGAAGAATATTATTCTTCTATCAGCAGTGATTCTGACTACATTTATGCACTATATAACAGAGGAAATAGCCTTATTGACGAGATAAAAACGACATCTTCCATTTTCGTTTTCTCATGGGATGGAGTTCCCGTGTGTGAAATTAAGATCCCTTATGCCACCTATTTATGTGTTGATCCAATAGAACACATATTATATAGTATAGATATAAATCAAGAAGATCATATCGTATCAAAACTTTCTTTACACGAATATAATTTTTCCAATTCATGAAAATATTAATTTACATTTTAGCCGCAATTTTGGCAATCTCATGCAATAAAACTATTGATATAAAGAGCAAAACAATTTATTCCAATTTAGACCACGAGCATTCCATACCTACAGAAAAGCTTTTTTCTAAAATAGAAATTATATCGTTAGAAACCAATGAACAATCCTTGATACAAAGCATAAGTAAAGTCATCGAATACGATTCATGCTTATATATACTTGATTCTCGTCAAAAAGCAATACTCATTTTTGATACGACCGGGAAATTTATATCAAAAATTCATACCGTAGGTAGAGCCACTTCTGAATATTTTTTACTCTACGATATCGCGATCAACACGTATTCAAAGACATTAGATGCTCTTGATCCCATGGGAAAAATTATAACGTACGATCTTAAGGGAAACTATATTTCTAGCATACATCTACCACATCCACCCATGGCATACCATCATATTTCAATTTTAAATAAAGATTCCATCCTATTACACACAGAACCCCGCATTACAACAGATTATACATTTAGAATTTTCTCGAGAAAGGTGAATTCTATCACGAAACAATTTAATAATCAACAGGAATCTATAGCGTGGCTAATGAAAGGAGTTCTTCAAGTCTATAAAGATACTTTATATTACTCGCAAGCTATTATACATCATGAGGTATACAAAATTATTCGTGATTCACTACATCATGCTTATTCATGGAATTTTGGAAAGTATTCGTATGACATCAACAAAATGCAACTCCCGGATTTAACAGACCCTACAGAAGAAATGAAATTTTATAAAGAAGTCATGTATTCTTCAAAAATTCCATACACTTTTCGTTTCAGCAGGCAAAATGACCAATATTATTATTGTTCCATTTTCATGAAAGAAAAAATGGTTCATGTTTTTCATAACAAAATGTCAAAAAAGGATATTGTTTTTTCCACCATGGAAGAGAATATCGGAATTTATCCACTAGCTATTGATCATGAAAAAATAATCGGAATCACGGATGATGATTGGATGCCATTATCCGTCTTGATGAATGCTAAAAACGCGAATATTTCAAATCCAGAAGTACTTAAAGAGTTAACCGATAATTCAAATCCCATTCTTGTAAAATACTATTTCAAATGAAACCCTCTCAAATACCTCGCAATTTGCAGTCCATAAAAATAGACCATAACCTAATTTTTGGAATATACAAATTAATTATTTCAAGGAATTAATCATTATTCATCCATCACAATATAGTTTGGTGGGTATAAAATGTAAAGATCATGAATTAAAAACAACTTAACAACCTAATAGACAACACAAATCACATTTTTGTAATATATACTCAAATAAAGCTCTTGATTGAAAATTCTCATAATTCTCTCATGTTTCCTTTGCTTTTTCCAAAATTTTTAGTATATATTTGAGGCATTGCTTTTACTGCTAAAAGATATAAGCAAATTTATAAACCCGAGAGTAAA
>ERZ780149.1543-NODE-1543-length-24350-cov-9.590204_pt1 | contig 24350 bp, 15 predicted proteins | sample MGYA00511367_ERZ780149 | MGnify/ENA primary metagenome ERZ780149 (study PRJEB29588, sample SAMEA2153852) | human gut metagenome | biome: human gut; feature: human-associated habitat; material: faeces | place: Denmark | collected 2008/2010 ... | reverse complement strand
GCCATTGTTGTTGTGGTTTCCGCCACCACCACCGCCGCCGGACGAGCCGCCGAAGTTGCGGTTGAACGCCGTCATGTACTGGGCATAGCCCGTATCGCCTTTGCCGAAGTAACCATAATCACCGTTTGACATTGTTTTGTCTTCCTCAGAAATATATTTTTTCCCTTCTGAGGTTCATTTTATCGAAAGCGATGTCCAACAAGCATCTCTTTCAAAGCATTTTATGCAAAAATCTTTGAAAGCCATGGAAATAACGGTTTCTTAAAAGTGATACCAAAGAACTTCTGCGCCTCCTCCAGATTCATCATCAGGCAGTCTCTGGACTTACGTACTTCCAATGTCTCTGGCAATTCTTTCAAAATTCTGTCGGCCTCATATGTCGCACCCGCATTATAGCAGAGTTCATTTGTTCGGGGATAAATTTCAAATGAATCCTTGCTGGTTTTCCATGCATTTTGAATTGTTTTTATTGCGTAGCTTCCCGTTACTTTCTCGCTGAAATAATCCTCAAGACTCAAAACTCGAATATATTCTGGCAGCGTTTCCGGCCCATACTCTTTGAAAACATTCATAAGGACCTGTGACGATGCTTTCAGAATATCAGGCGCTTCATCCTGTTCATCATCTTTCATCAATTCCAGCAATTCCGGAACAATTTCAAGCATCTGTCGCAGATATTCCCGATAAAGTGCCGTCCCAACCTCCCGCTGAACCGTACGCACAATATTGCTGCTCATCACTTCTGTGTTGGTCAGTCCTGCCTGAACACGACAGATCACTGTCCGGCGAATCACTTCCGGTGCAACAGCTTTGACATCTTCATTTGCACTGATCACAACAGCCGGATAGTTTACCAAATGCTCTGCAATCCCAAAATCATCATTCTTGATTGTTTCGATCGCATGTTGACTGAATCTTGTATTTGTCAGATCGTCCACAATAATCGGTGCTCCATGCACCGTTTGTTTAAGGCTATCAATGCTTGATCGCGTAAAATCAGGTGCAGAAATCTTTGTCTTTTGGCCGATCATCATTTTTAGAAGCGTTTCCAGAAAACTTGTTTTTCCTGCTTTGCTTTGTCCATAAACAAGCCCGAACACCGGATAAGGTAATGTGTTCTGATTATATCGAACTGCCATATCCCTCATACAGGCCATAAATGGAGAGCAGAAGAACCAGTTTGCAAATTCATAGTATCGGAACTGCATTCCAACATGATCTCCATGGAATTTTTCATATCCATCCATATAACGCAGGAACAATTCCACATCTTTCTCAACTTCGGCCTTCGGAGGGTTCAAATCGAGTTTTTGTTCATTTAATGTCACGTACTTTTCATCCGGCTCAACATCAAGCTGCGGGTACTCACTGCGTTGTTCTTTTTCCAATGTTTTTGCCTCAACCACATGCTTTCGGATGATTTTGATTTTATCTGGCGACAGCAGAATTTTTCCTTTTTTATCCGGTTTCGGGACGCATGGTTTGAATTTTGCTGCAAGTCCCTTTACATCAAGCGCAAAGCGCACTTCCTCTTTCTGATTTTCTGAGACAGGCTGAATCACAACAGCCTTTTTTACTCGAACCGTCTTTGCAATCGGAAGTTCTTCCAGATTTTCACCGTCATCGGCACACAAAAGCGAATCTTTTCCAATTTCGTCCGTGCTTTTTTCTTTTAACGTCTGGTAACACTCCATATACCAGTCAAATGCTTCATCTCCATCCATATAGCAGATATTCTCGCGCTGCCTTCCTTCAAATGCGGCTGCTGACATATTTGCCGAACCCATTATCACGCGTTTTCTACCATCCTTGGCTGAAAGCAAATAGATCTTTTCATGAGAAAGAATATCCCTTGCAACGAAAAGATGCAACGTTCCATTTTCCACACGCTCGGCAAGCTTTTTATACGCTTTATTTCTCATTCGTTCAATCAGCTTGCACTGGTACGCCATCACACTTTGCATGGAGTAATCCATAACATCTTCGCAACCGAAAATAATCTCTGCCTGTTCAAACCGATCCAAAAGTTCACACACAAAACCAATACCGGAAGAATAGGTGATTGCGCAAAGATTATTATATCCGAAAAAAAGCTCCTGCCATGTCAGAGACTCGCATGACTCATAATTCAGTTTAACAACATCCAAGTGCTTTGAGTCTTTTACACCGTTCAAGTTTTCCATAGTTTGCTGCTCATCGAAAAAGGACAAATTCTCCATTCAGATTCATTCCTTTCATTGGTTTTTTCAGCACAATTCAGTTTGAATGCTGCTCTTATTCACATTTTACACCTATATGTGTACTATAATCCTCCCTTTTTAGTCACTTTGGGAATCGTGCATAATATTTTTCAAGGCTCTTGTCGCAGACATCCACAATATGCAGCCAATCTTCCCGTGTCAGTTTGCGGAAGATGATGGGATTCACTTCAACGGTCTCTACATCTTTGCAACGCATCAAAAAACGCATGTCTTCAAAACGCTTGAAAGGATTGGACAGAATGTTCTTCTCCACATCCTTCTTAGTGTAGCCACCCTTTTGGTAGATACTGTTGGGCTTTTCCGCAATCATCCCATGCGCCTTGCGGTCTTCATAAAAGTCAATGAAGTAATCCACCACATCCGGCAGGGCAACTCTGCCATTGCTGTCCATGTACTCATAAATTGCTTTGAGCAGGACCGGCTTATAGGAAAAGCTCATATCCATCGTTTCAATGAATTTCATGAACTTATCTGCCATATTCTGCGGCGTGATGAGATCCCAGCCGTACTGCTTGGCAATGTTTCGGACACTTTCCTCGCGGAAATAGTGGAACATCCGCTTGTCACCAAACGGGACAGAAAGATCCGGCTTGATTTTTCCATCCTTGATATAACGATCTACCGTTTCGGATTGCACATCTACCATCCGAACAAACTCAATCTGCGAGATCATATCCTTGACGCTGTTCTGCCAATTGAACAAGTCGATGATTTCGTAGTCGTCTACATCAATCGGCACATCCAGCCACGCTTCCGGCTTTTCTCCCTTGAACAGCATGTCCTGATCCAGCTTCCGCTTGTTCTCCGGCGCCAGCACATACGCCATGGGCTGATATTTTGCAATGTCCAGCACCCGGTGCAGGCTATAGGGCATATTGAACATATTAGCATTGTCCACAAAGTCAACCACCAGCAGATCCTCTTTGCCCGGGCAGCGGCGTGTACCACGACCAAGCTGCTGCAAATAAATCGTTTTGGACATGGTCGGGCGCGCCATAAACAGCACCGTGGTATGCGGGCTGTCCCAGCCTTCGTTCAGAAGGTCGCAGGCGCAGAGAACATTGGTCGATCCGGTTTCATAGTCCTTCAGAATCTTTTCCCAAACCTCCACACGATCCCGCCCGGAAACTGCTTCCGCCTTCACACCGTTGTCCCGCAGCAACTTTGCAATTTCGGCTGCATGGTCTACGCTGGCACAGAAAATTACTGTCTTTTTGCCGTTGACGTACTTTAAACAGGTGTCAACGATCAGCTGATTGCGTTCCGGGATGAACAGCTTGCTTTCCAGATCCTGCGAATTGTATTTGATGCCGTTGATCCGCACATCGGTCAGGTCATGGTACAGCAGTGCAATGGTTTTGCCGTCCTCTCGCATCTTCTGCAGGTTCTCGGTGGCTTCCTGCTGGTAATCCCGAAGTTCGATGGTCTGTTCCATCTGCACCGGCAGGTCTGCTTCAAATGCCTTGAACATGGGGCTGGTGCCCAGAAATGTAATCAGCTCGTCTTTGACCTTTTCCGGTTGCTTTTCCAACTGGCTGTAGATCCAACGGTAGACCTTCCAGTTGTCATAGATCAGGCTGTTCTGTTTCAGGAGGTCATCAGCATACTTATTTTCGGACACCTTGCTGGGGTTATGGTAGGTTTCTCCGTCTATTTCGATTGCTATCTTAGATTCAGGAGATTCCAGCGCAAAATCGATATAGCGGTGCCGACCGTAAATATCCACGCAAGGGTATTGAACCTGCAGATTTTCAGTCTTTTCTGGGCCGAACGCCTCACAGAACAGCTGAACAAACAGTTCTTCCGCACGGCTGTTGACACTGGTTGCTTTTGATAGCTCCATGATGGCCCTCCTAAAATTCAGATACGCCCTGTTTTAGTGAATTATAATAGTGCTCCACCAAAATCCTGAATTACAAGATCACTGTCTCGGCCAGAAACAGTCTTTCCTGTAGCTTTCTCAATTTCATTCAAAATGGCAGTCGAACGTTTGATAAAGAAATCATCAAATCGATCTGCGCGGATATCTCCTGTATCGATTAGATGCGTCCTAAGATAGCCATCCAATACACTCGGTGAAACCTGACCTTTCTTTTCAATTTTAGTCAAGTACTGGCTTGGCGCCACTCCACCAATTTCACGGTTAGTAGAATACGTGATAGGTGTCTTGTTCACGACAGAATTCCATTTTGCGCGCGGCAGCCCTTTTTTCTCGCAATAATCTCGCGGGAAGATATGGTGAATGTCTATACTCTCCGCTTTATAAACCGTAAAGTCCATTTCACGACCACTGATAAAATCTTTGCATTGATTTTTCAAGATCCGTGCCATAATGCCTTTATAGGCTGCGCTCAATCTTGACTGCAAAGATAACAGACGCACTGGATTAAAATAAAACTCCTGCACCGTTTTAGGCGTTTTGCTGGCGTCTTCTAGCCACGCCATCACTCCCACTACATCATATACGTAGCGCGTTTCATTTGCACTTCCATACATTTCACCAAAAACGCCGCACCAGTACCATTGCTTTATTTTGTCTTTTACGCTTGTTGTTTTAATGCGATTATGCTCTGCCAGCAGTGTACAAAGAACTGCAAGCGGAATCAATTGCGTTGTATACGGTAAGTCCTTGCTGGAAAAGATCCGTTCTTCCTGCAAAATTTTTTCTGCTTCTACAAATCCATCTGTCAAATCATCTGCATACCGCTGATACTCTGCCAGCGTCAGATTCAAGACATCTTTCTTCTTACAACTTACGGTTCCTCCTTTTTTATACGAAGACAGTAATGTGCAAGCTGTAAGGAAGTCCGTTGCAGAGGTCACCGAAAGAATCTCATCATTAAAATATTTATTCTTTCTCTCTTCCCAGTCCTTACGCAGTTCGAAATTATCCATTGCAAAAATCGCAGTGACTAATTCAAAAACTGTAAGTGATACTCCACCAGTATTTACATTCTCAAAGACCTGGCAAACTGCCTCCTTGGGTGTATCTTTATCCAATGTAATCACTGGAATTGTATACTGTCCCAAAGGAACAATTACTTTAGACAGAAAATCCATATACAACTTTGCCGCATTCGGATCATACTGATGATATTGCATATAATCCATCTGCCACTTGCTGTATTTACTGGGATCTAAAATAATGTTCAGAGGAAACATGTTCTGTGCATACTCCTGCGAAACAGAAGAAAGATCCAACTCAATTTTTCTGCCAAAATCTGAAGTTATTTTTCGATCTTTCGGAACAGAGACAACAGAATCTACTCGATCAATCGTACTGTTAACCGCTTTGACCATATCAATATAATAAAATCGCTCTATTTCCTGTCCTTTGTCTGTCTTTGTCCTAACAGCCTTCTCACTAAAAAGCGAAGAGTAAACGGATGTCAATCGTTGCTGTCCATCAAGAATCAGCTCATCTGGTGTTACTTTGTCTGCAGAAGGTGCCCCTTCAACGACTCGTGATTTGAAATGAATACTCTCATTACCGTATTCCAGAAACATTGCCGCGCCAACAGGATAGCCATTTGTGATACTTGCAATCAGTGCTTTTATTCTACTGTCGTCCCATACCCATCCCCTTTGAAAGTCAGGAAGTTGCGTTTTTCCAGTATGGATCGTAGACATCAGGTCTGTGATTTTTCTATCATTCGTTTTCATAGAGCACGCCTTTCTTCACTCCACACCAAGTGCTTTAAACACCGCATCCTCTGCGCTGCTGTAGAAGATCAAATTAAAACTTCCCACTAATTCGGGAGGTACAGTTCCAAGATCTGCAGCGCTTGTAATCGGCAGCAGAACTTTCTTCGCTCCACTATCAAGGCAAACCTGCAAGCTGTTCGCAAGCTCATCTACCTTTAGAATTGTACCACTGATACTAATTTCACCTAGAACAGCAAGGGTACTGACTGTTGGCCGTCCAAGCGCAATACTGCACAGCGCAATCAGCGTAGGCAATGCTAATTTTCCTGTCATGCCAATACCTTGCAGATCCTGATAATTGATGATGTAGTCTTTAGATGCAGTGCTGATGCCTCCGCTGATGCGTTTTCCATTTGCTTTTAGGAAATTGAACGCCGTATTCGTTGACTCTTTGCAGTCACGGTCACTGCCAAGACCTGTGCGCTCAAACTTTCCGCTACCAGGCAACATCTGACTTTCCAAACGGAATACACCAATCATGCCACTTTTTCCGCGAGATACTGTGTAGACCTGTCCTGGATTGCACATACCATCTGGAATCAACTTGCCACCGCCCTGTTCAGGAACCGACACATAATGCTCCGACATGTCTTCCAAGTCGATATAGGAGAAGTTCACATCGTAGAATTCCATCCCGCCCAGCTTTTTCAACTGTTCTTTTACGCGGCGACGCATCTCCAATGAAATCTGCAGAACTTCTTCCAGTTCAGATTTATCAAACACTCCATCTGGGTACATCAGTTTTAGATAACCATCCACCATACGCCGTACAGCAATGGTATCACGCTGATTCAAATTTTTGCCCAATCGGAAATAATGATCCAGCGCATCACCATACTGTTCTTTCCGCAGTTCCCGGATAAACTCAGCCAGATAATCGCTGATGAAACCATAGTCATTCGTAAAATGTTCGGGTCGAAATTTCGGGATCTCCCAGCCGGGCAAATAGCAATGGATACGATCCAGAAATGCAGTGTCCGTTCCCATTTCGGGAGGGAACGGATCAAACAGGCTAGAAGTTTTTAATAGAATATCTACACTCTGGTTGATATTGCCCACAAAGACCATTGAAGCTGAAGCGACCTTTTCTTCTTTACCACGGGCAAAAGACCCAGATGCCATATAATCCTTCATGATCTGGATGCCGTCTTTATCCTTGAACTTGATTCCGGCAACCTCATCAAAAGCCACACAGTCCCAAAGACCAACCAAGCCAACCGATTTGCGCCCCATATTGTAGAACAGGTTTGCAACGGTCGTCTGTCCACCAGAAATCAAAATGCTGTTGGGCGAGATTTCTTTATAAAGATGCGATTTTCCCGTACTGCGGGGACCAAGTTCACAGAGGTTGAAATTGTTCTCCACCAGTGGAATCATTCGTGTGAGCAGGAGCCATTTTTCTCTTTCCGTGAATTCGTCCGGTTCCATGCCGATAGAACGCAGAAGGATATCCAGCCACTCATCCTTTGTAAAAGCTTTACGGCCACGCTTTAATTCGTCGATATCGATATGCGGCATCTGGATCGGTGTTAGTTTACGGATGCTGATTGGAGTAAGGTCCTTCTGCTTTTTCTGGCTGGACTGCAACGGTTCACCGCCCAGATCAACAAGGCCAAAATTATTGTCACCCTCTACTTCATAATCCAGCTGTACAATGCACCAGATGCCTCCGCAGAGCAGCCGATCATATTTTTCCGGATATTCATCCGAAATGGGCACCTTGTCCAATCCCAAATTAGAGAAACTGGCAAAGAAGCAGTTCTTCTTAATGTCAAGATTGACCGTGATCATATCAATAACAGTATGGCTTCCCTTTTTTCGCAGCTGTGACAGAATTTTCTGTGCCTCATCCGGACGAACAAAGTTGTCCGCCAGAATGTGCTTTACATTCTGCACGCCTTTTTCAATAATAGCTTCATCATCCGAACTACAGTACTGGCCTAATAAAAACTCTAGCACATAAACCGGGACATTCGCACCTTCTTTGATCTTTTTAGTCAGATCCTTGCGAACGATCTTTCCATCAAAATTCTGCCGTAATTTTTCCTTGATTTCGTCTCGACAGCAGCTATTTTCCGCATTCGGCTCCATTTATAGTCCTCCTGCTCCCATCAGTTAAAAAAATCGAATTCATCAATCGCAAATGCAATATCGATCTGGAACTGTTCCCGCTGCTGCATCTGCTGACCCTGCTCATCCGCAATCACCAGATAATAGGTTGCTGTATTGCTGAACTTCATCGATTTGAGGTTGAAGTTGCAATGGAACGTACGATCTGCGCCGTTCTCACTGGTTTTGTCCGCAATGATCTTCTGGGTATCGCTGATAGGCTTTCCGTATTCATCCGTAAACCACACCAGATAAGTAGCAGCCTCACGGTTTGCACTTACCGCATCTTTCTGGTAGAAATCCAGTGAAAAGATCATATTGCTGATCTTCCGACTGGAAGAAAGCAAACTCACTGTTACGGGGAGTGTATCATACTTCTGCTTATTGCGCCGATATTCCATAGAGCCGTTGCGCAGATAATGATATTCGATCACCGGAACCGTCATTTCCTGCAGGCTGATACCGCCATGCACAAAATTCAGCCCGCCACCATTCATCTTGATGCGAATACCTTCCCGTGGAGCAAATCCAGTGTATTCCGTTTTTCCGTCCAGGAATTTTACAGGAAGCAAATACTGCGGATCCGCCTCCTTCCGCATGATTGCATAGCGTCTGCCATATTCCACTTCCATATCATGGAAGCTGGTTTTATCCACTTTGTCATCCTCGGTCAGCGGACTGTAAGTGTACAGGAAGCCATGATCTGCCGTAATCAGAATGTTCGCCCCGCCGAAGTCATTGACGATAATGCGCACCATATTCTTCAGTTCACTGATAGCCCTATCGCATGCCGGGAACACAGAGGTGTCCGAAGTATGGCTTGCTTCGTCAATGGTATCATGGTAGATATAGACTACATCCATACCCTTGACCAGTGCCGCACGCTCTGCACGTTTCATCCCGATGATGTTCTTATACTGCAACGCCACGCTGGCCGGATTTACACCTTTCAGGACCTTATCCCGGTTCGTGCTTGCGGTAGACTGCCCATCGGCCAGAACATTCAATACCTCATTTTTCAGTTCAGCCGTCAACGCCTTATGTGGGAGCAGTGCCGCCATGCCAAATTTCGTGATAGACGGGAAGATGCCCTGCATACTGCCGAGTTTCACATTGCTCTGCGTTTCTCTGCGCAGTTCATCTGCCAGTGATGCCGCCACCTCGTAACGCATAGCATCCGAGATGATCACGAACACGCGGCTGTCTGCCGGACGGATGTGCTCATTGTAGAAATCCGACTGCTGCGGAATTTCCAATACGCGGCCATGCTCTGCCATCTCATCAGCACATACATCCGACCAGTTTTTGCCGAGGCCTCCCAGAAACCAGTAGGAGTACAGTCCCTCTACCTTATCTACAACATGCTTGAACAGGTCGTCCAGTTTGATATTGGAGGTTTCCAGACTTCTCTGGAAGCTCAGATGGAACAGTCGATAATAGGTGTCCATCCTGTAATAGTCCTCCGCATATTCTTTCCAGACCTGCTTTGCGTCCGGAGTATGGAACCCTGCGGAGTGCTCTTTGAAGAACTCTTGCATGTTGGCCACTTGCAGCAGACCCTCGTAGAAGTTGCGGAAGTACTCGTACCAGACACAGGTGCGGCGTTTTTCCACCGTCTTTGTGATCACATCCACATCAATAATATGGTCACTGATCTCCGTCATCAGCTTGCTCAGGACAACCTCGTTGATGCACGGGAAACACTCCGTTGCCGCCAGATCATCAACCGTCAGTTTTTCCAGCCTCTGCGGCAGATGTGCTTCATCTTCCACATAGCGGGCCACGTCATAAAGCTGCTGCAGATCACCACTGTGCAGCCACTCCGACACCAGCTCGTAGCAGTACGCCTGATGCGGAATGGAAAGGAACTTCTCAAGCCCTGCCAGAAATTCCGGGCGCAGTGTGCGCGTAGAAGCTGTCAACAGAAGATGAATTGCCAGCTGCCCAAGATCCGGCTCTTCCTCTGCATAGCCACAGCCCTGCCGAACCATTGCCCAGAAAGCTTCTTCTGCACTATAATCCACAAAACTCTGATAGATTGGATTCTGCGCTTTATCCAACCCGCCACGAAGTACGTTCAGCAAGATTTCATTGGGCTGTGCTTTTTTCATACCGCAGAGCGCCGCCATCACGGCCATGTGCAGCTGTGCCGGAGTGGCAGGGATCTTATCCTGTGCCATGATTTTGGCACGACGAGCCTGTGCACCAAAAAACTTCCGGTAGTGCTTCACCAGCTTGCGCATAGAGGGATTGTCCAAGATATCCAGTTCCTGCATCCAGTTGGAAACAGCATCCGTCCGGTAGCTTTCGCTGTATAGTTCAATATCCAACAGCCAGTCATCCTCCTGCCGCTCGTAGGAAATGGGGCAGTAGACAACATAGTTGCTCGTCAGGTCATCCACCGACAGCATTTTTTTGACCGCAAAGGTATTGCTGCCGGTCAGTGCGACCAGCTTAGCATTTTCAAGCCGGATCTCATCCAGCTTGTCCGCATACTCCTTTTCTTCATCGTGCCAGAAGATGATCCGGCGCTCATAAAATTCCGGCAGCGGTGCCGCGAACCGGCGGTTGAGGTCTAGTACGATTTTATCTGTTTCCATTGTTATAATCCTGTAATTTGTTAATAGCGAACTGGGATTTTCGACTTGTTAATTTGAAAGTTTTCAACTCGATATGGAAGAGATTTCACAAATTGTATAACACCGTTTTTCTTTAGTTCAAAGTTCAAACATGGGGCAATTCCAATGGATGCTACATTCCAAAAAGTTGCTTTCAAGTCTAAGTCGTCAGTTCCCCAAATTGGAACTTTTATATATGGTGTCAATACGCCATCTACTGCCCGAAAATTATACATTTGCACATTTGATCCATTTTCCGTTGTATAGGAAAGAATCTTTATATTTTCTGTAGGGACAACTGCGACATATCGATATTCTTCTTCGGTTGAAAAACTTTCGTGTTTAAAGAACAGTGAATTTAACGAAACCCATGTTTCAAATTCGCCTCGAATCTTTTCATCCAACTTGTCAGAGTATTCATATTGTATCCACGACTCATAAATGTGATTAACGGCTTCTTTAATTTGATAATATTTTTCATCATCTTCGTAAATCACAGAGCCATACTCTATCGCAATTCCCTGTTCTCTATTTATCCAAGTGTCTTGAAGCGCCAGAGTATCAAGTCCAATATTATAGCCATTATAGCTTCCGTTTTTAGCATAGTATTTCCACATACTGAGACTATCAGAATCTTTCGATGCCGACAAGACAAAATACCGACAGGCCTTTCCTTTATAGGCTTTGTCAATTGTGCCAAATCGGTAGTCCTCATATGCATTCACTCGAATATCAGAAAGGACTCTAATGAATCTTTCTTCGTAATCTTTTTTGCATCGTGCCCAGAAACGATTCAAGTCTTCGTTTATATTTTTCCGTTCACTTGCGTCATTTAGAAACTCCGCATCCGTAAAAAAGATTTCACGATTTTTCAGGATTCCCATAAGCCCTTCTGGTGAAGTGTAATGATACGCAGCACATGTATCGCCAATAAAAGCACGCTTATAAGAAATTCTATTTGACAAAACGGTTTTTGTAACATGTTTGGTATGTAGGGAAAGGCTTATTTCTTCTGTTTTTCTCATTTTATTTTCGCCAGCACGTCCTTAAAGATCTCATAATTATGCTTCACACCATCGTCCAGATCAATCTTAATCATCTGATCCGCCAGCGCGTGAACTTTTTCCTCATACTGATGCAGCTCAGTGTCCTGCGCCTGCACTTTGTTCAGTTGCTTCGTCAGCTTGACACGCTCGCTGGTGCTGGTGGCAGCGGCCACCTGTTTTTCCAAACCTTCGATGGCAGTACGGTAGCGCGCCTGCTGCTCGTGGACATAATCGGTACGGATGCGCGCAATGGTATCCGGCTGGTAGCGGTGCAGGTAAATCAGGCACTTGAAGCCATTTTTCTTACCGCTGTCAAACAGCCAGTAGATGGGGCGCTTCTGATAAATCTTGCAGTGGTCGGCATAGAAATCGTTCAGGAAGTAGTTGCGAATGACCTCTTTCGGCTGCCCCTTGCCGCCCAGTGCGTTTGCAATAAAGCGCAGATTATCCTCCAGCGAGCTATCACCGTATACCACCCGCACAAACTCCACAAAACGGCCCACCATGTCATCTTCAAAGTATTCGTCGTCACAGATGGGAATAATACCGTCTGCATCCGGCTTATAAATATTGTATTTGCTATCATCCCATGTACCGCCTGCATACGCAAGGCCATCAAATGTGGGAGAGTAGCGGCCAAACATACAGCCCACAGCGTAGGAGATAAAGGAGCGCACATCCCGGCAAAGGTCCGCTTTGCGCACGGTCACATCCTTATCTTCTACTTCCGGGGTCAATTCATCCTGCAAGCCGTAAATATCAATAAAAATGCGGTTCAGTTCTTCCTCGTTGGCTTTCAGCTTCTCAAAGCGTTCTTCACATTCGCCAGCCCAGATGTCATAGCACTCAGCAAGGTAAATGTTTCCAATATCCATCATGTTGGGGTACTTGGTAATGGCCTTGATAAAGGGGTGGCGGGTAAAGTCCCAAGATGTTTCAAAGGAGTCCCAATCCGTTTTCGACGTTCGAATATTCTCTTCCACCAAGTTATCAACATTTTCCACTTTATCAATCAAAAGTGGAAGGCTTTTGATATTTCCTGCCTGATAGTTCAATGTTGGATTAAGTATTCCTAAAATCTCAAAGCATACGCAAGAGGAAAGAAATCCCAGTGTGTACAAATTATCTTTTTTTGAAAAGAGCGTTGATCCAGCCACATCAAAGAAACAGCCAGTTGGCAGGTATCTAACGCCAAATTTAGAAGAACTGATGAACGACCAAGTTAGACCTTCTTTACAGTAAAAATCATGTGCGCCATTTTCTCTATGCCCACTCATAGTATTCATATACTGGCGACCTTTTGCGTCAAACCAAAGAACCTCCTGAAGGTTTCCGTACCATAGCCTAAATTCGCCGCCCTTGTTATATGGAAAATATTTACCCGAACTTTTTTCCAAATCATTTATTGAGTTAAGGGAAAAGTCAATTTTATTATGAAATACTTCCCACCATTCACGCACAAAGATCTCATTTTTCCCTGTTCCCATACCGATTTTGACATCAGAGCAATCGTTTAGCAGGGTTCCATTTTCATACGCCAACAGAATCTTCTCACTCGTCCAATATGCCACCGGGCTTCCCGGAATTTTTGCAAAGTTATCCGTGCTTTGTTCATAGTAGAACCCGCAGTCATGGTTCGTCATAGCTTCCAGCATTTTCTGACGCTGGACTTCCATGCCACCACGGAAGTCAACTAAGCGGAGATAGCAGCCTTTTTTATTTACATAACGATTGCTGAATGTAAAAGTACAGACAGGTACAGTGGCCTCCTCAAATGCAGAATACTCAAATTGAATCAGTGTTTCAAGTGTCGCTTGCTGGTAGAGGTATTGACGCAGTTTCTCATAACTCTGGATAAACATCCACACATAAGGCGTAAAAAGCCCACAGTAGCCCTCCGGTTTTGCCATGCTGGAGCATTTTACAATAAAGGCAGAGAAGAAATCGCTCTTGTAGTCCGTATAATTTTGCTTGATGAACTCGTTTAGTTTGGGGTTCATGTTCGATGCACCCATATAGGGCGGATTGGTGACGACCACATCGTATTTCTGCGCCAGCGTCTGCGCCACCTGCACCAATGGGAGTAAATTTTTGCGAATACTCTCTCGATGGAACGAGGACTCGTCTGCCACCTCATCAAACCGGGCATAGAGGGCATTCCAGTCCTGCGGGGTGATGGTGAGGATGGAGCCGTACTCCTTGGCATCGTGCAGCTGGGTGAGGATAGTGTGCATAGCATCCGTCAATGACGGTTTGCCGTTACAGAAATACTCCACATCCGGCTTTTCGATGCGGTTGCTTTCCTCAATGGCATACACATGAGGCTGGGTGGTGTGGCTGAAAAAGCGGCGGTCGTATCGGCGAGCCTTCATCATCACCGCAAAATAGGCCAGCTGGGCGGCGCGGTCGTCAATATCCAGACCATAGAGGTTGTTCTGCAAAATGCTGCCCACGGCATCGCGGGGCGTGTAGCCGTAGTTCTCGTAGATCTGCATCAGTACATCGAACAGATACGCCAGAATATGGCCGCTGCCGCAGCAAGGGTCGATGACCTTGATCTGTTCCGGGGTCAGGTCGGCATACTGTTTGCTAATCTCGGACAGTTGGGCCTGTACCTGCGGCTCCTGCTGGGCTTCCTCCAGATAATAGTGCCACTTGGTATCCTCCGGGTCACGGTTCCCGGCAGTATAAGCTGCTTGCTCCTCCGGTGTGGGTAGCAGCTGTGCTTTTGCGTCCGGGTGACCCTCTACCCACAAGCGGCCAAGGCTGTTTTCCACCATATAACGAACAATCCAGTCTGGGGTAAACAGCTGAGTCGCCGCCGGGATATTCTCCTTGGTGATCTTGACATTTTTCTTGAGGGCGGCAAACACGTCGTCCTTTTTCTCGCTGTTGTAGTACTGATACAGCCATCCAATGATCTGGACGGCATCCTGCCAGTTGTCCTCCGGGATCTGGGAGATCATCTGCTCGATGACGCTGCCCTCCCGGAGCAGGTTATCCGGCAGAAGCAGTTCCGTGTAGTCCGCAATGGTCTGGAATATTCCGGGTAGAATGCCGTTCAGCGCGTTGCATTGCACGATGAGCAGGTATTTGTACAGTTCTTCGGTCTGCTCGGTCTCTTTCAGGGCGTAGACTTTGTCCTTATCCAGCTTATCCAATTCCAGATGCAGGGCTTCGGCCAGAATCTGGGGCTTGAACGCATTGTTTTCATCCGTAAACACGCGCACATGGCTGGGCAGATAGCCGTTGACCTCCATAAACCGCAGTGCCGAGAAGCGGTTGAACCATGTATACGCCACCTCTTCCATAACCTGCTGGTAGCCCTTTTCATTGATCTGTGCGATCAGTGCCCTGCGCTGCTGCATCTCCTGCGCAGTCAGCACCCTGCCGTTGACGCTATCAGCACCGGCGTCCACCATTTCCGTTTCCGTAATGCCGTACTGCTGGGCTTTCTGCGCCACGCGGGAGATCAGTTCTTTCCGCGCCCAGACCGCATATTTCTTGATGGCGTTTTTATCCATGATGGTTCTCCTTATTCCCATTCCGCTTTTGCTTCGTCGCAATGCTTTGCGTAATCCAAAAGGCGATCATACGTTATAATTTCATACGATACTTGATAGCGTTTTCTATTGCTTTCTGCATCCAGTCCATTACGCCTTCCAAGGATTGCACGATAATCGTATTCAATCACAGTCATCGGGTCCCGAATTTCTGTCTCGGCCCATGTATGAACTGCCGCGTTACTGCAAAACGCCGGTTTCCCCTTTACCAGTTCTGCAAGCTGACTTCGGAATGCCGGTTCATTCATACCAATATAGCTTTTCCAGTCTTCTAATTGATTATAAGCTTCATTCATTCCTTGGCTGAACCGTCTTTTTTTATTATAAATTGTATCTGTTGGGCTCTGAAGCTCGATCAAAACGCACTTCCAGCACCCTGAACACGCACACAAAATGATAAAATCCGCACGATATTTTGTTCCAATCTGAAATTCAGGCTGAATCACCATGCAGTTCCAGTACAATCCACCGATTCCGCGCAATAATTCCCTATGACTTTTCAAATATGTATCTATGTCGTGTTCATTTCTTGCGTTGTCCAATACTGCCTTGAATTCTTCATATTGTCCCATTTTGATTCCTCAGTTCAGCTTGATTTCATCGCAGTTTTCCAGCAGATTGCGCAGCTGCTCGCGGACTTTTTCCACATAAGCATCAATATCTGCATCGTTCCGCAGTGTCTTGGCCGGGAACAGGATCTGGCGGCTGTAAGATTTCACCTTTTTCTGCCTTGGTGCCGGAGTAACAACATCCTTCTTTTCTGCGGCCAGCTTTGGTGCTGGTGGCATCAGTGCAATCTCAATACTGCTAACAGCATCGTCCTTGTACTTGCTCAGCGGGATAATCATACCATCCAGCAGCGCAAGGCTCTTGCAGCTTGCAATTTTTGCCCTATAGCCATCAAAGAAAGCATCCGACTTGCGGATAATGTCCAATGCTTTGGGATCTCCGTTTGCGGCGGTATGGGTTGCTTCCATGCACTGACGCACTGTTTCCAGAATCTCAGAGCGTTTGTCATCCAGCATCTGGTCATGGGCTGTACGCACCGTTTGCATCAACCCATTCAGCTCCGGAATGCGCTTGTAGTTGAACTTCTGCCCAAAAGATGGCACTGTGATGATAAGCCGAATCTTGTTCAGGGCATCGTATGCCGCCGCATCCTGCGCAATGCGGTCCAGATCCGCCTGCATCTCGTGTTCCAGCCGTGCAGCATCATCAAAGGTGCCGACCTGACTCTTGAAGAAGGTCTCTACATTGCCCATGGCATCCTTCTGATCAAAGAGGTCGTCCTCTTTCTTGAGCAGATAGTCGATCAGCGCGATGTTGTCCTTCTTCTGGTTCAACACTTCCTGCGTTGCAGCAATGGCGTTGCGTACCATTGTTTGATCTGGGTACTTGTGGGCACCATCGTATCGCTTGTTCAGTTCGTTATAATGCTCCAGCTGGTTTCCGAACGCTTCAGCAATAAACTTGACCAAACCGTCTTCGTCCGCAGGAACATCCATGACATCGAAATAATCCCGCAGAAGGCCCCGCACAGCCTTCATTTTGGTTGCCGATACCACCACGCGCTTGCTAATGGATGTTTTACCCACCTCACTCTTTTTGCGGAGCATGTCAGGTAATTTGGCGTTGTCCGGCTGGATGGTAGTGCCTGCATATTTGATGGTTACCTTCTGATTCACGATCAAACGCGCCACCACATAAGCAATGTCGATTTCCTTCCAGCCATAGGGTATACTGCTGAACTTGCTCTGTACATCCGCCATCGAGGTAGGCAAATGCTTCATCGCCTGCATTTCAAGATATTCTTCCACAGCTGCTTCCGCATCTCGGTTGGGGTCAGCTTCTGCAAAAACGATATCTGCACCAGAAAGCACTGCCATAATTTCAGCATCGGTATCTGCGTTTTTCCCAATCAGGTCCAACTTGCTGTAAACATGCGAGACCAGATACTCCATCGTCTGGTCAATTTTGGCCTTAGCATTGCCGCTCTTAATGTCCAGATGTTCACCATCGGCGTAAAATTTTGCGTTTTCAATAGCCTCTACCAGAGCTTTGCTGGCTTCAGCTTCATACTTGGTTGCTTCTTCCTGTTGGCCGCGGATAATATCCTGAGCACTCTTGGGCATCTGGCTGACATTCCGCTGTTTGACATATTTGCGGATCTTCATGGATGCTTCCAGTGATTCATAATACGGCGTATCGCCCAAAACTACAATCGCCTCGCTGCCTTTGGAGCTGTTCATCAGGCGAAATTCCGTTTTTTCCGTTGCATCCGAAGCTGCCGTCAAAAAGCGCAGGCGCATGCCGCCTGTGGCGATGCCGTACATAGTGTTATCCACCATCTGATCAAACGGGAAGTCACACTTGCCGTAACGGAACTTTTTTGCATCATAAATTATGCCAAAAATAATCTTTGCTATATCCCCAACAATAGCGCCCGTATCCACCTGTGTAAGGTTGATTTCTTTTTGGATGTCCTGTTCTTCATCCGTCAGGAAGTTGTAGGTGTCACCAGTACGGCCGATGTAGTTCTGTCCCATCAACCGATCCAAGCTGCCGCGCAGCTTTTCGCGCATAGCAACCTTTTCCAGACGAATGTCGTCCGCCATCAAGATCACAAGGTTGTCCAAGTTGGCCGGAATATCCTCATTGACATACCGGATCAGATAGAGAAGTTTCAGAACATCCACGTCCATTGGCTCCAGACCATCGTGATTTTCTACAGCTTTGCTGCAGCGGTCAATCACGTTGCGAATAGAGCTGTCCAGAAAAGAATGTACAGTATCATAGAAGCGGAACAGCGGCACCAACGCAAACTCGTTCTGCTTTTCCACTTTCTGGGCTGCTTCCTGGAAACCGCTCAGCATGGAACGCTCGCCGCCGGAGAAGTGTTTACCTGCATTGCCGTGTTTGCGGATCTCCACAAAAATTTTCTGCATGATGAGAAACTGGTATGGAACGAACGGAAAGTCCTCTGCAAATTGTGCCGGACCAGAGAAGCCCTTGATGTCCGGCATTGCATTTGTAAAGCTGAACAAGTTGCGCATCCCGGAGCTTTCTTGCTCATAGACTGCATCCAGCGTTTTTTCTGCTTCTGGAGTTTTTTTCAGAATGCGCTTCTGGATTACTTCGTCTACGGAAGAGGAAGAAAGGCTCAGACGAGTTTTGAAACGAGCCTGGATCCGAGAGAATTCATCTGCGCGTACCTTGATGATCTCATCAATAGCTTCCTGTCCGGTACAGACCACCCAGACTTTTCCTCTGCATTCACTGCCGATTTTTTCCACCAAAGACTGCAGATTCAGCAGCATATCCGTGTCCGTGCCAACATACTGACCCGCTTCGTCCACCATAAACAGAAGGCGGAAGTTTGCAGGTTTTGTTCTGACGTATGCATTGATGTCGTCTACAAGCTGTGAAACAGAGAGTTCCGTTGCGTTCTTATCGTTAAACCAGTTATTTGCATCCTCTTCACTGATATCCAATGCTTCCGCCAATGCAGGTTTAATGACCTTTCCATTGAATGCAAACGCCTTGCGCACTTCTGCCCAGGGCTTGCCCTTCTTTTCTTCAACCAGACGGCAAAATTCATCCATCTTGCCCTGCTGCGTAATGTACTGCTCCAGCATAGCAACTTTAAGATTGCTGCCAAAGAATCCCAGATGATTATAGAACACCTTAGCAAAAACACGTAAAACGGCTGTTTTGTCCTTATTGATAGAGCCTTCATAATCGATATTAAACAGAATCGTCTCGGTTTCACCTTTGGTTGCACGATCCACCTGCATAAAGGTACCGGGGTCATCCTCAAATTTTTTGCGGAAACGCTCCACCGTACGAATGCCATTAACCTCTTTGTTTTCCAACAAGTATGACAACATTTTCAAGAAGTGAGATTTACCGCTGCCAAAAAAACCGGAGATCCAGACTCCTGTATCTGCCGTTGGTTCGTCAAATGCTTCTGCATAGGTATTGAAAAAGTCTGCAAAATGCCGCTTCAGCTCTCGTGTAATAACGTACTCGTTCAGTTCCTGTTCCAGGACCTTGTTCTCGTCCTCGTCAACCTTGACAACACCGTTAATTTTACGGTTGATGTCTTCTACAAACATATTCTGTATAACCAACGCTCTGTTTCCCCCTTCACACAACGTTAAATGCGCGATAGTAATTGTTCGGCTTCAGACAGTTGAACAGCCGCAGCTGCTGGTCGTTAAATGTTCCCGGGTAAAACACAAGCACCGGCCTCTCTGCAAACAATGATGCTTCCAGTAACGTATGAATTCGCATAAATGGAAACGCTTCTCCAACGCCAGTCAAAACCAATACTTCTCCCGGCTGGAACGGCTCGCTCTGAATTTTCTGCACAATTTCATCGACTCCAATTGTCGATTGAAGCTGTTCCAACAGATAATCATGGCCGTCCTCTTCTTCCATATCGGGGATTGCATCTAAAATATCCATGCCTTCACAAATCCCTAGGAAGATTTGATATAAATTACAGATCCGCAACTGACAGCCCAGTGTCATATCTGTAGATAGCTGTTCAATGAAATGTCGAACCGCCATTTCATCTCTCGGTTCATAGCAGAAGATACGAATGTTCACTTCATTGCTAAGACCTTTTCCTTCCAGGAAGTCTTGACTCTGAATCATCTGCCGAACGTTATCAAGGCGTTTTTGTATGTCACCCATTAAATTTTCCTCACTCAAAACGGTTAAATGCGGGCAATACCGCCTGATCCCCATTTGTAAGAATCACATTTTCCAATTCCGGATAAAGCCAAACCGGGTTCAAATGGCCTGCTTTTATATCATTCAGGTAATCATTTTCCCTTAAAATTCGGTTCAGAACCGATTTTAACTTTTTAACTGTAGATTCACTCCAACCCGCGATGGCTTCATTCTGTTCCTGTAGTCTTGTGAAAAAGCTTGTCAGATCAAGTTTTCCATAGCTGAAATCCTGGTTTCGATATTTTTCCCCAATAACTGTTACCATAAAATCCCAGACAAGCCTATTATCTTTCATAATCGCATAAAGACAAATTTGTTTTGCCTCTTCAACTGGATGCTCTGCAACATTCCGAATCAGTCGTTCACTGCTCAAAAGATTTAGCCGTCGATAGCACGCCCGTACCATACCAACTGTCATACGTTCAGTTGGGTACTGAAAGAGGTTATCTTTTGTAATTATGTCCGTTATTTCTGATTCATTTTTTCCATCTACCATAAATTTAGCGACAATACGCATTTCGTGGAACAGAAACTGCTCTCGTGTCAGAGAAGCCTTGTAAGAACTGTCCAAAGGGCATATCATACCGGGGAACCTCCTGAAATCCGTGAATAACCGATGTCTTTGTATTAAGCAAGTACAAAAATCCATTATGATATCATCATATATATTTTACACTTGTAATCAGTTAAAATCAATGAAAGAATACCAAAGACTACAGCGACATTGTTGCGGCAAGCAGGGCGTCTGTCTATACAAACGCCATTTTTGCTTCGTAAAATGCTTGTTGGGAATTTCCAAACCCTTTGTGATCTGCATCGTACCGCTGCAGGCTGCGCGTTCCTGCCGAACGCTTTTTTGATGGAGTTCATGATTCAGTGGTATATTCGCTGGGCACAGACCCACTTAAAAGAAAAAGTGCCGACAATGATTTTGTCAGCACCCACTGTAACCTATTTACTTCTCTTTGATGTACGGTATGTTATCGATATATGCGTTCAAAATATCGGTTGCGGCTTTCTTCTGCCCCGGTGTAAGACGGCTCAGCTTCCGGTTCAGCTCATCATCTGCCACATAAGATGCTGGGGCTGCGGTGTCCCGGATCAGCACATCTGCGGGAACATCCAATGCTTCAACGATCCGGATGAAAGCGTCCAGGCTTGGCGTCTTCACCCCACGTTCCAAATCACCCACATAGTTTACAGACAGATCTGCTTTCTCGGCCAGTTTATCCATTGTCCAGCCTTTTTTCCTGCGTTGTTCTCTGATTCGTTGGCCTAAAAGTGTTTTCATAACATCCTCGCATTCTATTGGCGTTAGTTACACACCACTAGAATAAAGGCCGTGCATTTCTTTATATGTAATCAGTTGGCGTTTGTTCAACTCTATTAGCGTTTGTTTCGGACAGAAAATTTTAGAGCATTTCTTTGTTCAAATCATCAATGGCCTTTTTGAACCGGGCATGCTACAATAGCAATGTTGTGCAATGCACATCAAACAAGAATAAAAGGAGCTGCCGAACGTGGATTCAATCTACCTGCTGCCCGGCGAAGAACGCTGTGTCAATTTCAGAGATTCCGATGGCATCCCAAAGGTACACTACACATATTGTTCTTTGCACGGCAGACTTTTCAACTGCACCTGCCGCTCAAAGGACGAAGCGCAGCGGTTATGTGAGGATTGGCTCGTCACGCAGGACCGCTGCTATATAAACTAAAAAAGTCACCGAGGATTCTTTCCCAAAACGGATTGGGATCGAATCCTCGGTGACTTTCGTTTTATCGGGTCTGCTGCTGTTCCTGTTCGCTCCTGTTGTCTGCAAAAAACATTTCTACGTTTTTCTGTGCCTTCATCAGCTCCTGCATCCTCTCTCGTGCTTTCCGATAGCTCGGATATTCTGCTTTTTTCTTTTTCAGAAGCTCAACATATTCGATGCTCAGTTCTTTTACCTTCGGAAGTTTTTTCAGCCCAGCCTCATCGAAAGCCGCTTTGGCCGCCTTGTGCAACGCAATGCTCTCCCGATTTGCTTCCAAGAATCGCTTGCTGTATCCTGCTTTTCGATAGGCCTCATAGATGGACCTTGTTTTGGCATAGTTGATAATGTGCGTTTTCATTACCGCAATTTCTGCCATCCGCGCTTCCGCAGCTTTGATGGAGTCGCCCAGTTCGTGATAGCGCATCGTTGCAGCACGCACCTGTTCTTCCATTTCATCCATGCTCCCGATTTTGTTTTCCTGCAGAAAAATCAGCGTCTTGGACATCTCCTTCAGGTTGTACCGCTTCGCCCAACGCGCATAGCCGTCTCCCTTTCCTTCAGCCAATTTTGCCTGAATATCCACCAACATCTGAAATTTCTGTTCCTGCACCGGATGTTTTTTCCTCGGGCAATGCTCTGCTTTTCCGGCGAGGACCGCTTTTAATTCTTCCTCACTGTATCCCGCCCCCAAAGTCCGAAACCGGATGAATCGTTTTTGCCGTACACCTTTCACCGATGTGAATTTTCCGCGCTTGACCTCATATCCCTGCTGTTCCAGTTTTTTCAAAAATTCTTCGTAACTGCCCGGCTTGTCCGCAAGGATGCTGTCAATCACACCGCACAATTGATCGCGGTTGCTTTCTTTTGGCGGGTAAAGTACACGCTTCTGCCGCTCCCGGTAGGGCTTTATTTCAATCACAGACAGGCTGTGTTCCAGGCAAATCAGGTCGCTCAGCCGCTGCACAGCCAACCCCGACAGCAAAAAGTCCCGGAATTTACGGCTGCAGTCCAGAGCCGTAGAGTTATAGATAATGTGATTGTGAATATGCTCCCGGTCGGTGTGCGTAGCAACCAGAAAAGCATACTTGCCTTTTGTAAAGCGCATCGCCAACTCATAACCTACTTTGTTGGCTTCTTCAGCGGTGATTTCTCCGGGTTTGAAGGACTGCCGAATCTGATATGCAATCACGTCATTTTTCTGTCTGCGCCCTGTAACAAGTTCGTACTGCCGCTTGGACAGCATAAATTCTTCATCTACAGTCAAGGGGCTGCATTTATAGCTGCTTACAAGCTGCCCCTGCTCCGTTTTATCCGGGTTTTGTGCATAGTCGGTGCGGCTTTTCAAGCAAGCCGCAACAGACTTTCCCTTGTTTTTATGCAGCGCAATCAGCCGTGTTGCTGCCACCTCAAACCACCCCCATAAAGAAAAAGCCGCCCGAAGGCGGCACATTATCCATCAGGATTGACGGAACAACTTTTCAAAATCAGCGGCCCCGGCCAGATACATTGCCTGATATCGTACGCTTTCCAGCTCATTGCAGATCTCATCCAACTGAAGATACTGCTTCCATGCTGCTTCGCCCACCATTTTCCGGTGTGCGTCTTCCGCTGCCAGTTTTTTCCGCAGGAGTTCGTGATACCATGCATTGCTTCCCAATTCATCCCGAAAAAGCGTTGCCTCACGGTCATTGAAATAATCCAGCATTTTACCTTTATTCATCGTTTCCTCCATTACAGTTCCGTAAGCCATTTGCTGAATCGCTCGACGGCTTCCACAAGCGCCGTTCCTGCCACGATGAGCAAAAAGCACCCGAACTCTGCCACAAAAAGGATCAGGAACTGTGTCCATTCCCTACAATAAAGAGTATAAAGTCCGCAGCCAAAAATATACAGCATCGGCAGCGCAAGCACAAATGCCGACAGATTCAATGTCAATTTCAGCATCAGCGCAAAGAAAGCCGTAAGCAGCGAAAACGGAAGAATAACCATTCAGCTTCACGAATCGGCTGCGCACGACTTCCGCAGGCTTGTCATCCCCTGCCACCCGCAGCATTCTGCGTTTCGAAGAGCAGGTATCCACCAGAAGATTCACGATTTGATGGATGGTATCCTCCTCATCCGGGCAGGCCCGGAGCAGCAAGTCCACCTCCAACGATTGCATAAAATACGCTTCCAGCCGTGTGCGCTCATCCGGTTCGTCCTCCGCATCGGAAGAGAAAGGATCAGGTTCACTCCCCTCGGTTTTATTCCACTCAGTCTTATTTCCTCGTGATTTTGCCGTTTCCTGCTGCGCTGAATCCGCGGCACCGGAACCGTTCTTTTCACGATTCCGGAAACGCGGGTCTGCAAAGTTTTTGACGTAGATGAGGTTCGGCTTTCCCAAGCCCGCGCCGTTTGCGCTCAATCAGTCCAAACTTTTCCAATTCCCGGAACAGTTTGGTTGCCTTGTTGTCTGCGCAGCCCAGTGCATCCATCACTTCCTGCACAGGAAAAATGATATACACCCTTCCCTGCTCATCCAGCCATCCGTTTTTCACCGACAGCCCCATGCGGTCCA
>ERZ780149.1511-NODE-1511-length-24756-cov-4.850411_pt1 | contig 24756 bp, 14 predicted proteins | sample MGYA00511367_ERZ780149 | MGnify/ENA primary metagenome ERZ780149 (study PRJEB29588, sample SAMEA2153852) | human gut metagenome | biome: human gut; feature: human-associated habitat; material: faeces | place: Denmark | collected 2008/2010 ... | reverse complement strand
TTCAATATAGATACCTCCTCATATGAATTTTAATGAAATAAATTTACTAAATTAATTATGTCATATGTCCTCCTTATATTTCTTACTTAAAATTACCCTCCCTTATAATAAAGAGGCGGAAAATACGATTTTTTTTAATTTTTCTTTTGTTTTATTAAATGGAAACGTTTTCGAATGAACTTTTGATGGTACATATAAGTATTTGATAAGCAAAATATACAATTATGTGGAACAATATTGGAAGCAAAATTAATTAGTTTAATAATTAAAACATGAAGTAAAAAATGAAAAAACACCTGAAAACACTTTCATTAAAAAATCTATTTACTTTTATGCTCAAGATGAGTATAATACATACTTGCTCGATGGAGCAGAAGGTGGTGGATTTATGGTACGTAGTAACAAGAAGTCACTTGTTAGAAGATTTTTTGATAAACTTGTTGCATTCTTAGTATATGGCGAAAACTATAACTCAACAATGTTTTAATTAAGCCCTAAAAAAATTAACCAGTGACTATAAATATGATATCTTTCTTGGGAGATATTATATGTGTAATACCAAGATGAATTATTAAAATAAGTACAATTAAAACAATATAAAATGAAAAGCTATGGTATGAAAATCTATAGCTTTTTTCATACTTTTTAAAATGTAAGCGCTTAAAATATTTCATATTTGTTAAATAAGTATGTTAAATTATGTAAAGTTCAAAAAAGTAATTTAAATTCTATAAAAATTTGGTATAATTGTTAAGAAATGAAAGAAGGTAGTAGTATGCTTAAACTAAAAAATATTAGGAAAACCTATGAAGTAGCGGGAGCTAAATTTGAAGCACTTAAGGGTTTAAATATTTGTTTTAGAAAAAATGAATTTGTATCGATATTGGGTCCCTCTGGTTGTGGAAAAACAACAACCTTAAATATAATTGGGGGTCTTGATAAATATACATCTGGAGATTTAATTATCGCTGGTAAATCAACTAAGGAATTTAAGGATCGTGATTGGGATGTTTATCGTAATCACCATGTTGGTTTTATTTTTCAAAGCTATAATTTGATTCCTCATCAAACAATTGAGGAAAATGTTGAACTTGCACTTACAATTGCTGGTGTTACGAAGGAAGAAAGAAAAAAACGTGCTCGTGAAGCACTTGACCGAGTTGGTTTAAAAGGCTCTTATAATAAAAAGCCTAATCAGCTATCTGGTGGTCAATGCCAAAGAGTTGCGATAGCTCGTGCTTTAATTAATAATCCAGAAATTTTACTAGCTGATGAGCCTACAGGAGCGCTTGATACTAAAACATCAATTCAAATAATGGAGCTTATTAAAGAAATTAGCAAGGATACCTTAGTTATTATGGTAACTCATAATCCTGAACTTGCTCATAAGTATTCAACTCGTATTGTATCATTACTTGATGGTGAAATTGTTGAGGATTCTAATCCTTATAGTGAAGAGGATGAAGCTAAAGAGGCAACTTCAGAAAATGCTGATTTTGCACTTGAAAAGGCTAAAATGAGCTTTAGAACCGCGTTTAAACTATCATTTAAGAATTTACTTTCTAAAAAGAAAAGAACGATTTTAACAATTATAGCAGGTTCAATTGGTATTATTGGTATCTCAGCAGTTCTTGCGGTGTCTAATGGTGTTAAAACTTATATTAAAGATATGCAAAATGACATGCTATCAGGTAATCCTATTAAGGTTTCTCAAAATAGTTTGGATTATTCCTCTTTAATGAGTATGATGACAAATGATGAGAAGAAACAGTTTATTGATGAAAATGGTTATGTTAATGTAAATTCAATGGTTGAATATATGGCTAAAAAATATGCTCAAATGAGTGCAGCGGAAATTAAAAATGATATAACTGAGGATTATATTAATTATTTAAAGGCTATGCCATCTGATTATGCAGCGGATATTAATTTCAATTATGGAATAGATATTACAAATAATATTTATACAACTCATAATGTTCATAGTAAAAATGAAAGTGATAATCTAAGATCAGTTACTGCTATAACAGCTACCTATACAGAGCTTTTAAGCAAAACATCACTTAAGGATTTTGTAAGTGTTATTTCTTCAATGTCATCACCTGTAGGACAATCATTATCTAATATGGATTATATTAGGGGTCAATATGATATTCATGGTAGTATTGCTACATCATATGATGAGGTTATGCTTGTCCTTGATAATGATAAAACTTTAACAGATATTTTACTTGCAGAGCTTGGTTATTATACACAAGATGAATTTTTAAATATTGCATACAAGGCTACAAATGATGAAAATTATAATAGTAATCTTGATAAAGATAAGTTCTCTTATGATGAACTATTAAATCATGAATTTTATTACATTGATAATGATCACGCATATATTCAAACATCATATAAGGAAGGTATTTTCCAATATAATTATAATGCTAAGGATGTAGCAGGAAGTGATATGCATAAGCTTAAGGTTGTTGGTATTTTAACACCAAAGGATGATGTATCATATGGTTGCTTAAAAACAGGCTTTTATTATACAAAAGCATTTACAGAGCGTATGTTATCAGATTCTAAAAGCAGTAAAATTGTAAACTATATGAAGAATCATAATAATGAAATTTCCGTTCCAATTAAATATATACAGGAGCCAAGCTTACTTCCATCTTTAGAAGAAGGAGTATTCTATAATTTAGGTTATGAATATGATGGCGAGGCTCAATCTAGCTTTAAAATTCTTGGTACAACAGGTGGTTCAAGTTTGTCATCAATGATGAGTGGTAATGCAGTTGATGTGTCAAAGCTTGCCTTTACCTTGGGAATTAATAACGTAGGTGGCTCTTCACTTGCAACGGATATTTCTATTTATCCAACTGATTTTAAAGCTAAGGATAAAGTACTTGAGTATTTAGATGCTTGGAATGGCTTGAATGATATAACTGTTGGTGATAAGGTTTTAACATATAAAGATCGTAAAGAGGTTAAATATACGGATAATTTATCTTTGATTATCTCTATGATTGATTCTATGCTTAATATGGTTACGATTGCTTTAATTGCCTTTACATGCTTATCTTTAGTTGTTTCTTGTGTAATGATTGCAATAATTACTTATGTATCTGTTGTTGAAAGAGTTAAGGAAATTGGTGTTATTAGATCTCTTGGTGGACGTAAGAAAGATGTAAATAATCTATTTAATGCTGAAACAATTATGACGGGCTTATCTTGTGGTGTATTTGGTGTTGCTGTTACATATTTACTACAGGGTATTATGAATTTAGTTGTAGAAACATTATCAGGTATTCCTAATATAATGCTTCTAAGCCCTACAACAGCAATTATTATGATTGCTTTATCGGTTCTTTTAACCATTCTTTCTGGTGCACTTCCTGCATCAAAGGCATCTCATCAAGATCCTGTTGAGGCTTTAAGAAGTGAATAGTTATATTTCTATTAAATTTTCATAGAATTTAATGGAGAGTATTAATAATGAAGTGGTATTTAAGATACTGCTTCATTTTTTATTTGTAAAAATTTAAATTTAGTATTGAAAACGCTCTCATAATGTTTTATAATGAAATCGTTTACTAGGCAAAGAATGCCAAAGAGAAAAGAGAGGAAATTTAAATGAAAAGAAATAAATTGAAGGTTTTAAGCAGTTTAGCCATTTTAGGAATAGCCGGCTTAGGCTTAGCCGCATGTAATAATAATACAGGAAGTGGAACTACCCAAAGTCCTACCACAACTCCAACAGAGAATGGTGGTGGAGCAACTACCCCAACTCCTACTCCAACGCCTGTTCCAACTACTCCGAGTCAATCAACTACAACGACTCCAAATCAGTCATCAACAAATACTCCTGAACAAAACAAAATAGAGAGTATTAGTGTTTCAGGACAAACTAAGGAATTTTTACCAGGTAGTGAGTTTGTCTTTGGTGGTACTGTAACTAAAAACTATTCAGATGGATCTCAAGTAGTAGCAACTGAAGAAGAATATATAGTAACAATATATACTGACAATAGTTATGAAACAGAAGCAGAAAATATTAAAACTGCTGGTACATATTATGTAGTTGTAAGTATTGGAGATAAGCTTGCAACTTATGAAATAGTTGTACGTGAGAAGCAACAAACAATTCATGAAAATGCAGTTGTTAAGGGAGTGACTCCAACTAAAACTGATATTTCTACAAAGGTTGATATTTATAATCAACATGGAAATGAGGTTTATGTCACAGCAAATTCAAGTAAAAAAATACAATCTGAGGATAAAACAGCAACTTGTGATGGAATTGAATTTAGTCAAAGATTAAAGATGCAAGGATCTGCAGTGGCTGCAGGCGAGAGCGTTAATGTTTCAGCTGATGGTACTGTTTCAAATGGACGTGTTATCGTTGTAAAGGTTGCTCAAGCCAGCAAACTAACTTTCTATGGTATGCCATCTTCTGAACAAAAACGTTCATTTATTCTAACTAATAATGCAGATTATAGTAGAGAAGTAGCTTCAGCCGCTGATAAAACAAATATCGGTTCATATGAATTTGATGTTGCAGCTGGAACATATTATTTCTATGTTGGTGCAACAAATGCAACTTTAGGCACAACAGCAGGTGGATGGTATTTCTATGGCGTTGATATAGCTTATGATGTACCTGCAAGTTCATTAACATATTCTGAGATTAAGGTTGATGCATCTAATGTAAGAACTGATTTTAATTTAAATGATACATTTAGTACTGATGGTTTAGTTGTTAAAGGAAAGAATAATTTAGGAACTTGGGATATACTTAGCAAAGAAGACTATAAGGTAACAAACACTGATGATACGGAAGTTAGCACCGCTACACCTGGAAAGAAAACTCTTAAAGTAACTGCTAAAGGTCATAGCGATACATACGACATTCAAGTAATTAATCCAAATGCAACCATTGAAAATATCGTTGTTAAGGAAGAAGCTAAGGGAGTATATAAACAGGGAGAAGTGATTTCTCTTTCAGGTTTAGTTATTACTTCAACTGATAGCGATTCAGTAACACAAGATATTGCTTATGATGCTGAAAAGATTACTTACAAAGTATTAGATGGCGAAGCTGATGTAACATCACAATTTACAACTCTAACAAAGGGAACATATACAGTTGAATTAACTTATGCGTCTAAGACAACAACTTATAATATTACAATGCTTGAGGTAAAAGAAGGAAAATTTGAATATAAGAATGCGGTAGCTGTTGGCTCTGATTCTTATGCTTCATCATTAATTGTTTCTTATACAGATGGAACTGATGCTGATTGGTCTAAATATAATGATACAATTTTAAGTACAGCAGAAGGCTATTCAACCAAGTTCTATAGTGATGCTGATTGTACAACTTTAATTGATACTGCGACAAATGCGTTTGCATCAGTTGGTACAGTATATATGAAGTTATCATATCAAGATTATAGTTCAAATGCTATTACTTTAACTGTTAAGAATTTCAATAGTGAGTCTTATTATGTAAAGGATGCTAACTTAACAAGTGGTACTGATTATAAAAAACAAACATTGTTTGAAGGTAATTTTGTTGATGTTAAGGTAGGAACAGGAACTTGTAAAGCTGATTCAAATACAGCTATTAATCAGGGCGAAATGCAAATCAAACTTGATGCTGGTGATGGAAAAGAGATTATTTTTGTAGTAAAGCAAAAAATTACTTTAAAGATTATTGCAAATGCATCTGGAAATAAAAAATACATTATTAAAGATGCAGTTGGAACGGAATTAAAAGCGGGTGATTTATCTAAGACTGCTGATGGTGATACAACTATTGAGATTACTCTTGAAGCGGGAACATATTCTTTCACTTCAAATGGTGGTGGCGTTCGTTTCGCTGGTATTGAAGCTACAAAGGCTGAATAATGAAAATTGAATATAATGGGTATGGCTTTTTTAAGTCTTACCCTTTATTCTTAAATAAGGATGGAAATAAATATGAAAAAAAGAAAGCTGCTTGCATTTCCTCTAATAGGACTTGCAATGTTAGGAATGATGTCATGTGGTGAAGAAAAAACAAGTGATACACTAACACCTATTCAAAGACCAACTACAACGCCTGTTCAAAGTAGTACAATTGAAGAACCAGAAGGTGTTAAATTATCAAATATAACCATAGATGATACTAAAATGAAAAAAACATATTATGAAGGCCAAGATATTGATTTTACAGGTTTAGTTGTTAATGCAAGATACACTGATGGTACTGTAAAGCAGGTTACAGATTATACATATGATGAAAGTACATATAATCCTAATCAAAAAGGTGACCAATTTGTTAAGATTATTTATACTGATGATGGTGTAACTAAAACAAGAAGCATTCATGTTTTAGTTAAAACAGTATTAGATTCAGTTAATAATGTGGTTGGTATTACTGCAAAAACTAATAAAACATCTTATAAATATAATGAAGAATTAGATTTATCCGATTTAACCGTAACGGCATTCTATGAGGATGGATCTACTAAATTGCTTACAAGTGATCAATATACAGTTTTAAAGGAATCATTTAACTCTAAGATGCGTGGAGATTATGAAATAGGTGTAACATTTAAGGAAGATTATACTGTTGATGGTGTTACACGTAGCTGTGAGGTTGAAACATGCTTCTTCGCAAGTGTTGTTTTAAATATGGATTCAATTAAAGTAACAAAGGGTACTTCAAAATTCCTTCAATACTCTAATATTGATATTTCAGACTGGGAAGTTGAAATAACATATAAAGAAGGAGTTAAAGAAGTTATAACTGACGGCTTTACAACTGATTTAAAATCAAAATTTAAAGATTCTTCAGAGGCCAAGAGTGATAATGTAAATGTTGCGTTTACATATAATGGTGTTACTAAAAATTGTACAAGAACTGTTGAGATTGTAAAGGCTAATAAAACATTTACAGCAGGCTTAATTGATATTACAAATACACCAGCTTCGGAAGATGTAGCAGTTGGTAAATTTGTTGTAAATAAGGGATATATTGTATCAAATGATAGTCAATCATGTGGATGTCAGACATTTGCTCGTTCTGTTATTTTAAATGGTGCTGGTACGAGAGATGAATATTCAATTGAATTTGATGCTACTATTGTAGAAAACAGGGTTACTGTTGTGGCCGCAAGTCAAGAAGGATCTGAAATTGGTCTTTATGATGCGGATGGAAATGTTGTTAAAACATATAAGGTTGGTACAACTCTTCAAAGATATACCTTTGAACTTAAAGGCAAAGGTAAGTATTATATTTGGTCAACTGGTGGAGTAAGTGTTTACTTCATTGGTACGTATGTAATGTAGGAGGAATAAAAATGAAAAGGAAATTTTTATTAACACTACCACTTGCATGTTTTGCATTAATTGGTATGACAGCTTGTGGTTCTGATGATATAGAAGAAAATGTAATTTATGCCGCTCCTACGGGAAAAGAAACCGCAAAGGGTAGTAAGAAGTCACCTCTTGATGTACGAACAGCCTTTAAAAAATTAACGGCTGGTGATACTTTAATTCTTCTAGATGGTAACTATAAGTTAAATGACAGAATTTTAGTTTCAGCTGGTCAAGACGGAAAAGAAGGAAAACCTATTACAGTAAAAGCTGATGATGGTGCAAGTGTAACATTCGATTTTACAGAACAAACGATTGCTTCTGTATCACGTGGTATTCAAATAAATGCTAATTATTGGTATTTATATGGATTCGATGTTATGGGTGCTGGCGATAATGGTGTTTACATTGCTGGGTCTTATAATATTGTTGAAAATTGTTCATTCCATGAAAATCAAGATACTGGTCTTCAAATTGGTCGTGCTGATTCTAGTCAAACCAATATTAAGGATTGGCCTCATAATAATTTAATTAAGAACTGTACATCATATAATAATTATGATTACCAATCATATGGTGAAAATGCTGATGGCTTTGCTGCTAAGCTAACAACTGGTGAAGGTAATGTATTTGATGGCTGTATTGCTTATCGTAATTCAGATGATGGCTGGGATTTGTATGCAAAATCTGATTCTGGTAAAGTGGGAACAACTATTATCAAAAATTGCTTATCTTTCCAAAATGGATGGTTAATGAATAAAACAGCTTCTCCATCTGAAGATGATCTTGATAAATATGGTGTTACTACAATTACAACAACTGCCCAAGTGCTTGCAAAAAAAACTAATACATCTTTTGCAACTCGTGATGGTGATGGTATTGGCTTTAAGCTAGGTGGATCTGTTATGGAGGGTAATGTCATTGTTGAAAACTGTATGGCATTTGAAAATAGATTACATGGACTTAGTGATAATTCAAATCCAGGTGTTCTATCTTTGAAAAACTGTACAGCCTACAATAACTCAGCAACATGTGATTCTGAAACAGGAGCAGTACTTCCTAATGGAAATACATCTAATAATTTTGATTTAGCACGTGATGAAAAATCATATAATAATTATTATGGTCTTTTATCATATATGACAAATCAAACTACAGCAGGTATAACATATAGCAATAAGGATGCTTATAGAGGTTCAACGGCATATTCTATATTTAACTCTGGTAAGAACAAATATACATGCTTCACCGATTTTAAGGATGCTTCAAGCTATGATTCAACTGCTTCTGGTAAAGCATATAATAGTATGTCTGATTCAATATTTGAGTCTGTTAATTTTGAATACGATGCTACAGGTAATACTGATATTCATAAGCTTTTAAGAAATGCTGATGGATCAATCAATACTGGAAAAATGTTAAATGTAGTATCACCGGATTTATTATCATATTGCGATGGAAAGCAAATTGGCGCGAAGTTAAATGAATCTTCATGGAACGCTTATGATCATTACAACATTTTAAATAATGCATCAACTGGTGATGATACAATGGATACATTACTTGGTGCTAGAGATGTACTCGAGATAATGTGTAATAAAAATGCTGTATATCAAAATGTTAATTTAATTACAAAGGTTAATAATTGTGATGTCACATGGTCATCATCTGATGAATTATTAGTTCAATGTGGAAAGCCTAAGGCTGATAATCCTAACGAATTTGAAACAAATACGTCATCATCTGGTGTAACTTATATTGAAGGTATTATTCACAGAAATCGTGAAACTGACAAAAAAGTTATTCTAACGGCCACAATTTCTTTAAATGGTCAATCTCTTGAGAAAAAGTTTGAACTTAATATTAAGCGCAATATCCCTACAATTGGTTCAGTAGTAGGATTCGAAGATAGATATATTTTAACTCAATTTGGCGAATATGAATTACCAACAATTACCGTTTTAAATGCTTCAATGTATTCAGAAGAGGCTTTAATTGAAGGTGAAGATTATAAAGTAGAAACAAAAATATTATTTGCTAATTCATCTAAGGATTTTATTGATGGAAATTACTATGAAATATCAAAGGTTTATACATCATTACCAGGTGTATATAAGGTCATCTATAATGTTGAATCGTTAATAAGTGATGAACATTTTGAAACCTCATTTAATGCATATGTAGTTTCTGAAGAGGCAGAAATTGATATTTCAACTGATACAGAAGGAAATCCAAATCTTGATGTTAATGTTTCTCGTGATGGTGTTCAAGTTTCTGCGTCATTTACTAATATTTTAGGTAATATGTATGTTTATACATCAAAGAATGAAACAGAAGATGCACAAACAGTTGTAACAAATGGTAAGGCTTTTGATATTACAGATGAAACATTGTCTTCAATTTATGAAATGCCAAATAATGATGGATATTTTGTTCATGTATGTGTTAATAATAAGAAAAATACAATTGAATCGCCAACTGTATATTCAAAGGAGATTACAATACAAAATATTAATACAAAAGATGAGTTCTTTGACTTAGTCAATTCAAAGACTAGTTCAACGATTATTTATCTTTTAACTACTGATTTGGATTTTACTGGATATAATTGGACTGCAACTAATACAGAACCATTTGGTGGTTTATTTAATGGTAATGGTCATACAATTAAGAATATCAAGATTGTATCTACTGAAAAGAAGGGAACTGCTATTTTCTATAAGCTTAAGAATGGTACAATTGAAAATGTAATATTTGAAAATATTATTCTTGAAGGATCGTCTACAGCGTCTCTTGCTGGTATTGTTGGTCAAATGGCCGGTGGATATATTCATAATGTGTCACTTAAGAATATTGCATCTCGTTCATCAACTGGCGCTTCAGCTTTAGTTGGTCAAGTTGCAGGTGGAGTAAATTACATTACGCAGGTTTCTCTTGTTAATGATGAGTCTGTTATTATCAAGGTAGACAATAAATACTGTGGTGGCCTTGTTGGTAATATGCAAAAGGATACGGATCAAGCATTAGTAGAACTTTATGTTTCTGATTGTTATGTTAAAGCTACTATTGGTGATGGTAAAGATGCAGGTGGATATATTGGTGGAATTATTGGTCGTAATAAGAATGAATTTGCATCTTATAAGTTAAGTGTAACAAAGTGTATTTTTGAAGGTCAGGTTCAAACCGGTAAGGATTATTCTGGTGGTATTATTTCAGGCTGTGATAATGGTGCTGGTACAGTTACAGTTCAACACTGTGCTGCAAATTGTACAATTCTATTAAAGGGTAATTTACTTGATGGTATTCAAGCCTCTGCAGCTAAAAATGATAGTCCAATTTTTGGCCGTGTATCAAAGGGTGCTGGTGCATATTATGTTACAATGAATTATGCTAGATTTGCAGATTCACAGTTCACATCAGATACTGAGGATTTTGAAGAAAACTTTAAAACAGCTATTTTCTTTAAAAATAATCTTTCATTAGATATCGAATCTATTTGGATTTTTGATAGTGAAACATTAACTATTTCTTTAAGAGACCCAGCTTCAATTTTAGCAAAATAAAATATTAAATAAGGTTCTAAAGCGATGCTTTAGAGCTTTATTTTTTTGCTTTTTCTCCCAAAAAGCGGCTTCGATCCGCCACAACCGCCTGAAACGGAATGCCCTAAAATTTTTGACCACATGTTTGACCACAAATAGAGTGAATCACAAACGACCCATCTCATCCGCTCCGGTTGTTCTCTTACGTTCCGCTCTTCCCCAACCAAAAATTCGGCTCCCGAGGATTTTTTCTCCACGGGAGCCTTTTTCATTGTTTACTGCGTATCAAATTTTGAACCTTGAAAAGATTCCGAGAATGAAATCTCATCATAAGGGAGATCTCTGCAATACCCGATTTTCTCCCCATATACCGGTTTCAATTTTTCCGGTCGGACGATGTCCGTTGCCGTTCCGTGATCGACGATTACGCCTCTGTTCAAGAGATATACTTCTGCTCCGAGAAACAACGCATGATTGGGATTATGAGTGGAAAGTACAATCGTCTTGTTCTCTTTTTCGGCGATTTCTTTCAGGACGGAAAGGACTTTGTACTGATTACAGATATCCAATGCCGAGGTCGGCTCATCCAATAGAATGATCGAGGTATCCTGCGCGATGGATGACGCGATCGAAACGATTTGGCGCTCTCCCCCGCTGATCCCTCCGAGATCTTTCTTCAAAAGATATCCGATGCCGAACCGGTCGGCAATTCCTATGACTTTTTCTTTGGCTTCCTCATTCGGTGCCTGATAGAATTTCGCTTGATTCGCCGTACCGAACAAAAGATAATCCATCACCGAAAAATCGTCGATTTTGTCCGAGCGCTGTGCTACGTAAGCCATTCTCTTTGCGCGTTCACGGATGGATATATTTTTCAAAGAATCGTCCCCGTAGAACACTTTTCCGCTGATCGGCTGATACAATCCTGCGAGAATCTTGATGAGCGTGGTTTTACCGGAGCCGTTGAGCCCGAGCAAAACGTGGATCTTTCCCGTATCAAACACCGCGTCAACGCCACTCAGGACATTGTTCTGCCCTTTGGGATAACGGAATACTACTTGATCGATTTTAATCATTTTCCGTCAGCACCTTCTTTCTGAAACCGAGAATCGCGACGAAAATGATCGTTCCGAAGAAACCCGTTACTGCGGAGAGCGGCATTTCCGCTGCCGTAAACGTGCGGGACAGAATATCGGAAAGCACCATGAATACCGCGCCGAACAGTGCGGTCAGAGGGATCGTACGTGTGGTATTCCGACCGACGAGGAGCCGAACCATGTGCGGGATCACAAGACCGATCCAACCGATCGTTCCGGCTACGGCCACAGAACCCGCTGTCAGGAGCGTTGCCATAAAGATGATCAACGCCCGGTAAAGGCGGTAATTGATGCCTTTCGTCTGTGCCTCTTCATATCCGAGTGCCACGATGTTGATGCGCCAGCTGATGCACAGCGCGACCGCAAGACAAATCACAACGATCGGCAGAAGAAACCACACGTCTTTCATCGTGGCTTCCTCAAACGAGCCCATCAGCCAGAACGTGATACTGGCAAGAGTCGTTTCCGCGTCTGCGAGATATTTGACGAAAGACAGAAGTGATCCTGCAAGCCCTCCGACGATAATGCCGGATAAAACCAACGTCATAGAGGAGCGGTTGCGGAACACACGGGATACCAGAAGCGTTAATAAGACTGTTCCGATACCGAAAATAAACGCAAATACGCCAATGACAGCAGCGGAAAATCCCGCCACGATCGCAATCGCCGCACCGACTCCTGCTCCGCTCGATACACCGAGCAGATCCGGAGAAACGAGTTTATTCTGAAACGTTTCCTGATATAGCAAGCCTGACAAACTGAGAGCGATTCCGACAAGGACGGCGACAATCGTTCGCGGAAGCCGGAGATTGACGATAATGCTCCGCTCCATAGATCGTTCCGGATTCCCTCCGATTGCCTCAAAGAACGCCCTCGGGGAGATATTGTATCTCCCCACCATCAGGGCAAGGGAAAAGACAAGAAACAGCAAGACGAGTGCAATCGCGGAATACAGAACTGTTTTCTTGCTTTTATTCATTCGTAAGTGCTCCTCCGTCACGCGAAAGCCCGGAAAGCATATTCTCCGTCTCCGAGTCGGTAAGGGTGACACCGAAGAACTCCATACTGTAATCCTGGACCATTTTCTTCACGTCATAATGGAAATATTCCGGGTAAAGCTTGTTCGCCTGGTCGCAGAGGAACACCGGCGAGAACACAGAAATCTGCTCGAACATGGTGAGCCCGATCGGGATATTGTAGATTTCCCCGTTTTTCACAGCGTCAAGTTGTATGTACGGCTCGGTCGTTTTCAACGTGTTTTCCAGCACCTTCTGATAGATGCCGCCGATGACAAACACGTCGGGATCCTGCTTGCAAATTTCTTCCGCGGAAGGTTTGTTGGAAGAAAACTTGCTTCCGAGGAAGTCCATTCCGAGTGTTCTGTAGGCGTATTCGGTAAAGGAACCAGCCGTATCGGTATAGCCAATGCCTTTGTTTTTATCGCCGCGAACGTAATAAACCGAACGCTTTTCATTCTCGTGCTTTGCCAGTTCGGTTTGTATTTCGGAAACGGTGGAAGCCATGTGTGCTTTCCATGCATCGACCTTTTCGGCAACCTCCGGGCTGTCCCAGATCTGTTTGACGAGATCGGCAAAGAAATACACGTATCCGTCAAACGAGGGGTTCCCGTACAGGCTGATATTGAGTGCCGTAATGCCGTGCTCTTTCAAGCCGTCGGCAATATACTTTTCCGGTGCAAATACGAGATCGACACCGCGGGAAATAAAGGTTTCGTAACTTTCTTCATACGCACAGCTGTAACGATTGGCGGCATTTTTATCGAACACTTCAGCCCACTCGTTTTCGAGCAAGGAATAGTAAACGCCGTCAATGCAATCTCCGAGCCCGAAAGCAATCAAAAGATCGTAAGTCGTTCTCGAAACGCAGGCGACTTTGGTCGGGTTCTTTTTCACCTCCACGGTCTCCCCGAGCATATCGGTGACCGTGACGGTTTCATTTCCTGTCTTGTCGGACGCACATCCAGTAAAAGACAGCATTGTGCCGAAGCACATGGAAATAATAAGTAAAATAACAATCAATTTTTTCATTTCAAAATTCTCCTATAAGAAATAAAAACCACATATTTTGTGTCTGCAAAAGATATCGGGATATCTTTTACAAGGTTGATTGATAAAAGTCAGCAAAATGTTCAGTTGTCAAAGAGCCTTCTGTTCGGAATCATTTCACGATGATGCCGATACCCATAGATGACATCATCTACATCTTCGTCTTCGAATTGGTTTCGAACAAGGTTAAACATCGGTGTCGCATCTGCTGTGATTTTTTTCAAGAATCGGCAATTCGATTCCAAACAGATACACGCAAGCAGGAGATTGCTGGACTTGCTTAATTCCTGCCCAGGCTTTGGCTTGTCGATATTTTTTAGAAGAATCTTCAATACCGCATCGGTTTTCATCTTTTGCCGAACAAATGACAAACATGAAGCCAACTCCGCGGTAATGTTGTTTCTTAACATGATTCCATCACCGTTTTTGTTTCGCAAACGCAACTGCCAATACTGTATTTTCCTTTGCGTTTCTTTCACATATTCACGAATCTGTTTTGCGTATCTTTTTTCATCCGGTGTAGAACTATCACCCGGAATATCAACCAAATCTAAAATGGGAACTGTGTGAACATAAGAGGTTGTGCCCGTCCCCTCTTTGACCAGATAATAAACATAAGACATCGTTGTTTTCATCGGGAGATCAACGGTATTCTTGGCTTTGCTACCGGTCATACTGGCATAGAATTTCGGTGGTACAAAGTTCTTTTTATACTTTTTCTCGAGAGCTTCAATTACTTTCGGAATGTCAACAGGATATTTTCGTTTTGCCTTATCGATTTCCATACCGGAAAGTACGGCAAGTTGACAGATATCCCGATAGATGATCTTTGCACCTTGAGGATCGTCTTCAACCTTATCCCAATATAAGCTGTTTAGGTATTGCGAAAGGTTGACGATCGAGCCGATTTCATTGTCCGCGATCAACTGATCGATTTCGTCAACCGAAAGACGCAGTTTTTCCGGCTGTATTGTACATACGGGCACAAGGAATTTGTTGCTGTCCCGCTCTGCAACGGAAACCATAAGCGGATGATCGGTAATCAGCATCGTATCAGAGTCATAATCGCAACCGTTGAGACGTTGCTGAATATTGTTTCCGATGGCGTTTACGCAAACGATTTCTTCGGACAAATCGAAATACTTCACATAGGTTTCACGAACAGTATTGACGGACAATAACAAATTGCCCATAGTAATATGCGGACTTCTGGCGCACAGCAGTTTTGCCCCATTCGGAAACTTCTTAGTATAAATTTCGTTTCCGATAAGCTCCGTAAGCTTGATCTTCCGCCATTTCGGTTTCAGCGTTTCGGAAAGCAGTTCCGCTCCGTTACCGAAGATAGTGGCATATGTGCCGTCAATTTGGATTTTCCCGCGTTGAATACGTCTGCGGAAAGAATCGCTCACAGTATGCTTGAAATCTTTATAAAACTCGGTTTTTGCGAAATCATCTCTGAGACGCAAAAGTTTCATCACAGCCTGAGCGGAATAGTTGTTTGCCGAAATCTCCACATCGTTTTCTTCGTCATAATTGTCTTCGTTTTCAGACAAAAAGTCGGGGATTTCTATGATATAGCTATGAAGATAATGCCGCATATACAACGGATCGTCTTTTATTTTTGCCAAATACTCCAAAGACGGAGCGTACAGCTCATTGACTTCGTTCTCCGTAAAGCCGAGCGTATTCAGCAGCTGGTAACTGGTTCTAACCATGTCACCATCCATGAAATGTGTCGGCTTATCGGTTTTCACTATCCCGAATACGGATTGATGAGAACCGTCATAAAGGTTTTTCAAATACTCTTCGGCAACATCCTCAAACTTTCTTTCTCCGCCGCATAGCTTAAAATATTTGATGCTGCTCTTCGTAACGACTATTTTGATTTGAGATATATCCTTCGCGGTAGTATACCCGTTCAATTGCCCGATTTTTGTGATCCCGTTGTCACGGAACCAATCCTGCAATCTGGTTCTGAAAGCACATGTCTTGAAGAATCGGTTACGCAACAAAAGCATTCCCCGATCCGCATACTTAAACTTATGCTCGGGATCCTTTTTATCCAGTTCATCAAAAACCGATGTATCGATCAAGCCCTCGCCGTCCCAGATCGAGTTTGTTACCGTGGTTTCTTCCTCGTTTGCGGTAAGCGTTTTGTCTTCATTCGCCTTGACGTTCACCGCCACCTCGTTCACTTTTTCTTCTCGATCTTCCAAAATCAAGAAAGCGTTTTTGGGCAGCGAAAGCACATCCTGCATACTACTCAAAGTCAGTGAAATATATGCTTCCCAAGATACTCTGTCGAATTCGGCGATTTCTGACGGAAGTCCGCATCGGCTCCATTCTATCATATCTTCATACAAAGGCTCAGCAATAAAAAGGCAATGTCCCTCACGGCTGCTTCCGGCACTTCGTTTATAACGGACATAGTGTATGCCGTCACAATCAAATCCAGATTTGTAGAGCATTTTGCGAATACCGATTTGATCGGTCTTGATTCCATCGATATTGATGTAAGGAATATCTACCGTTGTTCTCGTATAACACTTGTTTTGAGCATCATACTTGAAGTAACCGCATAACAGCGCATTTTCGATTGGATCCGATACGGAATCGTATTGTTCGGAGTCCTTGGAAAACGTCTCAATGGCAATCAACAAATCGCCCGTCGGCGTATGGCGAACGATTCGATGGTCAACCATTTCACCTGGTTTTATTTCGTAACCGAACCTCACATACCGATTTCCGTTTTCTCCGGGAAAGCAATCAAACTCACGGCACACATATTTGAACGAAAGATTGATGATGTACGGTGATACAGCATACTTTTCATCCTTAATTTCAAGCAAAAACGCTTTATCCTGAAACGCTTTTCTATGTTTGTCATAAACTTCGGACAATTTATCGGTTTCGAGGCTGTGGTCAAGATAGCCGTTAAACTCATCCCGTATCGGCTGTCCCTTTTTATCACGCAATGATATGTTTGCGTTTTGCGAGTCACAAAGGTTTGACTTACGAATGATTTTGCTGGCATCCCACGACACAATTTTTATTTTGTCGTTTTCCATAAGTTTCACCTCCAAATATTTACACTATCCCATTATTATAATAACATATTTTGATTATTTTTTCAATGGGATAGACAAGATTACTCTGCCAAGAGTTCTAAAATTGTCCGATTATCCGCCTCGCAGATTTGATTCACAACAGATGCCGCAATTGTCAAATCCTCAGTTGCATCGGTGCTTTCGTTATGCTGCATTACATTGTGAATCATTTTATTGACGGATGACTTCAGATTTTTGCCGAAAAAATCGAACTCGGGCAAACCGTAGCGCCTACATGTCATGTTCAGTAAAAACTCATCATCTTTGGCGCTCATCCCGAAAATAACGGAATCCGGTTGATCCAGGATTTCTTTCAGTTTCGGATATGCTTCCGGGAACGACTGACACTTCCACAATGGGCTTTCTTCATAATCTTTTCGGATGGCTTCAACCTCTTCATCATCAAGCCCAAAGTCGTCATCTATTACGTTTCCGTCACCATCTGTCAATGTCCCGTGCTGATATTCGGCTTCAAAATCAATATCGGGCTTCATAAGGATCTGCCCCTGTCTGAGCGAATTCCCCGTCTCATCCATTTCGATGTAATCGAAAACTCCGGGGTATTCACCTTCAAAAAATGTTGTATCTATCAAAATATATTTGGTCAATTTATGTTTCCTTTCTTTTATTGCGCTTCAATTTTACCGTTGAAAACGCATAACAAATGGATTGCAAATTTTCCGGCAGGAACTCCATCGCCTTTTCTTCAAGTTCCGGATCAATGCCGTAATACGCTTCGGCAATGGCTCCCGCCATGCACCCCTGTGTATCGGTATCGCCTCCGAGAGAGACGGCGTTGCGGATGGCATCTTCAAAGCTTGTAGATTCGAGGAAGCAGACGATGGCTTGCGGTACACTACCTTGGCAAGTGATCCATTGCCCAGCCTCATCATATCCATAGCCCGGACGAATGCCGTCCACTGTCATCGAGGCGATTTCCGGATAATACCCGATCATCCGTCCTCTGATCTCCTCCATCGGTGTGCCGATGCGGGCAAGGTAAATCGCCATAGCGACAGCTTCTGCGCCTTTTATTCCTTCCGGATGATTGTGCGATACTTCGGTCACGATTTGCGAATAATACTTCACATCTTCTTCCGATTCCGCGATCCATCCGACGGGGCTTACCCGCATAGCGGCACCGTTTCCATAACTATTATAGGGGCTGTGATTGCCCATAAACCAATCGTAGAAATATTTTCCCCACGTATTCATATAGGAGTATTTTCTGCCCATCTTAACCATTTTGGAAACAACATACTCCTGAAAGTCGGGTTCTTTCCATCTACCCTTTCGCAAAAGAAACGCTTCCGCAATAGCGAGCGTCATCATACTATCGTCTGTAAAATGGCAGGAGGAGGTGAGAAAAGTAAATCCTTTGTGTTTGTTTTCCGTCCATTCAAAACGGCTCCCTACTATATCGCCGATAATAGCTCCGATCATCTGATTACCTCCGGCTTTGTAAAATAGGGCACCGCGAGGGTGCCCCGGTAGGAGTCAGGCGGCGTTCTTTTTCTTACCAACGTCGCGGTAGATTTCTTCGATCTCTTCTTTGCTCAGCGAATAGCGCTCGCAAAGAGCTTCCGCAATGGCAAGGAAAACAGTTTTATTTTCCTCAAGGAGCACGGTGGCTCTGTCGGAGAATTTTTGAATCAGTTCGGTTCTCTTTGCGCAAATACGGTCAACAGTCTCTTTAGAAGCCGGGATTTCACGGCGAACCGTTCTCTCCGGGCAAAGCAAATCAAGACCGTAAACGCCCAAATCTGTTATCATCGTATGAACGGTTGAAATTGCTTTACCGAAGTCCTCGGAGGAAGACAGGAAATTTGTTCCGTACATCATTTGTTCCGCTGCGGCACCCGCCAGCGAAACGATCACCTGTTTTTCCATATCCTCGGCACTGAGGATCTCGTTCTCTTCCGTATAACGCATACGGACGAATCCTCTTGTTCTTCCATGAGGAATAACGGAAGCTCCCGTCAGCTTGTCCGGCGAAAGGATCAGTGCCGCCAAAGCATGTCCCGCCTCGTGCGTTGCCGTGATCATACGTTCTTTCTTCTCACCGACGTCACCTTCCAGCGTGCGGAAAGCGATACGGTTCATCGCCGTGCGGATGTGTTCGGGCTCAATAGCGGACGCCTTGCTCTCCATCGCCAGAATACCTGCCTCGTTGATGACGCATTCCAGTTGTGCACCGGTGTAACCGCCGGTGATTTTGGCAAAGTAGTCTTCTTCCATATGCTTCTCGAGTTTCACCTTGGAGAAGTAATAATGGATAATGGCTTTTCTGTCTTCCAAGGACGGATTCCCGATCTGGATCAAACGGTCGAACCGTCCGGAACGCAGGAGCGCAGGGTTAATGCAGTCAAAGTGATTGCAAGTTGCCACGACCAACACACCCGAGTTGTCCTTTTGCCCGTCGAGTTCCTGCAAAAGGATCTTCATAATATGGTCATTGCCTTCCATATAGAATTCGTGTGATTCTTCGGTGATCTTGTCGAGTTCGTCGATGAGAAGCACAGCAGGAGCGGCATTTCGTGCCTTTTCAAACGTTTCCAAAACCTTATCTGCCGCATCCTCACGGGTGCAGTCCGCCGAGCAAAGTTCCACGCAAGCAATCGGCGCTTCGGCAATGGCTTTCGCCATCACGGTTTTTCCGACACCGGGCGCTCCGTAGAGGAGCACCCCTCGCGGAATTCGGATTCCGGACTTCTTGTAGTCATCAAGATGCAGGAGAAGTTCACGGAGTCCTCTCAGTTGTTCTTTTTCTTTTTCGTAACCGGCAATTCTGTCAAAATTATTCATTCGATTTTTCCCTCATAATATGTATTTGTGGATGGGTGAATATCCGGCAAATATACGTCCTCCTCTCAAGTGCCGGGGAAAAGAGCACAAACAATTCAGGCTGCATAGCGCTGGAACTGCTTATTTTTCTTAATGGTTTGATTCAAAACGGCAATACCGTATTCCTTTTCGATGTACTTAATATAACTTGGCAATTTTTCCATCGTTCGGATAATGGCACTGTCATGATGCGCAAGAGAAATACGCATGGCTTGGTTCAATTCTACACCATTGGCATAGAATTCGTCGACACCACGTCTATAGTTTTGGTTGAAGAGGAAAAAGTCTTCTCCTCCGAATGTCATATAGAAGGAATGGACACCTTTTGCAGTTGCTTTACAAGAAATGAAAGTTTTCATTTGAACGTCCTCTTTCTTTATAATAATTTAAAAAACGGAAAAAACGGATGGGTTGGGAAAGCCCATCCGCCGGAGTCGTAATTTCGGAAAAAATTACGATACCATAATGATAACCGCGTGTGAGAGAGTCCAACGGGGCTACCATTACAATCACAATTTTCTCATCAGTAATTTGAAAATTCTTCATTAATATAATATCAATGGAATTACATTTTGAATTTTAGTGGAACGATCACGAAGATTTTGGAGAATATTTTCAGAATTGCCTGATTAGTAGATAGCGCCCGGCGAGGAATTTTGCAATTCCCTTCCGAGCGCCTTTTTTCATTGTTTACTGCGTATCAATTTTTGAATCCTCGTTCTTGGTCTCCAATTTCAACGCTTCAATCAACTTATGTACATTGGTGAACGAATTCCAATCGCAGAAGGGATAGTTTTCGTTGTTATGGCTTTCCTTGTATTGACGGATCCTGGTCTGCATAACGATATCCGCATTCTGTACCGCGTCATCCAAACGAGGCATGAGCATTTCGGTTATCATTTGCTTGTCCTCTTTGGAGTATCCGGCGGGATACTCATTTGCCTTTAAGATCCGGTCAAGATCCGTGACCAGTTTTTCTGCGTTCTTCTCGAGATAGCATTTTTCAAAGTGGTCGATCAGCCATACTTCAAACGCGATGTTGGAAAAGGCAACGCCGATCTCATTTTCTTTGGCAGTCTTCATTGCCCGGTCTATTGATGCGGGCAAAAATTCGTCCTTATCGAACACGCACCACACTCTGTTTCGCGGTGTTTTTTCGGCGATCGCGTGGTTGACGAGCGCCACAGGGTCGTCATTCATGAACTTCACGCTGATCTTGAAGATGCTCTTATAATGGGCGCGAATTGCCTCAAAATAGTTCTTCTCGGTCTGTTTACCGTTCGTCAAAATCAAGAACTCGTCACGAACGGCAAGTTGTTTTGAACGTCTCGGCATACCCTCACCTCATTCCTTGCTTTCGAGGTCGGGAAGCGAAGCGTAGAAGCCGGCAAGATAGCGTTTGCTGAACAGGTCGTTTTTGCGAACGCCGTTATAGTCGGAAAGCGATACGAGTGAGCTCTTGCCGTATTTATCCTTACTGGTAAAGTAGATCTGATCTCTGCGCAATCCATCATCCATCAGCATCACGTTGTGCGCCGTGCAGATCAGCTGCGCGTTCTTCGGATTATGCTCGATCGAATTGAAGAGACCGATGATATAGTCAGCAACCAGGAAATGCAATTTAGCGTCGATTTCGTCAATAAATATCGTTCTTCCCTGATCAAGTGCCGCAAGGATCCAACCGAGGTAGCAGAAGAGGCGCACGGTACCTTCGGAGTTAAAACCGTTCTCTTTGAACAGCATGACCGGTTTCCTACCGACCACTTCATTATTCTCACCGTATACATCGAAATCGGTTTCCACGTCAATGTGATATACGCTTTCGTTTTCTGCTTTGATCTGTCCTGCTATCAATGCAGGATTGATCTGCATTTGCGTATTGAGACTGAGAATATCGTTCTGCGTATCAACGGTTGCGATCTTATCCTTGACGACCTCGAAATCGGAAATACCGATATCGGCACGTTTCAGAATGTCAAGCGCCTGTTCTTTGTATTTCCCGTTCTCCATGGTATAGATATCGAGCGAGTTTGCCATGTTCTCGAATACGATCAGGTTGTTGGAGAACCATACGATAACGTCATTGAGATAACGGTTGATAGGAAGGTTGAAGTGGTTTCCGATCGACACGAACAATGTTGCTGCAGGGATCTTAATCAGATTGATCACCTGTTCGGAAAGCCCCATAATCTCAATTTTTCCATTTGTGCGCTCAAACACCTTAACCAAGCGTTCTTCGCGTTTGTAGAGCCATTCATGGCACACCGCACCGCCCGCAAGTTCAAAACCGTATTTATAATAGACCCCGTTTTGGATGAATTCCACTTCGAACAAACTGGGCTTTTGATTTGCATCCGTCTGGAACGCAAACTGTTCATTACCTGCTACGATCGGGATCTGTGCCGAAGAAAGTCTGACGACGTTGACCATATAGGTGAACGCTTTCATGATATTGGATTTGCCGGACGCATTTCCGCCGAATATCACCGCAGATTTCAAAAGTTCATTGTCGCCTTTGTCCATGACCTTTTCATTTACGGTAAAGGTATTGATCTCGCTGAGCGTAGAATCTGCGGTTGCCTGCATCGACAGATTCGTCTCGTCGTAAAATGATCTGCAGTTTTCAAATCTGAAATTAATTAACATGATAGATCTCCCTTCGGATAGCTTCGCTATTAGTATACTCTATTATGCTCCATTTGTCAATCCTTATTATGCATTTTTGCAAATATTTTTCAAATTTCACATTTAAGAAATAATTATCAGGAGTAAAATCCTTTTTCATTGTTTACTGCGTAGCAAAATTTGATTATCAATTTGGGGATTGACAAATCTTTCCTTTGGTGCTATACTATTCTTGCAGATGACAAAGGTCTATCCTTTTTTCACGAGTATGAAGCAAAGTTGCTGTTTTTGAATACAAGAAGTTGTAGTCAAACTTATTCTTGAAAAAAACGATCGGTAATGACATTATTTCATAATCTCAAAACCTCCTGAGGATTCTGCAAAAGGACCGTACCGGTCCACAGGTATCAGAATTCAATATGGAGGGGCTTATTATGTCTATTTACAGACAAAGGGATGCCCTTTTTTGGGCATCCTTTTTTTCAGTTTCCGAGAAGGAAAAGAAACAAGCGATCAAGCAGATTCAAGACTGTCCCGTCAGCTTTGACCGGCAGAGTTTTGCAGAGTATGTACTTGACGCCACCGGGATTTCGCTGTCAGATATCCGTTGCGATAACCCCGCAACGCAAAGCGCTTGCGAACGTGTCGCACTGAAATTTATGATTGCGGATTCGGACTTTGCGAAAGACTTTCTCGACAGCGATGAATACGAAAAAGCAAAGCAAACCTTTGCGCGCAAGCAGTTCAACAGCAAAATTCTGCAAAAGTTGTTGAATAACTTCTTGACGGCTCTTTCCCAAAGAAGAAACAACACTCTTTCCAATCTTTTTACCATTGCAATTCTTGATGAGATCCGGATTGCAGAAGAAGAGGAAGCCGACCGCACATACGGAGCATTGAAAAAGGTAATCGAGAAGGTAGCCGCCGGCGTGAAAAGCGGTTGCTATTTTGAAGCGGAACACGGTATTTATATGTATCGTTCTTCCCTTTCTGAAGAATTGAACCGCGTTGTTATTGAGCAGGCAAAGTATGATATCAATGCTTGCAATGCCCCTGTTTGCAACAATGAAACGAGCACCCTGTTTTGCAATTGTGAGGACAAAGAGAACAATCGCATTTTGCAGACGGCTTTGCTGAAGGACCCGAATTTTTGGGCAAGCCATGAACATTTCAGCATCGTCGGATTCCTCAACGAGATTGAAAAACAAAACGGTGAAAAGCACGCCGAAAAGGTGGTATCATACCTGTTCGGCAATCTTAAGACAATGCCGAATATGAATCTCATCCTCACGAACGGATTCCCGCTCTGGATGTCAAAATACGATGAGTTGCTCAATTCCTTGGAAGAACAGGCGCATCGTTTTGCTTTTAAACGCTTGGAATCGTTCTGCGACGTTTCGGTACTGAATGAAGTCGCTCTCTGCTACCCGATGAGAAGAGCCGATGCAAAATGCTTTGAAATCGGTCGTTCTGTATGGGAAAAATTCATCCGCGAGTACAACTATCCTTCAAGCGGCGACGCTGTGCAAAACTACCTGAACGCCGAAGTTTATAAATTTGTTTCCGGTGAAACGCACGCAAACGATGACATTGCGGTTATTCTTGACGGTACCACCTTCCGCTATTCTGTTGACAATGCGGACCGCCGTCTATTCGCCGCTTACTACCCCGATTGCTTCTCTGCCGAGAATATCTGGAAACGGGTGTATCTCATCGCCTATGCCGTAACGCTTTTATCCGCAGATGAGAAGACGCAATTTGCGTATTTACAGCGAATATTCGTAAACCTTATCAAAACGGTAGAAGAACGCCTCGGCATCTGCACGACACATCAGCTGGATGAATCAAGCAGAAATCAACGGTATGAAGAACTCAAAAATAAACTGTCTTCCTTTGGCGTCTCGGTGTCCGACACGCACAAAGAGGACTACATTGTGTCCCTCTTAGATCGGGATACGGCTTTGCTTTCAGAAGCGAAACTGTTCCCGGAACTCGAACAATTGGGGGATGCCGTTTACGGACTTGCGGTGGCGGAACTTTTATTCTACCGTCCCCAAACCGAAGAAATGGCGAAACAATTTGAGAACTACACCCGTGCGGAAACGCAGGTCAAAATTTC
>ERZ780149.1505-NODE-1505-length-24816-cov-10.368563_pt1 | contig 24816 bp, 10 predicted proteins | sample MGYA00511367_ERZ780149 | MGnify/ENA primary metagenome ERZ780149 (study PRJEB29588, sample SAMEA2153852) | human gut metagenome | biome: human gut; feature: human-associated habitat; material: faeces | place: Denmark | collected 2008/2010 ... | reverse complement strand
AAAAGGTTTCGTGCGCGACGCTGCCCGATGTTTAACAAAGTAGCAGCTTGGGTAGTTGTAATGGATGGGTTTTCGAGGACATAGTTGTAAATTTGCCGCTTTTGTTCATTTGTCGGCACTTTCTCGGCACTGCTCATTGTTTGTCGGCACTCACATATGCTGAGGAATGTCCTGAGCAGCACTGGCGGCATTCAGTTGGTTATGATAGATATTGATACGCAAATCAACTTCACCGCCGATAAATTCTGGATCTCGAAGACCATAGGCTTTGACTTTTCCCATGATGCACGGAATACCACTGCCCCAATGCTCAATAAGAGATGTAAGAGGTATACTATTGGGTATGGCGAGTAAGCCAATCCAAAATAATACCAACGTATGGCATTTTGGGGGATTCCTGTTGATATTTTTCTAACTCCCGTCGGCAAGATTCTTTAATATCGCCGGTGGGATGTTTGGCGACAAAGACCCGAAGGTATGCAGTTAAGGCGGCCTTTCTGTTTTCCGGGATGCGTCTTTCTGAGCAGTTTAGATTGAGAGTATCACAGAGGTCTTTCTTAATAGCATCGTCAGAGGCAGTTATTTCGCCATTGGATAGATATTTGAGAGAAGATAATGTATCTGATTTTAATGGATTGACGCTTAAAGGAGCATTTTTGCGATGTGCATCGCAGGATTTTTCTTTGTCATTGTGAGCATCACGATTTCCATTACATACAGCAAGCATGTTCCGATAATCTAAGGCTTTCTCTTCAGAAGTGGCACTCTGTGGGTCAATATGCTCAATCGTTGCTTTCTTTCCTTTTTCTGGAATTCGACACATGCAATAAGCACAAATACACCCTTGTTCCTGAATTAGACGATTCAGAACTATAGTATAAACATCGATGGGAGTTCCATCGGAATTACTTTTTCCTGAGGGAGCACCATGCATATCTCGGTAGGATGCATTAGGCTGTTGTTTGTATTTCGTAAGCTCTACAGGCTCAATACCTTTATTGATTTTAATCATAGTTAATCCTCAGCGATTCTCCAAATCGAAACGAACTTCACACTCTGTCAACTTTGGATCGTTGGGATCAACAGTTTCTTTCAGATACTGAAGAATTTTAGATGCTTCTTCAAGGTTACATTCGATGGCGCTATCGAATGCTTCAAATGCTCGTACAACATTTTCGGGACGCTCAGTGGTATGCATTACGCTATGCAGAATTCCGTTGGTATCCCATCCATGCACATTATAGGGTTTAACGATTACATCGTCATTTTCCTGCTTCAGACCGAAAAGATTGTAACTGTCATCTACTTCGCTTATCACTTGAGGAGAATGCGTTGTGATGATAAATTGAATGTTCGGAAAAGTACTTTTTAATGCACCGAGAATTTTTCGCTGCCAAGAAGGGTGCATATGAAGTTCAATCTCATCGATGAGTACAATACCTTCTCCCTCAAGTGGATTGCTGCGAGAAGGGTTAGCCAGAGCAATACGACGAGCTAAGTCACCAAAGAGAGCGAGGGTACATTTCTCACCATCAGAAAGATTATCAACGCGCATTTCTAGACCATTCTTCTTGACTGTCATGCGCAGGGGACTACGTTTAACTTTTAGGTCGGAGACATTATCCAACATAGAACAGACAGCTGTGCGGACACACCCTAAAGAAACATCCTCATAATCGAAATTTTTGGTTTCTGTTTTTGTTTCGTTTTCGATGTCTTCCTGATTGCGAAACCACTCAAAAAAGGAACGAAAATCCAATTCATTCTCGCTGGCTCGCTCTAAAGCTGCCAGCTGCGAAAATTCATGATTGGTACGAATTCTAAGAGGAATGTCAAGGACGGAACGATTGGTTCCATAATTGACGAAAATGGGCATATTGTTTTCTGATCCCTCAGAGAGATAAGTTGCTGTAAATTTTTCAACAAAAGAATCGTATAAATCCTTGTATGGAATTACTCGTGGAGCTTTTCCGGGCTTGGCTTTAATATAATCTTTTCTTAAAGACAAGGTTTCACCAGCCAGGCTGAAATCAGCACCAAGGTTCATCATTCCAAAGCCAGCATGAACAGATTCTGTATTTAAGGAGCGGAAAGCAATTCCCTGAGTGTTGCTTAAACGGTTCAAAACTGGCCACATTAAATAATTAATGGCTGTCAGAACGGTTGATTTGCCAGCACCGTTTACACCGAAAAGGACGGTGCTTTTTCCCAGCAAATCAAATTGATGTTCTCTATAGCCCTTGAAGTCATGCACATAGAGGCTTGTGAGTTTCATAGGAAATCCTCCTTGTAATGGTAATTCAATATTACCATGGGTAGGCCAAAAATTCAACAAAAAGAAGTAGAGGAATTACATATAGAAAGTATTTCAGTCAGATTGATGTAGGAACTGAGAGCAAGTACCATAGCTTGTGATGTAAACTCCCTTTTGCGCGCGTGTCATAGCCACATAAAGCAGACATTTTTCGGATGTGATGGATTCTTTTTCGGAGATTGGATCCATGTGATTGATGGCAGCAGCTAGAGGAACAACGCGGTGATTGAGGGCAGCAATAAAGACGTATTTGAATTCGAGCCCCTTCACACGATGCATGGTTGCGACACGAATTCCATCAAAGTTTCGATTGTCAGGTTGATTCCGTTTGATTGCGTAAGAACGGATGCTGGCCTTTGTCAGCAGGGACAGATAATCGTTTGTAAGGTTCTTTGTACGCGCAACGATGCAAATCTCCTTTAGCAAAATACCAGAATTTTGTAGCTTCCGGATTTCAGTATAAATGAAGTTGAATTCTGCGTTTGCATCCGGGAAATTCCGAATGATAGGAGGTTCTCCGTGGGTCAAAGATTGGCATTGGGTTCCGCTATCGGTACTTTCATCCAAATCGTCAAAAGAGAGGCCCTCTAAGAAGGAGAATGCACTATGCCGAATCTCCTCTGTGGTGCGATAGTTGATCTTTAAAATACTGCTTCGGCCGCGGACATTGATACCGCATTTCGATAAGATAGGCCGATTCCGATAGATCCTCTGATGCGCATCACCCACGATAAAAAGATCGTTTGCGTGTTCCGGGCCGGCCAGAGCACGAATCAGGCGATATGCGTTATCGCTTAGATCCTGTCCTTCGTCTACAATGATATGGGCATACTGCGATTTTACACTGCTGCCCTGTAAAAGTTTTGTGCACTCATACATGGCAGTATTGATGTCGCGAATCTGATGCTCTTTCATCAGATTTTGGTAGTTGTCCAGAACCTGCCATACAAGAAGCCTCTTTCTGCGGTCCAGCCGTGTGCCGCGGCCGTTTCGGGAGGCTTTCAGATATTGGTCACGCGTAATCGCCTCCTGTGAAATCACGACCCGATTCCATTCTTCCTGATAAAAAGAAACGTCGTAAGGCAGTTCCGTGTTTGCAAGAAAGAGCGCCTTTTCCCATATAGGAGCCAAGGCGTCATCGTAGCCGATCTGGAAAGAAAAGCCGGACTCGCGCATAAAGCGGCTGACCCATGCGTCAAGATGAATGACTTCAATTTTGCGTAGTTCCTCGATCGAGCAGATCTTGCGGAGATTTTCCTGAATATCTGCGGCGAGGTTCGCCGTATAGGTCGTAAAAAGAATACGCTGCTGCCCGGTGCATTGAGATGCCAGATATTTAGCGCGGTGCAGAGCGACAACCGTTTTTCCCGTTCCTGCACCACCCAGAACACGAACAGGGCCAGAGTAATTTTTCTGCGTCAGATTTCGCTGAGCCGGATGTAAAAAAACACGCCATTTTTCAAGCGGTGCAGCCATGATGCGGCGCAGTTCGTCTTCCCCTTCCACGACGACAAAGGACCGCATGGTAATGGGCTGTTCCAATGCTGCCGACAAATCCTGTGCTGCGGGAGAGGTATTGCATTCTTCGTTAGCAAGTTCCAGAACTTCTTCCATGGAAAAGCCTTCTGCAAGCCAGGCGAGATATTCGTATGCATCTGCCGGGAAGGAAGATCGCGCCTGATAAAACTGTTCTTTTGTTTCAAAGCTGCGGACATAAGGCAGCAGCGCTTCAGGAACACTCAGCCGAAGCAGATCCGCGTCTTTGAAAGCAGAAAACAGAAGCGGCTGACTGTGTGCTGCGATCGGTTCGGAAACCGTTTGTACATCAAAAACCTGAAGTGAACCGGTGTTCGGGTTTACTTCACAGCGTTTTCGGGCGGCCCACTGGTAGGCCTCATCGTGATGATCGACCCATAAAAGCAGATAAACTTCGGATTGACGAACGACAATGCCGCGGTAGGCATCATCGATACGAATGGAATATATTTTTTTATCGATACAAGAGTTTATCTTTTCGTAGTGAATTCCCGGCGAAGCAGGGTCATTCCGGAATTTGTTGACAAGTTCGGTAACTTTGCCCTGCACCTGACGGGGAAGGTGTGCAAAGGCCGTCAAAAAATCAGCGGAAATTGCGACTTTTGCAGTTGTCATACGTTCTTTCCTCCCAATAGATTGCTTAAATCAAGACCAGATAGATCGGCTGCGGTGTATATTTTCCAGCCGAGATGCTCCATCTTTTCTCGATCAATGGACTGTTCAAAAGTCATAAATCCCAATTTCTTGTCCGGCCAAGCAATTTCAATCGTTGCGATGACATTTCCATCTGCACCAGCTGCCTCAAATCCAATGAAATCTTCAGCAGGTGCTGGGATACCGCTTTTCTGTGCCAAGGCAGCGAATGCTTTCGCATCTTCGTCAAATAGCAATTCACCGATGGAATTCCATCCGGAATCGGGTGTGGAAGAGGCTTCCGCCGAAGAACAGCTGCTCTGGGAAACGGGAAGTGCGAGATAGTCCATGCGCCTGAGCCCGGTAGAAGAAACGGCAGCAAATTCTGAGGCAAACTGCATCAGATTGAAAAACTGCCAGAAACCGTTCCACTCCGGTTCGTATTTATCTGTGCGGCTGTTCTTGTCATCGTTCAGGACGGCAAAGACGGTAACAGCACCATCTGCTTTCATGGATGCAGCGGAAATGCCTGCATAGAGAGCCAGATGAGAATTTACAGCACGAGGGACCCACGCTCCATAAGCGGTCAGCCCAAAGCGGAAACTGGAATCTGTAAAATGCAATTGATCGTTCACATCCTGAAAGACCTGATGCCATTGATCGAATGCCGCATTGTTCTTGATGAATGCCGGATACAGCAGAGAAAGTGCATAAGCGTGTGCCTGTGCGTGGAAGATCGTTTCGGCATCCGGCAGATTCAGGTAGGCAATCAAGAGGTCAAACGCAGAAAGCTTTGCAGGATCAAGTACCTCTGCATGGAGCTTTCGTACTTCGGAACGGTACATCACCTTGCCGAGCGGCATTTTTTCGACCGCTAAAACAGAAGTGGCGTAATCCCCCTGCGGGATAAAAACGTTCTGAACATCCTTAAAACTCAGGGACCAGACCCGGAACTGCCCACTGCGGCGGAGTGCTTCACGTTTGATGGTGTCATCGGAAACGATATCCTTGTGATATAGGAAGCCGTCCGTAAACACCGCTAGGGGCTTGTGTCCGGGCGCGGCTACAGGCCAGAACACAAAATCTGGTTTACAGGGAACGGATACACCGTTGCTTGGACCCAGTGAAACCTGAGGTTCAAGTTCCCAAGCAGAGTGCTTCAGTTTGAGATAATAACTGTGTTTTCCGTTTCTTACGGTGTCACTGATATTTGCAGCACCAACTTTTAGACGGATCGCTTCCCAAAAGCGCGATTCCAATTCGCTTTCAAACAGCGGGTTTACAGGAATACTGCTGATCATATCGATTTTTTGGATATGGTCTTTACCGGAAAGAATCGTTTTCAACAGCCGAATGGCAGTTGCACGCGAAATATTACCGATCTGCTGGCTCTGGCGATACGCATATAGGCAATGATAGCAGCCGTCCTTCTGCGGATCGTCTTTGCAGGAGCAGGTTTCCATAACATGAAGGGCTTTTTCAAAAATCTGAATCAAAGAATCTTTTTCATGCATCAACTGCTTCAGATATCCCGTGCCGCCGGGAACCGAATCGTAGATCACGAGATACTGTTTGCGATAGTCGGCATCCGGGACGGGTACTTCGCTGACAGCAGCCCGGAGGTGATCGACATTGCCAAAATATTCTTTCATACCAAGCATGAAGGCCGCAACAAAGGATTCCATCCGGACGGAAGAAGAGTTCATCGTCGTAGCGGGAATCAGAAGTCGGAGAACCTCTGTGCTGAATTCACGATACAGAAACAGACATTCTTCATAGGCATCGGCCTGTGAGAGCGCAGGGATTTTGCGTGTCTTACAGGAATAGCTGTGGTTATTCGGCTTGCTGTCAGTCTGAATCTTACCACAATATTTGCAGATCCGGAACCCTTTGCGCACTTCCTCGACACCAGAAATCGATAACTTTTCACCTGTCAGGTCACTCTCGCCAAAGTTGATCTCCCGCAGCGTTGCTTTACGGACAAATTCGTAACCAAAGGGAAATTCCTCATTGTCCATGCGATAGGCACAGGAGATGTCATGGTCCTCATCTACGTCTACAAGGAGCTGCTTGCAATAAAAGATATTAGAGCGGTCGTCGCTTTCATCACTAATCAAGCTCTTGGCGTAGTCCATGTTAGAGTAGACCATCTGCACTTTCAGCATGTTGCGCATCTGACCGGAATCGGCCCAAGCGGGGCTTCCGCATTGAGGACAGGCTGCTGTGTTCCGGCCAGCTGTTTCAAGCTGCGCATGAGAGCAGTTTGGACACAGACGCCAAAGGGCACTCTGAGCAGTTGTCAGGTCTACCTGATCGATCGTCAGTTTGCGACCATCCACATAGAAACTGTTGCTCGGTGCAAACTCACTGAGGGCAGAGGAAGCGGAGCGGTTGTATTCATAGACGAGCTTTTCATACTTTTTTCGGGCAGACGGAAGTTCCTCATCGGACTTTCGGTAGAGAACCGCCCGCAGAATGATCCCAGCCTCCGGAAAAGCATAGTTGGGCAGCAATCCCTCATCGGACAAGAAGTTGAAAACGTTCTTTTTGCTGATCTCCTGCAAAACGGTCAATAGAGCCGCTTCCTCGCCCTTTAGTTCCTTGATCTCTTCGTCGTAAGAACTGTCTTTGGGCTTGTTTTCCAGCTGCTGGATCATGACCTTCAGAGAATTTACGCTGTTGTGCAGGCTGTTTTGCTGCTTCTTCAAACTTTCAAAGGCATCCAGAATTTTAATGTGCATGGAACTTTCTGTGGTTCCAGTGCCGCGGGCAAATATTTGCAGCTCTTCCTTGGAGCTTTCGTCCAGATAAGCGGAAAACATCTGGACAAAAGAGTTGATCTGCCGGGAAAGTGTACTCTGCACGTAGTTGAGAAAATTGAAAGGGAACATATCGGAAGGCCGCGCATCCAGTTTCTTCAGAATAATACCGACCTTATCGGGGATAGCATCATCAGGAATGCCTTTCCGCACCCAAGAATCCATGCAAAAAGCCATGAACTGCCGTTCCAATACAGCGGAAGCGCGCAGGAAGATTTTTGGTGGTGTGACCGAACCGGAGATCATCTCTAAAGGATCTGCGTAAAAATAGAGGTCATGTGGCCGCGCATTTGCAATTGCCAAGGTCAGAGCATTGCCGTCTTTGCGTCCGGCACGGCCAACACGCTGCAGAAACTGACTTTGTGCAGGCGGCATACTGCACAGGATGACCGTGGAAAGGTCACCAATATCAATACCCATTTCCAAAGTGGGGGTACAGGAGAGAACATTGGGGTCCCAGTTGGAACGATTTTCCTTGCTACGCTTAAAATCCTTCTCCAGTTGCTCACGATCTGGGCGTTCCAGCAGGCCAGTATGCTCCCGTGCATTGATGCGCGCCAGATCGCCGGTGCTGTAAAGTCGGCCATAGTAATTGATGCCGGATGATTTATATTCGACAAGTTTACCGCCACAGGCAGACCGAGGACAGGGCGCATTTTCCCACAGCGGCAGGCTTTCGGCAGAAAACGAATACACCGCACCGCAATGTTCGCAGCGCAGCTGGATAACATCGTTTGTAAGGAAGACACGGCTCTTGTTCAGGCCATAGACTTTATAGTTTGCGGAAGAAGGCACAGATACGACAATGCCGTTCTTCACAGATTCTTCCAGAATCAGCTTGCTGATAGCACGGAAATTGAGCTCGTCAAGAATTGATTCTGTGCAGCAGAAAGCAATCCAGTCTGTGTAACGGCGCGAAGATGGTAAATCAAACTCAGAAGTAGGATGGCTTTTTCCAAGGTATTCAGCTATAAAACGAGGAATATTACGCCCGGATTGTTGACCGGGCAGCCAGCGATTGCGGTCGTTTGAAAGCATATAGCTTTTGCCATCATTGATGGTGTACTCATCAAAAACAACATCTTTAAAAGCACCATTGCACCGGAGTAGATTCAGCCAACCGATGACCATGCGCTGAAAGATTATGCGGTCTTCCCGAGACATGATACCCAGTTCGTTAACAACACGCAGCTGGACTGCTGCAGCAATCTGCTCAATATCCTCAGGAGAAAAGGAAAGAACCGAGCAAGCCGACCGTTCCAGAGTGCGTCCAATTTTACTGGTAAGACCATATTCCAGCATGATTTCATACTGGATGCGCTGCTCAATCTCATGCATCAAAATATGCGCCTGCTTGTCATCACTGAGCTTACGATTTTGCGTCATTTCTTCGTATGCACGCTTCCAGGTTAGATTGGGCGGAATAAAAAAGCTGACAAATTCTTCATCGGTCATGTGCAGGTGCCAGTAATCCACAAACCCGGCCTGAAAATCAGCAAGGCTTTGACCTGAACCACATTCTGCGCAATAACGCTGAATTGCCGTGCGCAGACCAAACCGCCAGGTGCGGGAATTGAAAAATCCAGCGCGATGAGCAGCATCCTGCACATTATCGGAAAAGGCAAGCGTCTTTTTATCATCGTTGAAGCGGGAAGCGAACATTTGAGAAATACTGGCACTGATCTCCGTGGCACTGCGTACACCCATCAGAGAAAGTCCCCGGCGGCTGCCGCAGCAGGGGCAGATGTACTGCTTATGCTGCTTCGGGCCGGTTGTCCGAATCGGACTGGGAATCAGAATGTCCACCATGCGGGTGCCGCAGCTGGCACATTCGCTGCTGCCGTCGATCCCCAGTTTTACCTGCAGGCAGTCTGGACAGATGCGTGCAGGCAGCATTCCGGTGGGAACATTTTCATGCGGATGAGGGAAAAGCATCACGACTTTTTCATCTGCTTTAAAATATTGGTTGTAAAACGCTTCAAGATTGACAATGGTGGCGTTCTGACGCTCGTTCAGGATCGTGACCCAGCCGGTGATGCCGCAGTCACGGCAGTTGACAACGGGCAGGTGCTGTTTGGCCTGCTGTCGGTTCAGATCATGCGCAATTTTATAAGTGATGTGCTCCGCATCGACCTTGGCAACGATGCGCCGCAGTTCCCGGATCCAAAGCTGCACCTGTACATTCAGGAACGGGCGTAATTTTCGCGGCTTACCGGTGCGCGCATGAGAAACCAGTGCAAAGAGCGAGTTGAGCGCGGCAGAAGCATCGGATAATTCATTCAGTGCCGGATAATGTGGTGCCAACGCTTCCACAATGCGGGAAACCTGATAGTAATTGCCCTCCGTTAGGTGTAGAACAGACTGTAGGAATACATGCTGCAGAAGAACCCGGCCCAGTTCAATGCGGCCACTGTCGGATAGAACGTCCTGCGAAAAATCCGGGAACCATGCCTTTACCGCGCACTGAAGATAGGCGGAAGGATCGTCCTCTTCGGCAAGAGCTACCAGCTGTGCAGTCTGATCTGCGGAAGGCAAGGCAAAGAATGAGGTCGACTGTCCAGCAAAAAACTCATCGGCACTGAGCCGATCCTCGGTGATGACGGCATCTCGTTCAAATGGCTCACCAAAGATCTCCTCGGCATAATTCAGGATGGCACCGTTATTTTCCTTGGAACCCATGGTAGCAGAGGTGCCAATGCAGCAGAGGTACCCATCATAGATACCAAGGCGGCGCTTGAGACGGCGCAGCAGGCAGGCAAGGTCGGTGCCTTGTGCACCATCAAAGGTATGCAGCTCATCCACTGCAATGTACTTTAGCGTTTCTGGATTATTCTGCTTCCAAAGCAGGGCATCTTTGGGGCGCACAAGCAGATAGTCCAGCATTTTATAGTTGGTCAGCAGGATATCCGGCGGACTGTTCAACAGAGTCTCGTGGTCAGTAATGATGCCATGCTCACTCATGGTGCGGGACGGAGTGCGTTCCAGACCGCCAACATACATACCGGCAGTTACATTGCCGCGCAGTTCGGGACTGTTATGAATCAGTTCTGCAATTCGCTTGGACTGATCGGTGGCAAGGGCATTCATAGGATAGATGATCAGCGCCTTGATGCCAGACTCCCCACGGTGCTGGTAACAGTATTCCAGAATGGGGTACAAGAAGCATTCAGTTTTGCCGGAGCCTGTGCCGGTTGCAATCAGTGTAGAACGGCCGTCATTGCCAGTCAGTCGTTCAAACGCTTTTTGCTGATGAACATAGGGAAGATATGCAGGGTGAATTGCCTCAAAGCAGGTTGGCATTTCCTTTGCAACACGGAAGGGCAGACGCACGGCAAGATAAGGTTCATGATAAACAGAGCCTTTCTGAGCAAGCATTTCTGCAACGGAACCTTTGAAGGGAGCGTTGCTCATGGGAAATGTAGTTTCGATGTAATCACCAATGCCTTTTTCGAGTTGGCTGGCAAGAATTGAGGGTAACATATCGCAATATACTCCTATAATTATTGATTGGATATCTTGTCGATGGAGAGAGGAATGCGCTGTTGACCGTCACCGACATATCCCTCAAGAACATCAGAAAAAAGAAGTGCGGTTTTATCGTCAATAATACCAAGTTGACGATTTTGAAGAAGAAAAGTCATCGTTGACACAGAGGATTCACTGAGCAACTCTTTAATATAAGATTGCTCCAGACTGTATTCTTCGGCTGTTATATCATCCTTGACTACGATATTGGAAAGAAGATAAATCAATCGGGTTAATTCGGATGCGGATTCTTTAGTCTTGGCTAACAAAAATGCAGCCTGTTCATTTGTGACAGGAATAGGCTCAAATGAAGTATCTTTTGAATCCGGAACAATAGTTTGTGAAGATAGAATTTGTTCTGCTTTTGTTTGAAAAACTTGTTCAGAGAGAGGGGGGTGCGGTTGTGAGATGCCTTTGATTCTATCAATAGTATCTTGAATTTTTGGTTGTACCTTATAGTGCCAGAGTACGTGAATAAGGTCAGAAATGGACTTTTTAACTTCTGGGTCGCTAAGGATGTCGCCCAAAATTTCCATTGTGGCTCCAGTAAGAGCCTGCGCCGTGGGGGATGGGACAGGAGACTCTTTATATACGGTTTCCGTGCGGACTACCTCACGTTGAGGAAGTTCATTTTCTGAAATATAAGAAATATCAAGAGAAGCCTTAATATGACCAGAACTATCGCGGAGTCCATGATTGGAGCGCAGTTCACCGCTATCTAATTTTTTGAAGTCATCTTGGGACATGGTGACATTCATAGTGCGTGTTTCAAGGTTGGAACACTCTTTTTTCTTGGACAACTTGATGCCTCCAATCAAATTATAGGCCTATTATTCTTTATACTTTTCCTCAAAGAACTTCCACGCAGTTTCGTAATCCTGCTCCCGGTCGCAGCGCTCAAAGGGAGCGGCGTATTCTATAGTGCGCTGTACCGGGCCGCCAGGCATGGTGTCATCCGTAATGGTACGGGCAAATACATAACCGGCCGGAGCATGCTTCATAATACCGTCCCATGGAGCATCGCCGCGCTTGATTGGCTGCACAGCACCGGCATTTTCCCACTCCGGGCGGGTGAAGCCTACACCGGTCAGGCTGCGGTTATTGGTAAAGGTGATGCGGCCGTTGGCATCATACCAAGTATCGGCCTCATAGCTCTGCAGTACCGGGAATTGGATGCGGTAAATGGTCTTGAGCTGCTGCAGGGTCATGCCCAGTGCCATGGCGGTAAGTACATCAATTTCTACCAAAGCCTGCCGCCGTTCATAGTCTGTGCGCAGGGGTGTGTCCCATGTCCACTCCGGGGTCAAAGAAGTAAAGCGAGTAGGGGAGAGGCGAGGGTCGGATTTGGACCAAGTAGTGAAAGGCCAGACAACATTCCAACATTTTTTCCAAAGGGGAGCGTAATATTCATTGAGCGAATTAAGCAGTAAAGTGGTAAGGATGATACGGATACTATAAATACTGCGGATAATCGGAAGGCCGCCTAAAACGCCGATGCCTCCAGAGCCCTTTCCAGTTGCTTTTATGTAGAAATCATACGGAATAGATTCCATCAGACCACTCATTAGTGCTGTGTCAACATCATTTTTGAAGCCGAGTTCGTAAACAGCGTGAACATGGCCGACTTTCGGCGGAATAATGGCAGACATTAAGGTTCGTTCTCCGCCTTGATTAAACATATTTCGCATAGCAATGCGGTAGCTGTAATAGTTTTTACAATTCCATGGGGTTAGTGGTGCACGTTCCTCATATTCTTCGGGCGCACAATATGGCTGATAATTACAACGTTGTAAATATGAATCAGATATCGAAGTTAAGTCTATATTATCATAATCGGAGTTAAGGCGACAAATGCTTCGAGATGTTTTGAAACAAGGATTTGCAACTGCAATATGAGGTCCGGAAATAATCATATCAGTAAGACTTTCTGGAAAATGTACATTTCGAACCATAGTGCCATCTTTTTGTGCATTTGTTTCATGCCACATTTCGGAGCCAAAAATTTCGGTTTTTATATCAGAAATGTACTGCGTCTGACTTGCGATGCAACTTAAGGCTCCAATTAAACTTCGAACGTGCAAAACGGGAAGCCGTGCCTGCTGCCATTTATCATTTCCATCAAACAATTTGGCAAAAACTTCCAACTCACGCTGCGTGACATGGATGATGCGGTCAGGGTGGCCGGTAGTATTCCAGTCGCCATTGGCATCCTTGATGCCTGGAATCGGCGCGGAGGCTTCGCCTTGGTAACACTCTGCGATGCTTTTAGCATCGTAGAGGTTACTGATGGTGTCGAATGACACCATCAGTGGACCACCATACACATTTAGACTAAATTGTGTATGGTGGTCCACTTCGGAAAATAGCTTTCTCTCGTTTGCAAATTGAAAATGATATCGCAAACGAGGATACAGCATTTCCCGAAGTGCACCACCCTTCGGGTCGTCGTAGACGCCCTCAGGGTGTACGAAAGCGGCAATGCCGCTTTCATTCGTTTTCTCCCACGAGAGTGGAAGAAAACATTTAAACAGATTCGTTTGCTGTCCTTTCAGGGCAGGATAATTCTGCACGGCGTTCAAAAAGTTCTGTTCGCCGGAAAGCATTTCATACTCTGCAAAATACATGCTGTGCGTATGTGCATTTTCCAGTGCCGTCTGCCGTTCGTGGGTGGTCTGGGTAGCGGTCAGTTTTTTTACAGCAAACATGGGATTGGCATCCGCCAGCACGCCCTGTTCGTTCCACTCAATCTTGATCCACGGCGGATTACCGATCATCAGGTCAAAACCGCCGCGTTCGGCAAACACATCAGCAAACTCCAGCTCCCAATGCATAAAGTGATTCTGCTGTGCTATTGTGCGAGCCAGCTTCAGCCGGGGCAAAAGGGCGCACAGTTCGTCCAAGTTGACCTGAAGCAGGATGTCAGTATCCTCTTCGTCTGCATCTTCTAGCATGGAAAGCTGCTGGGAATCACTGTTGGTGGAGTACAGCCCCACCAAGATCATGTACATATCATTCAGAAATTCGCTGCGACTGGGCAAAAGATCAGCCTTGTCAATGGGCCAGAACCACAGGGCGCACCAGTAATCCATCGCAAATTTTAAACGAGCATAAGCACCAGCATTTTTGGCATTCTCGGAACGGTACATGGTGCGCAGCATCTGATCTTTGGTGCGGATGGAAGTATGGGAGTCCGGTTCATCATCATTGAATTTGAACACAGACAGGCTGTCGTGCGTCTGCTGCTTCAGTTGCTGACGCAGAGAAATCTGATCTTTCCAGAGCTTGTCAATCGTCTTGGAGAGTTTTTTCAGCGTTTCGATATCATCGTCACAGTAAGGAGCAGTAAATGCCTTGTTCCAGGTGTTCAAAAACTTGATTTTTGCAGGCTCCAGCTGTTTGATGACTTTGTCGGTATAACTGCACATACCGGGGTTGCCCAACAGAAAATGATAGATTTGTGTGGACAACTTGCCGCGCTTGCGCTCGGTGCCAAGGGGAACACGCTCCGGGGCTTTTTCATACCAGCGCAGACCTTTGCTGGTGGCTTGCAGGGAACTCACGCGGTAGCACTGCCGCCGGGCACCAATCAGGGAATTGCCGTTGACCAGCTGGGTACCGAACCACGGCACAAATCCATTAGGATAAATGGTGTTCAGCCACAGAGAAACCTCGGCCAGTTCCACGGCCACAGGGTTCAGGTCAACGCCGTATACATTGCGGTCCGCAATAAACATTTTGACCTTCTGCAGCTGGTTAAAGCGGTCTTCGTAGCCAATGATCTCTCCGGTTTCCTGCTCTTTACGAGAAATATAGGCTTCTGCAAGCTGATTGATCGCTTCATTCAAGAATGCTGCGCTGCCCATGGCAGGTTCACAAATGGTTAGATGCAGAATGTCATCCGCAGATTTGTCTTTCAGCAATTCCTTCAGGGCATATTTGACAAGGCATTTAGTTAGAACTTCCGGCGTATAGTAAGAAGCGGATTTTTCCCGTTCGCGGCCAGCCAAGCGGTAGATGAATGTGCCTTTGGCATACATGCGCAACTTGCCCTTTTTGTTGCCAGACGCATAGCGGACGCGTTCCTCTTCTGTATATTGTGCCAAATCAGATTCAGAAACAAAATAGCCGACATCCAGTTCATTGAAGTCAACTCCGGCGCGTTTGACCTCGTATAAATCCTGCTGTGCGATAAAGCCACGGTAGGAGAGCAGAGCTTCGTATACCGCGCCCATTTGGTTGATGCCCAAATTGGCGTAGGAAATACGCCCCCGGCGGCTATTGCGTTTGCCGGAGGCACGTGTCAGGCTCATTAAGTCGATAATACGTAGCATGCAACTGTTGCGCAGTTTGGCAGCATTGATCAACTTGGTGTACTCCGGGTCAAAGATATGCGCCTTGAGCGGAGCAATCAAAAAACATCGTGTATACTGTCGGCACCGGTTACTTTTTGAAATTCGGCTTCCGTTTCCGGATAGCCGTTATAAATCAGGTCATAAAGTTTTGCCAGCGTTTCATGTAGATAATAGCCATCGCCCACTTCATCCACATCATCTCGGACAGCGTCGGCGATATCCCGCAGACTTTCCAACGAGTAACCTTTCAGATAACTCAGTTCACGGATGGGAGCATAGCCCAATTCTGGCCGCGCCTCAATGAACAGTATGAACAGCATCCGGTACATATAGCGCAGGCATTCCAGTGTCAGCTGTCCGGCATCCACGGGATGCTCTTCTAGGTTAATTTTCTGCCGGGTTCGCATGTCGTGGAGGACTTCATTGCCCAAAAGTTCGATACATTCACGCAGGGCATATTTTAAATCCTGTGAAACACCCGCAGCATTTTTCTGACTCTGCTCGTTTAACTCATCTAGAAGAATAGAACCGTCTTCCGGGCAGAGGGAATCTTTATGCAGTAGGACGACCATGGCTTGCAGGGTTGTGAGTTCCAAGCGAGAAAAGATGTCTTCTAATTCGAATTGCAAATAGCGTTTTTCACTCCATTTGTTCCGGTCAATCAGTGCAATCTGATTCAGCGAAATAAACAGAAGAAAACGCGGCGGCTCTGCGGCACCGAACAGAATCTGTGTGGCAAGATCCTCATTTTTCAGTTCCAGCAGGTCATCGTTGTGGACGGCACCGAAGGCATCTTCCTCTGCAATGTTACCGTCAAAGACATTGCTTTCCAGAATACCGGCATCCGATTCTCTGGAAGCAGAGAGCATGACCCATAGCAGTGGTGCACCGTTGCTCTTTTTCATTTCCAAATAAACGGGAACAGACAGAGAAGCATCTACAGGGACAAGTTCCGGGGCAGCTTCTGGATACCCAAGAGAAGCCAGGTAACGGTCTGCCATCGTGCGAATCGCAGCCAGAAGCTGCAAATTCAATGCACCGCCTGCGTAGCGGTCGTGCAAGGGATAGAACTGTCGGGCGTTTTGTCGCAGCTGTGCCCAAGGTGTGCGGATCTCTTCGGATGACTTTGCAGCCTGAGCCCAGGCAGTGATGGCCTCACCTGCATTTTCCTCAAAGATGGTCGAAAAATAGTGGTTGGTATAATATTCGTTTTTATTTGTGATACCGGTTAGATCGATGCTCATTCGGATACCCCCATCAGGACGGATACGATGCGAATATATGGGTTGTTTTGAATCGTCAGGGTTTCTTTTACCCAGTTCGTAAAATCATCAAACAGTTTGTCCACCCGGCGCTCCTGCTCCTGCAGTTGACGTTCATGTTCAAATAGGGTGGTCTGATAGTACTCCTTGTGTTTTTCCTGCAGTTCAATCAGCTTATCCACCTCTGCATCCAGCTTGGGGTTCATCTCTGCCTGGTACTGCTGGTATCGCTCTGTGAGATAGGTCTTTGCCTGCGTGACTACATCGTGCAACAAGCTGCTTGCAGCAACGATGCTTTGGTTCGTGATGCAGTTTGTGTTGGGAATACGCGCGCTACGCAGTCCGGCTTTCTGGACAACCTCCTCCATGGAAAGTCGCTGAATGAATTGCCCATCCCGATACAGCAGACCAAACCATTCATCGATGAGCGGCGTGGATTTCAGGTTGGGAACACTGCCGGAAACGATGTACAACGCTTCACCGGGATACAAAACGCCGGGCAGACCCAGAACGGGAGCTTCTGCGCGTTTGAACAAAAGCCCGGCCTTATCATTGACCCAAGAGAAAATCGGGTGCAGCTTCCACAAATACTGCGAGGACGGCCATGCCGCCTCATCCATGTTCTTTTGCATGCTGGTGCGCATCTGCTCCATGCAGAAGGCTTTGTCATCCGAAAGGCGCAGTGTTTCTCCTTGCGGCATGGCTTCTTCCGGTATAAGCGCACGCAAACGGCGCTCCATTTCCGGGGTTAACCGGATATCTAGGCCAGAAACCGTTTGCAGTTCCTGAACTGGATTGCTGTCAGTCTGATTAAGGTATTGCACAGCTTGCTCCAGATATTCCTTATCGGTGAACAATGTTTCGTCGGAAACAGTTTCTGAAAGCTGCTCAATAGCAGTCTCCTCTGTTTCTGAGGCAGCGGCCATCAAAGCTTCAAAGGGGTTGAATTCCTGCGCATCGGCATCTAGACTCTGAGCAAATGTATCTGCGTCGGAACCGGATTCGATGGCTTCCGCAATCACCGTTTCTTCCTCTTCCACATTGAACTTGCCCAACAGTAAGGCAGGATCGCCGATATTTTTCAGTGCCTGCTCTTCTTTTTGAATCAGAATCTCGATGATACGCATATCACCTTTGATCTGTTTGTTATTGCTCTCAATGAGCAGATAGCGGATATCAGGGCGTTTTTGCTGACCGTAACGGTCAATGCGGCCGTTGCGCTGCTGGAATACCATCAATGACCACGGAATATCAAAGTGAATCAGGCGGTGGCTCAGATAATGAAGATTCAGACCTTCAGAAGCTACATCTGAAGCGACCAGAATGCGGGTGGAAGATTCCGTGCGGCCGAAATCTTCTACAATGCGCTGCTGCTCTGCATCGCTCATACCACCAGAAATCTCTTGGATCGCAGAGGACTTCAGCCCCAAATCAGTCCGCAGATGTTCCGCCAGATAATTCATGGTTTCGATGCGCTCGGTAAAGATCACAACGCGGTCACCAGGATCTTTGGGGTTCCATCCGTAGGAATCGCTACGCAAAAGTTCCAGCAGTTTTTGATAGCGCGTGAAGTTTTCGGGCGTGACCTGTCCCAGAGCAGTATGCAACTCTTCTAACAAGCGAATATCAGAAATATCATCTGCCGTATATTTTTTATAGAGCTTTTTCAGGCGGGCCTCGATGCTTTTGCGACAGGCTGCTGGGCTAGAAAAGAGAGATTTCTCTAAGCTTGTTTTGAACAGACGTCCAGAGCTTTTGGCTTTGCCAGCATCCATTTCCAGCTGCATTTCAGCAAGCAGGTCGAAGGCATATTCCTCCTGTGCAGAGGCGTGACAATGTTCCAATGTCACCTGCCGCTCGAGAAATGAGCCGTTAACCTGATCTTTGACATCATTTTTGAAACGGCGGATGCACAGTCCCTTGATGTCTTCCGGGGTGTAGTTTTCAGGGTCTGCGATGGCAGTCGGGTCCAACATGTTCATCAGGGAAGCAAAACTTTTTGCACGGCCATCGTGCGGTGTGGCCGACAGCATGATCATGGTATCACTGCGGTTGGCCAGCAGTTTTGCAAGCCGAGAACGCTGTGCCTGATGGTCACCGCGCTCGGCAACATTCTGCGCTTCATCAATGACGATAATGTCCCAATATGCTTTTTCCAAGTGTGTACGGTATTCCACATCGCGTTTTAAGGTGTCAATGGAAACGATCGTTTTATCATAGTAAAAGAAGGGATTGTAATTGGAGGGCAGACTGGCGCGGATCTTTTGGATTCGGTTGGAATCCAGCCGCACGAGCGGAATAGTAAAGCGATTCCACATTTCTTTTTGGAACTGCGTCATCATGCTTTTTACGGTGACGACCAGAATGCGCTTGCCTTTGCCGCGTGCAATCAACTCCGACATCAGGATACCGGCTTCCAGCGTTTTGCCAAGGCCGACAGTATCCGCAATCAGGATGCGCTGGCGGGGACGCTGTAAGGAAAGCTTGGTTGGGTCCAGTTGGTAAGGCATGGGGTCCATAGCTGCTTTGTGGCCAATATGCAAATTTCTGTCGGTGGGAAGCTGTTGCCGCCATTGGCTTTCTAAATACAATAGTGACCGTTTGAAAAATGGGGATGAGTCGGCAATCAACTGAATGCTCGCAGGATCTACAATCTGAATCTGTTCGAGATCTGTGAGAAAAATGGTATCGCGATTCCTCACCAGTGGAGTGATGCCAACACATTGTAAAACTTGATGACCAAGGCTGTTGGTTTCGATTTTTTTAATGAGCCATTCTTCGTCACGAATAACAGCACGCATACCAGGTGCATAATCTGTCATTTTGAAATCTCCCTGTTTTTTATGATTTTCCGAGATATACATATAAGAGTATAATTATCATTATTCTACCACAGACAGGCACAAACATCAATTCTGCCATAAGAATTGCACGAGATTTTGTTGAAGCCGTCCAGCTGCCATGGTATACTTTTATACATAGGGCAGGTGATACAGGATGTACGAAAAGCAGGGAACACCGCCGTGCGGCGCGCTGAATTCTTATATAGAACAGGTGCATCGGGGAGATTGCAGACATGTAGTTGTTCCGGAGAGTAGAGAATGGTGAATGAATAGTAGAGTAAAGTGATGCTTAAATGGAGAAAAGCTATTTGATTGGAGAAAATGGCTTATATTGGAGAAAAAACGTATTGCATCGTAAGCGAATCGGTGCTATAATATAAACCGTCAAAAGCTGAATATAAACAGACGAACAGCCGGTAGGTCGAAAGCCTACCGGCTTTTTTCGTCCTATTCCACAAGCTGCTATGTACAATAAAGGGCAGGGTGAATAGATTTGGATAAGGCTTTGAATGTTAAAATTTTGTGAAAGAAACATGAAGAGTGTCTCCTTTTTGCCCGATTTCGGTGTACATAGTGAAGGCCTTTATTTCCGAGCCAGATGAAAGGAGAAAGTGGAAGTCATGGAATTATTGCAGTTCAGAGGTAATTGCCGCTGGTCATTTGCTATGCAACAGCATGATTCGATGATAGGTAAACAAAGCAGGCGACTTTTGTAGATGCCCTGATCAATGGGCAACTGCAAAGGTTGCCTGCTTTGTAGTTCACGAGAAAATAATCGAAATGGCTGCAAATGTGAGAATTGTGTGAAAGAAACGGTAAAAAGGTTGTATTTTGCCCGAAAATCGTGCGCTCTATGAAGGCCTTTAATTTTGAGCAGCGGAAGGAAAGTGAACTTCAGAAGTTCGTTGGTCTGAAAGGCAACGTGGTAGAATGGAGGTACGGATATGTAGAGAAAAAGATTGATTACACGTTAAAAACACAGGGGGGAGAGAAGCCTATGAATATTACAACGAGGGATTTTTTGCAGACGCTGTATGGTAAATGCACAGAAGGATGCATTACCATCACGACGCTGCCGGATTCCAGAAATGAGCATATCCCGGTCACGGAACTGGACAAAGCAGCGGAGCGCATTAAAGTGCTGGGTACCAGTGCCAACACCTATTATTGCGTTGCACTGCGTCAGGAAGGGCTGCCATCGAGTGTCAGAGGTGGTATCGGACAGATTCACACCGTTGTTTGCATGGTGGCGGATGTGGATGTGCTGGGGCCGGCACACAAAGAAACCGCACTGCCGAAGACGGAAGAAGAAGCGATTGCATTTGTAAACAGTTTGAAGCTGAAGCCTTCCATCATTGTGCGGTCGGGCAACGGCGTGCATGCCATTTGGCCTCTGAACGAGCCGTTTATTATCCATAACGAGGATGAGCGTGAGCAGATCCGGGAACTCTCTGCCGGGTTCGGTATGTATGTCATTGCAGAGGGGCGTAAAAAGGGATGGAAACTGGACAATGTGCAGGATGTTCCTCGAATGTTTCGGGCTCCGGGTTCACTGAACTTTAAGAGCAACCCGCCGAAACGGTGCGAGGTATATAGTGCCGAGGAATTCCGCTATCCGGTAACTGCTTTTAAAGAATTTAAGCGAATTACCGAAATTGTTGAGTTCCATGCAGAGAGCGATTTGGTCGGCCCTGCGGAACGTATGTGTGAAAAGTGTGCTTTTATTGATTATTGCATTGAAAATGCCGCAACACTGCCAGAGCCAATGTGGCATACGATGATCTCTATTGTTGCCGTTACGGAAGACGGTCAGAAAAAAGTGCATGAGAGGAGCGAGACATATCCCGGATATTCTTACGACCAGACAGAGGAATATTACGAGCGTGCTGCAAAAATGAGCCGTCCATGCTCCTGCCGTTATATCCGGGACTTTTTCGGATTTGATTGTCCGAAAGAGGGGTGCGGTGTTCGGGCACCGATCGTTTCTGCATACTACACTATAGAAGAACGTGTAAAAAAGTTGCTGGAAGAGGAGCTGACAGTTGATGAGGCTTTAGAAGAAAAGAATCTTCAGCTGGTACGTTATGCACGGAAACACCAGCCAATCCAGTATTTTAAGCTGAAGGAAAAATATGGCAAACTGAAGATCGGAGTCCGGGACCTTGAAAAAATGCTGACCACCACTGGTGGAAAGGCAGATATACACGAAGGCGGACAGGAGTTCTGCAAGGCATTGGAACTGGATGGCATGGAACTGAATGGACTGGTGGTGCCGAAAGGCTGGGAAGTCGATATGGAAGGAGTTCGACACATTGAATTCCTGAATGGCGTTCCCTATGCAAAATCAGCTTTTTCCGCACCGGTTTATATTTCCCGGCGAATGAGGAATGTTGATGATGAAGATGTAAAGCTGGAACTGGCTTTCTATGGTGATTGCCGTTGGAGAAAAATTATCGTTCCACGCGGCGATGCAATGGATAAGAGCAAACTGGTAAAATATGCAAATCAGGGATTGCCGGTGACATCGGAAACCTCTAAAGAGGCAGTCAAATATATGGAAGCTTTTGAAACTTCCAACAAAACCGTCATTCCGCGGCACCGCAGTATCGAGCGCATGGGTTGGGTCAAGAACAGGGAATTCTTCCCTTACCACATGGAAAGCCGTGCCGCCTATGATGGTGCCGGCGAGGAAAGCCATCGGATTATCGCTGCTGTTATGCCGCACGGTGACAAAGACAAATGGATGGAGATGGCAGCAACGCTGCGCACGATGCAGGCTGCACGGGTCATGCTGGCGACATCCTTCGCATCTGTGCTGCTGCAGCCCCTTCAACAGCGGCCGTTCATCTTCCACCTCTGGGCAAACTCTCGCAGTGGTAAGACGGCGGTGCTGAAGGCAGCAGTGTCCATCTACGGCGATCCTAATGTGCTGCTGCGGAGCTATAATAGCACTGCGGTCGGCATCGAGCACACGGCAGGTACAGTGCGGAACATTCCACTGGCACTGGATGAGCTGCAGTCGCTCAGTTTGAAGTATGAAAATCTGTCTAGAATGATGTATATGCTGGGCAATGGTATTGGAAAGATGCGTGGTGACCGCATCGGTGGTACGCAGAAAATGCAGACATGGTGCAATACCATTCTGTCAATTGGTGAACAACCGATCACGGTGCAGAATTCCATGGACGGTGAAAATACGCGCGTCATGGAACTGTATGCATCACCAATCGGTGACACGGACTTTGCCAGAACAGTGCATCAGACAGCAGCGGAGAACTACGGCTTTGCAGGGCAAATGTTTATGGATTACCTGTTCCATGAATATGAGCTGGAAAAGGGCACCAGCAAGCTGCGGCAGGCTTATACAAATTTCCGGGATGAGTTTGTTTCGATGTACGCGATGCTCTATGAAAAATGTACGAGCATTCATCTGGAATTTGTTGCTGTGCTTGTCTTTGCGGACTTTATTGCATCAAAGGCTGTTTTTAATGCTGGTGAGGAGGCATGTGGTGCAGCATGGGAAATGGGTTTTGAACTGCTGGAAGCACTGAAGAAAGAGCAGAAGGCAGATGCGGTAGAGCGTGCATGGGATACTGTAAAGGAATGGATCGCTTCCAATCAGGAGCATTTTGAAGTGAAGCATCTTAATGAAGTAGCACGAGAACCGCGGCTCGGAAGATATGAGCCAGGAGAAAAGAAAACCTATATCCTGCCGAATTGTCTCAGAAAAATGCTGATTGACAATGGCTTTTCCTACGAAAAGAGCATCCGTGGTTTCAAGGACCGTGGATATGTCGAAAACAGACAGGAAAACCAGCGAGTTGGAAAGAGCAGCGTAAAGGTGATCATCGCTAATATTGAGCAGGCCTATGAATACAGAAAAGCTAGTGAATTCTTCTGATAACAAAAGGATACTGCAAAATATTCGGTAACGCAAGTAACAACGGAGCCGAAATCGACGGCAAATATGGGATGTTACCACTTCGACCGCTTTTTTTGAGAGATATACCAACACTATATATAGATAATTAAAAGAGGGGATGATTATAAAAAGCTCTATATGTAATGTATATAGTAGAAGTAACAAACCTGCTAACGAGTGTCAATAGCCTGAACAAAAAATCATCAAAAATTTATTGCCGGGTGCAGTTAAGCATCCGGCAACTTTAATAAGCCGACAGCACAGCTTGTCAGCTGAAAATCATCGTAATGGTTCATCAGAAATCATCAATAGGCATCATAAGATGGCTGGGACCGTAGAAATTCAGTAACACGAGCGTAATAGACCCGCAGGAACTTCGCACTTCCTGCGACGGTATAAACGTAATAATGTTTTCCTTCGGAACGCTTTTTGTCCATAAAGCAGTAAACTGCATTTTCCGGGTTTGAGCGTGTTAAAATAATATTCGATATAATAAAAATGGTTCGCCTCAGATGCGGTGAGCCTCGTTTGGAAACATGGCGTGACTTGGATTCAAATGCACCAGACTGGAACGGCGGTGCGTCAATACCAGCAAAGGCCACCAACGCTTTCTTGTTTTTGAACCGCCGAACATCACCAATTTCGGCCATAAGAGCAGGCCCGGTAACGGGTCCGGCTCCTTCCATCTGCATCACAACCTCGTATTCGGGGAGCATTGCAGCCAACCGCTGCATTTCAAGCTGGGTGCTTTGCTTGGCCTCGCAAACGGCATTCAGGCTTTTGCAAGCCTGCGTGATCAGCATCTTTGTACTTTCGCATTTCGGAAGAGTAGCCACGCTTTCCTGTGCAAGCAGATAGATTTTGTGAGCGGTATCTGTACGGAACTTGTAGTTTTTTCGTTTGCACCAGCCCCGATAAGATTCCGTGAAAGCCTCCATGGAATATTGACAGACACAATCCTTGTGCCAATAACGCAGAAAGAAATCTACCCATTTTTCATGTCCATTCGCATTTTTGGTGTTCGGAGCAAACGCAATATTTACCCCGGAAAATGTTTGGTCAGCCAGCGCAATCAGACCGTTCCGCAACGCTGTTGCAGTCGCAGTGATCCGCTCATTTGCTCTGGATTGCATTTTAAGAAGCAGCCTGGTTTCTTCTTCATTATTGAACGGGGGCAGTATATCCCAAAAGGTAAGCGCATAGTTTGCGATTTTAAGAGCATCCGCACGGTCCGTCTTCAGCTTTCGGATCGTATTATCACTAAAATCGTGGATCAGCATCGCATTGACAACGGAAACAAAAAAGCCTGCTTCCTTTAATGTCAGCGCGATCGGTCTCCAGTACGTACTGGTATGTTCCATTACAATACGAATATCGCCTCCCAGTTTTTTGAGTGTGGATGTCAGCTTTTTTAAGTCACTGTTCGTGTGGCGGACATCGAAAGGCCGAAGTACGATTTCGCCTCCGGGTCTCCGTACCGCAACTGTGCTTTTGCTCTTAGACACATCGATACCGACGGCGGTAATAACAGCAGCTTCCATTTTTCTGACCTCCTTTAATGCCGGTTCCGCCTATGCCCATTACCGATTCAGCTTGCTTTGTGACACGAA
>ERZ780149.1493-NODE-1493-length-25057-cov-4.295416_pt1 | contig 25057 bp, 22 predicted proteins | sample MGYA00511367_ERZ780149 | MGnify/ENA primary metagenome ERZ780149 (study PRJEB29588, sample SAMEA2153852) | human gut metagenome | biome: human gut; feature: human-associated habitat; material: faeces | place: Denmark | collected 2008/2010 ... | reverse complement strand
CGGCAAGCGCCCCGCTCTCCCACTCCACGCCCGCAACGCTGACGAGGTTCTTCGGACAGATATGCAGGCACCGCCCCAGTCCCTGACAATCGGGATGGTTACACGGTTTTCGGCACAATCCGCAATGCAGACAGCCCTTTTGCTTGATATACAATTCCCGTTTGGGTGACAGTCCCTCCGGATTATGGCACCACACACACCGCAGAGGGCAACCTTTGAAAAAGACGGTTGACCGAATCCCGCCCCCGTCGTTGAGTGCAAACTCTTTGATATCAAAAATCAATCCCTGCATCACTGCATCGCGCCTCCGAACCCCTGACAGATTTACCGATGATAATGCGTCCGAAGAAAGTTTTCGACGATGTAGGAAAGCTTCTCATATCCCGCGTCGTTGGGGTGCAGACCGTCCGGCATATAGCGCTCGCGCAGAACGGGAATGATCGGATTGATGCCCGATTCGCGGTACAGATCCAGAACGGGAAGCGAATATTTCTCCGCAACCTCGCGGATGATCTCCACATATCTTTGGAGCGGCGGCTTTGCGGGTTGGAAACCGCACGCGGGCTTTGCACCTTCTCCAATTCGATGGGTTGGAGTCATGACAAAAAGAAACGCATTCGGGTAGGTTGTCAACAAATAGGTATAAAGATGGTTCAGCGCGCCGTAAAAGGTATCCACCTCCGTATCATCGGGCGTTCCGATCGGGGCATCCCCGTGACCGTAATCGTTTGTACCGCCCAGAACGCCGATGATGTCCGCCTGCTTCTCCATTTGCTCCGCGCGCTGATTGAAATTCTGGTCAAAGAAGGCAAGCTCGCTCGGATGCGTTTGCCGCGCGATACGAGTGCCTCCGACTCCGTAGCCAACCGTTTCCATTCCGGTGCGTTTGCCAAGCACATTCCAATAGGTTTTCTCAATCGATGACGCACCGTTTCCTTCTGTGATCGAATCTCCCAAAAACAATGCTTTCAAGCCCTTCAGTTCCATTTTTTCAGTCCTTTCCGTTTCAGCCTTTTCAATTATCAACGCACTATGCTCGCACCACGAAAAAATGCGTTGAAAGTTTTTGAGGGAGTCCAGAGGGGCTTCTTTCAAGAAGCCCCTTTGGCGCGTCTCCTTACACCTCGTACTCCTGCCGCGCGATCACATGGTCCTGGAACTCCTTGTCAAGCTCTACGAAGTAGGCAGACCAACCCCAGATGCGCACGACTAAATGTTGGTGCGCTTCGGGGTGAATCTGCGCGTCCTTCATCGCGTCGAGGTTCACCGCGTTCAGCTGAAGCTGATGACCGCCGCGGTCGATGAAATGCTTGACCAGCATCGCAACCTTGCGACAGTTTTCCTCCTTGGAGAAGATGCCCGCCGCGAATTCAAGCGTCAGGGGTCCCCCGTTGATCGTCCGTTCAATGTGCTGTTTCGTGAACGACTGAATGTCGGTCAGCGGTCCGGGCACTTGCGTGAACAGGTTCGGCGAGAAGTTCGTGCCGAACGGCTCCCCTGCGTGCCGACCGTCCGCCGTTGCGCCGAGGTCGCGCGAATACCACAGATAGTACATCGCCGTTCCCGTCCCCGCGCGCCAGATGCCGCCGAGACAGTTTTTCTTCCCCTCCAAAGCATCCGCAAAGGAATCGAGAATCAGCGTGCCGAGACGGTCCGCGCGGTCATCGTCACAGCCCATCTTCGGGGCTTCGTAGCGGAGCAGATGCAGCAGTTCGGGGTCGTCCGCATAGTCAGTGTCAAGCGCGTGAATGAGACGGTCGGGCGTGACGGTCTGCTTGTCGTAAACATATTCCCTGACCGCCGCGAGAGCGTCCGCCGCCGAAGCAATGCCGCAACCGTGCAGACCGAAATTGTTGTATTTCTTTCCGTCCCGCAAGAGGTCGAGGAACGGAGACGGAACAAACCACACGTCATGAATGCTTTCCGTGATGCGGTCGCATTCCGCCTGAATTGCCGCCTTGACATCCGCAAGCAGAGTGTTCCAATCCTTTCCCGCAGGCAAATCACGGCGCAGGACCTCATCCACCAACTTCGGGAAGTTTACCGCGCCGATGTTGGCAATATCGTTCCCCACATTCGGGATGATGAACTCCCAACAAGCGGCAACCACATAGTTGACCGCATCCTTGTAATCGTAACCCAACTTTTGCAGTCCCTCAATCACCACATCGTCGTTGGAATACTGCGGGAAGCCAAGTCCGACTTTGGTCAACTCGGTCCCCTTTTCGTAGATTTCCAATGGCGTTGCCTTGCTCACGCGCAGATTGATTTTCGGGTCAATCAGTTTGAGGTCGCGGCTTGCGAGCAGGCAAAGTTCGGACAACTCGTTGAAGCCCTCGCTCCCGCCCTCCAGTCTCCCGCCGAGCACCATGCTCTGCCCGTTGTCGCCCTGCTGAACGCCGACATAGAGGTCGCTGTCCTTGTTGAACGACAGGAAGAAGTCCTCCAACAGTTCCAACGCCGTCTCCTTCGTGTAAACGCCTGCGTCCATGTCCCGCTTGAAATACGGGTAAATGTATTGGTCAAACCGCCCGACCGTGTTGTGGTAGTCCCCCTCCAGCCACAGTGCGTAGTGGAGGATGCGGAACATCTGGAGTGCCTCGCGGAAGTTGGTTGCGCCGTAGCGCGGGACGCGGGACAGCACCTCCACCACGTCGCGGCGATCCTGCTCAACCGCCAAGCGTTTGTAGCGGTCGCAGAGGTCGATGATGGCATCAATCACGCGCCTGCCGTATGCGTCCGCGTTCTCCCGCACGGCGAGCAGACCCGAACCGATGACCCGACCGTAGTCAAGCGAGAGGTTGGAGACAAAGCCCAACTCATGGATGTAGTGTTTTGCCTTGATGTCCGCCCACTCCGCCTCGGTAAAGATGTCGGGCTGTTTTTTGACCGACCGCATCAGCACGATCTTTTCAAACGACGGTAACAGTTTTCAAAATCCGATCGTTACAGACTCCGCCCCCAGCCCGCTTTTTCATATTTTTCAACAGATTCAAAATATCACTCATAATCGTGACATTTGGGGAAATCCGGTTAGATTCATTTCGACCGACAGCAAAGACTCTCAGCTTTGCCACCTCAGCTCCTATCTTGTCCAAACATTCATCGATCAATGCGGCTTATATGAGCGCAAACGCATTTCGGCACTTGTAGCGGACGCAGTCGGTGTGATTGAAACACACTTCAAGGAATACATCAATGTATCCGTCATCTGTCAGATGCTGAATTGCAGTTCTCAAGACCTGTCGGCAAATTTCAAAAAGACATTGGATATGTCCATCCTCGAATATATCGAACGAACCCGGTTGATAGAAGCAGTAAGATTACTACAGCAATATCCAAATCTGACAAATGAGCAGATCATGCAGGAGTCAGGGTATCGGAGTCCCCGAACCTTCCTCAGACACTTCAGAGACACCTACCACTGTACCCCGGCAGAATATAAAGCTAAACATGCACAGAGCTGACTGATTTACACCGTGCCCCCCTCGGGGGCACGGTGTATTCAATTATAAATTCTGAATTCGTCTTTCCCCTGCTCCGTCACAAATTCCGCCTCGCACAGGCAGACCTGACGGGGCTTGAAATTATCCGGATTTCCGCTGTGGCAATGGTAGGCGCAGAGAAAGCGATCCGGATTTTCCGTTTTCATAAAGCTATTATGACCGACACCGACAATCCTGCCTTTCTTGTGCAATACCGGGTTGCCCTTGTACTTTCTGAACGGTCCGATCGGGCAATCGGAAACAGCGTACCCAACCGCATAATCCTCCGATCTCGTATGGTTGCAGGAATAGAACAGATAGTACAATCCATGATGCTTCAGGACGAACGGTCCCTCGGCAACCACCCCGTCAACCGTCTCCCATTCTTCCTGCGCGGAAATCAGATCGCCCTCGTATTCCTGCTCGATCCGCTTCAGGTCCTCCGACATCTTGGCAACATAGATCCGGTTTCCGCCGCCAAACCCCACATAGTACAGGAAAATTCCGCTGTCATCGAACAACAGATGCCCGTCAATTCCATGCTTCTCCCGCAGCCAACCGTCCGAATGTCGGCGGAAAGGTCCCAGCGGAGAATCGGCAACGGCAACGGCAAGGTGCTCCTCGGCACAATACACCATATAAAACTTTCCCCGATAGTAGGAAACCTCCGGCGCCCAGAACCACCGTTCGCCGACTGCGTCCGCTTTTGAAAGACACAGCCCCTTGTTTTCCCAGTGCTCCAGATCCTTCGATTGATACACATAAAAGCCGTCTTTTCCGTCTTTTTCCGTATTGAATGCGCCCGGGGACTGTAATTTCTCGTCATTCTCCGATGTGCAATAGATGTAATAGATCCCGTTATGCTGCATCAGAAACGGATCGCCGCCCGGAAATATCTTTTCAAATTTGATCATGATCTCTCCTCCACCCGAATCGTCAGAATTTCAAAATTGCCAAACGTGTGTTGGAAGGAACCATCCGTCAGAGGCAGTTCTTCCAGCACATTCTCCATCAGATCGCAAAGGAAGACTTGTTTCGCCGGCAGACCGATTGTCACGCTTGCAGGAGTCCGTTTATTTGCGCACTCATAGAAGCGCATGACCACGCCGTTCCCGTCCTCCGCAGGCTTCACCGTTTCGCAGATGATGTTTGCGCAATCACATTCCACGGTAGCGTATTCAGGCGGAATCAGAGTTTCGGTACAGGATCGATGACCACCGTGGAAACATAGAGCTTCGCCGACGGAATGGCGGGGCCGGTGTATCCGTACAGCCAGATGTCCGTGGAAAGCCCCTCCTCCAGCCGGATTTCGGTGTGGTTGGTGTCCGCCCCCTGCCGGATTTTTCCGTTACAATACACCAGAAACTGCGGGTTGGAAGCGTCCCATCACTCCTTGTCGGTCTTGATCTTCAGATAGGTATTCTGACCCACATCCGAAACCGAAAACCTGAACCACGCATGGGAATCGTTCCCACTCCCCCAGGATTCCCCGGGAGCCATGTCACGGAAAGCGCTCTCGGGCGGCGGGCAGTTGGTGGTCTTATAGTCCGCATCGGCAACCCGAATCCCCTCGATCGGCGTTTCCTTCAAACACCGGTTTTCTTCCAACAGTTGTTCGTATATTAATACCTCCCGTCGGAGCCGAAGAGGCATATTTTTTTCATAATCTCTTTTTTGATTTCTTCAACACGTTTTGCACGGATATCAAGATAGGAAAATCCGTTATCCAGCCCGGTCCGCATAGCGTGAATACCGGCGTTGCAAAGGTCGGTAAAAATATTGATTTTACTGATTCCATGCTTTATGGAAGCACGGAAATCATCGTCGGACAGACCTGAGCCGCCGTGCAGTACGAGCGGGATGGGAAGTTCGTCATGTATTTCGCTGAGTCGGGTGAAATCGAGCTTTGGCTTACTTTTGTACGCACCGTGCGCCGTTCCGATAGAGACCGCAAGTGCATCCACACCGGTAGCCGAGAAATAGTCCTGCGCTTCCGAGATCTTGGTATACATGTTGCTCGCATCGTTGTCCATACTTGACGCTTCCCCGACGTGTCCTATCTCACCTTCGACTGTTGCGCCGAATGCGTGTGCGATTTTCACGATCTCTGCAGTATCCGCTATATTTTTAGCGTATTTCCCAGCAGAGCCGTCGAACATCACGCTGGAAAAGCCTAGTTTTAGAGCTTCCATGCACCGCTCGAAAGTCAGACCGTGGTCGTAATGAACCACCACCGGCACACTTGCGCGTTTTGCTGCTTCGATAATGGACGGTGCGATAAGCTTAAGTTCTCCATACGGGAGTAGTACCTCGGCGGTGCCAATGATAATTGGCGAACGTAGCTCCTCTGCGGCGGATATTGCCGCTTCCAGCATGTCGGTATCCGTTGTGTTAAACAATCCTACTGCGTATTTCTCTTTCTGTGCCTTTTCAAGCACACTTTTTAAGTTTACAAGCATTTGTAAAAATTCCTCTTTTCCATATGTCTGTTTTTCCCTTTCGGCGAATTGTTATATTTGCGAATCCGGCAATCAGTTTTCTACTATAGCCAAACGCACAATGCGCTTATCGGTGAAGAAGTCGGTCTCATCGGTGCTGTGTGTGGAGAACTCAGAAATTACAGCCCCATCCTCGCCCGCGGCAAACCAATGAAGTGTGAACGGCATGATCGTGAACTGCTGCCCCGGATAGAGGACAGTCTCGGTAAATACGGTGACATCTGTCTTTGGTAGCGGGATGCTTATATCATCTGCCGTTGCAGTGCTGTCGGTATCGGTGTACAGGTATACCTTTCCGTAACGACAGCGAAAAGTCTCCTCCTTGCCCTCCATACCGTCTGTGGGTATGTGGCGATGCTCCGGGCAAACCTGATGCGGAAGCAGGACCATCTCCTTGGCACAAACCCGGTCGGTATTTATATATGTCACGAGTTGCAGTCCCACCTCGTCAACCATGCCAAGCCCAAACTCGGCGATTTCTATGTTTTCCGCTTCTTTGGCGGTCAGCACGATCCCCGCCCTGTTATAGTACTCCAGTGCCTTTTCACGCTGTTTTTTTATTTCATCCGATTTCATATCATTTCTCCTATAGAAAAGTTTTTGGAATTTTTAAGAAACATTTTTTAGAGGCTTCCTAAATTTCCTTTTTTTCGCTTCTTTTGAGAAGATCGAGGATGTATTCCTTTGACTGCATGCCGCTGACCGAGTCCTCAGCTGCGAGATTGCAGGCTGCGGCTCCGGACGCAAATTCAAGGATATCGCTGTCGCCAAATCCGTTATAGATACCGTACAAACATCCGGCGCAGAACGCATCCCCGGCACCGACGGTACCCTTGATGTACCCCTCTGGGTGCTTTATCGACGGCACTACAGTGAATTCTCCGGCTTTATTCATTATAAAGCCAGCTTCCGGGGCATGAATTATGACTCTCTGACCGACCCCGCAGTCCATTATCATTTCAGCACTCTGTCTGATATTGTCAATATTAAGCTTTCCGCCGAGTCTGCGCGGCTCAAGTCCGGACACTCCGCAGGCTTCTATCTCGTTCATAAATGCGTTATCGGTATATTTCAGAGCCGGTATTGTCTTTTCGCGGAAACAGCTGTTTGAATCACTGACCACATCCACCGAAGTAAGTATCCCGGCTTTCTGAACGCTTCTCAAAAAACGCGCCATCACAGTTCCGTATTCAGGGTCGGCTTTATCGAAGCAATCTAATAGAAGTATGTACCCGATATGAAGCATACGGCAGGAAAGCGTTCGAATATCCATATCATCGGGCGAAAATTCACGATTAGCGCCACGGTGATGGAAAAAAGTCCTCTCTCCGGTTTTGGTGAGCGTCATAACATCGCTGAACCCGGTGGACGCGGTGTGCGAGGTTTTAACCCCGCTTATATTTATTCCGTTTTTCTGAAGCTCGGTAATAACATATATACCTGCTTCATCATTCCCTATGCGACCGAACGCTGAGAGCGAGAGCGTTCGGTCGATTTTCGCGAGGTCAATCAGCGTGTTCGGCACGCAGCCGCCGACTGCACGCGAAAGCGAGGTAATGTTTGAAAGCATCCCCTTTTCGGGATATGCGTCTATCAGCTTGACCATATCTGTCAGCAGATTTCCTGCGATTGCTATGCCATGCTTTTCCCCCTTGATGAGATTATCCACTGTAACCCCGAACAGAGATGCGAGACGGATAACCTGAGTTATCTCCGGGTATCCTGCACCGCGTTCCCATTTGCTGACTGTTTTGTTACTTACATAAAGCATTTCAGCCAGCGCTGTCTGAGACAGACCCTGTTTTTTTCTGAGACGCGCGATGTTCGCTGCAATACTTATCAGCGGGGTCTCGTTTTTATCCATATTTGATTTCCTTTCTTGAGATAGACATTTCCGCGCTTTTAAAAAACGTTAAGCAAAAGCTTTTCAGTCATCAGTCTGATGATTGAAATAAGAAATCATTGGTATTATAAGCTTATGCAACCTGATTTTAGCGTCAATACCATTATAACCTCTGAACTCTTCTGTGTCAACCTACTTATCGTTTACAAAAATTATGGAATTCCCTCATCAAAATCTACCAATCGTAGAGTACAATCTTTTGTAATTTTTTCGTCTTTGCAATCATTTGACAGACTTGTTTGATTAAATGCCGCAAAGCCAAATGTGATCGTTTGTTTCTACAGAAAAATGGACGCCATGATTAACGGCAGTCTTTCCTGTATAATTGAATTTAAGGAATATCCTATCATCAGAAACATATTTTTAAACTTCCATCGTTTTTTCAGCAAAAACAGCATCCAAATCCGGCAGCTTTTCTCCCTCGGGAGAATAGGGAAACTCCAATTTTACCGGGTAAGCATGAGGGATAATCTTTTTCACATAAGGTGCCTCATAGCAAATATAATAGTTCGGCATTGCATAATGTCCCTTTGTTTTCACATGCCAGATTTTAAACACATTTTGCGGAATATCCTTATATCCCGTTGGCTGGTAGCCGTCCACATTCAACGGCCACAGCACTGTAGACGCAGCAATCGAATCATATAATTCTTTGCTTCCACCCTCGTATCCGTGGTGCGAAAACTGCACAATATCACTTTTTAATACATCTGCAGACAAATATTTCATCATACAGTCAGAAGCAATATTCATTACATCTCCGAGGAACAGTACCTTTTGTCCTTTGACCGTAGCAAGCAGCACTGTACTGGTATTGTTGAACTCAATCCCATCAGCCGCAGTGGTAGGATAAATATCTTCCAGCGTATAAAGCACCTGAAAAGAAATCCCTCTGACATGGAACTCCATACCGGTGTGCAATCTGCCGTAGTGGACAGCATCTCTCCAAAGATTGCGCCCCGTTTCCTGCAAAAACATCTCCCTGTTTGTATTCGCACCGCCCAAATAATCAAAATGGTAGTAGAAACTTTTCACTTTGATCTCGTGGGAATACTTTTTCGAGAACGCATACATTGCGCCAAAGTGATCGCCGTGCAGATGCGAAAAATACCACGCCTCTATAACAGGCGCTTTGTCTCCGGGAGTGTGTTTTTTGAGAAAGCGGTACAAATTTTCGGCTTCAACAGAAGTGTTATACCCGCCGTCGATAATTATGAATATGCCGTCATTGTTTGAAAAAACATAGGACATTCCGCCGTTTTGTTTGGATCCCTTGCAGTCAACCGGCAACTGCCATAGAGCAAGAGAGAATGATGGAGCTGCATCGTCACTTTCCTTTTCGGGGTATTGATTCAGCCCTTTTCCCTCTGCATACAGGCGGACAGTTCCGGCCTTCGCGCTGTAAGAAACATATACAGTCGCTTTTTCACCGTAACGAAGCGCATAAAAATTCTCGCCGAGCAAGTAGTCCTCCCCTGCTTCAAATCCGTTCTGTTTTAACTCACGAACATAATCATGTGCAGCTTCTACGGTATAATTTTCATGTTCAATTACACAGGATTTCCCATCCACAGAAAATTCCGCACTGACCGTCCCCGCCTTCAACGCAGGGATGGAAGCAAACCATTCGGTAGCATAAATATCATTGAGGTTCATTTTCTTTCTCTCAATCAACTGTTTTTGTTATCTTCATAATATGCGTTGAAATCAGGCAATCTGTTTGCATTGGTGCCATAGCCTGTTGGCGTATATGGGAAGTTGATTTCCGCATCTCCCATTCCCGCTATCACGATTTCCTTTACATAGGTTGCCTGATAGCAAATATAATAGTTCGGCATCGCATAAGCGCCTTGCGTTTTCGTATGCCAGATTTTGAATACATTTTGCGGGACAGTAGAATATCCCGTTTCCTGATAGCCCACCACATTCATCGGCCACAGCACGGTCGGAGCAGCAATGGCATTGTACAGCGCCTTGGTTCCACCCTCATATCCGTGATGAGAGAACTGCACAATATCGCTTTTGAGCGTATTCGCGGACAGATATTTCAGCATACAGTTGGATGCGAGATCCATTGCGTCGCCGAGGAACAACACCCGTTGACCCTTGACCGTAGCACGCAAAACCGTGCTGGTATTGTTGAACTCGATACCGTCATCCGCGGTTATCGGGTAAATATCTTCCAATGTGTAGAGTGCCTGGAACTGTATTCCCGACAGATTGAACTCCATACCGGTGTGCAAGCAATAGTGGACCGCATCTTTCCAAAGATTGCTTTGCGCATAGCTCATAAAAGAGGCTTTGCTCGTTCCGGTTCCCAAAAAATCAAAGTGATAATAGAAGCTCAATACATCGATCTCTTTGGAATATTTCTTTGAAAACGCATACATTCCACCAATATGATCTCCATGCAAATGGGAAAGATACCATGCCTCGATAACAGGCTTTGCCATATCCGCGGGTTTATGCTCCATGAGGAAGTTATACAAATGATCGGCTTCCGCTTCCGTATTATAACCGCCGTCAATAATGACAAAAGTCCCATTGCCCGTCAGCATCACATAGCACATACCTCCGTTCTGCTTGGAGCCCTTGGAATCAACATTCAACTGCCATAAAACGGGTTCGTAACGGTTAGTGGTGGAAACAGTTCCTTTTGCAGGATACTCATTCAATCCTTTTTTCTCCACATATAAGCGCATCGTCTTTGCCTTATCGCTGTAAGACACATACACGGTTGCCTTTTCACCGTACCGGAGTGCATAAAGATTGCCGTCCAAGGTGTAATCCTCACCATCGGTAAAACCTGCCTGTTCCAGCTTTGCAACATACGTACGGAAGCCCTCAACAGTCGTATTCTCACGCTCAAGAATACAAGAGCCGGAATTCCCGGAATATCCGACAGTGATCATACCTTCCGTCATTGAAGGAACCGAAGTGTACCAGGTCGTGCCGATCACATCGTCACCTTTAATCACACGATAATCGTTTTGAAGCTTCAAATCACCAACCAAGGTTGTTTCCGAAAGGTGCTTGACATCATCATAAAAAGCCTGAATGGCGCGCTCCAGCATCGCTTCCCCGGAAGCTGCAATTGTAATTTTGTTCCCATTCATCGAAATACGGTATCCGATTTCAGTCAGTTCACCATACGCCGTATCACTTTGCTTGCGGTTGGTATGCCCCACCAGAATTTCAAAGCGGTCGTTATCCGCTTTCACATCACTATCCGCTTTTACACTGATTGTGCCGCACTCAAATGTTTTTTGCAGATTGGCAACAGTCTCGGAAAGCATGTTCTTCGTTTTGAGGCTAAGATCTTTTGCATAGACAACGGAAAAACGAAATTTTCCATCTTCCAGAAGTGGGATCATATTTTCGCTCAGATTCTGACAAAGAGACAGATTCAACGGGAGCACAACCTTTTTTTCGCTCACTGACCATGTGGCAATGAGTGCATTGACCGCCTGCCCCAACAAATATTCATTTGCGGCAAGGACAACAATTTTCGAGCCGCGCTGTTGGATCAAATACTCATCCTCCTGCAATTCCTCCATTGCAAGCGCAGAAGACTCACGCGATGTCAGCCCGAGCAGAATCTCTTTTTCATTTTCCGGATATTTTTCGGTATCGTCATAGTAGCGCTCCGGCTTGTGCCCGGAAGCCTCCTTGAGCGCGTTCATCAGCTTTGTGGAAGCCGAGGTCACGGTGCCGGAACAATTCTGCGGGATAACAATCGAATAATGAGCCGATTTGCTGTTGGCAAGCTCGATCTGTTCGGCCTTGGACTTGTCATCTGTTTCTTTTCCGGCGGAAGGATCGTCACTCGTTGTGCGACAGGCAGGAAGCAGAAATAACATCAACACAGCAATGAATAAACATATGATTCTTTTCATCATAAGGAATTCCTTTCTATTGGTATAAAAGTATAAAATCGCTTTCATAATTTTCAAAAAAGCATTGCATTTTCTTCAAAAAAATAGTATAATATATTTATAAAAACGGTCGAGGAGGAATTGAACAACATGAAGTATTCTGTTCAGGCAGAAAACGAGCTGGATGCCTCCGGCGCAAAAAAACAATATGATATTTTTTCAAACCACTTTTCAAAATTCATACGGTTCGGGAAACCTCATGTCCATTCCTATTATGAAACAGTTCTGATACTCGAAGGGGAGTTGATTTATAAAGTGGAAGATCAAGCTCCCATCACCTTGCATGAAGGTGACATTGTATTTATCCCGCCCTATATCATTCACGACACATACATGACACCTGAAACCAAGCTTCGCAGTATTGTGGTCAAGTTTTCCTCTCTGTTTTTATATCCCTTGGAAACTACGCAGTCGGATGTGGATTGCCTGCTCATCACACCAAATTTTGAAAAAAATCACTATCTGTTTCGCAAGGGGCTTCCAAGCAATGCCAAGCTTGCAATCATTATGAAAACATGTCTTGAAGAAACAAATGAGCAGCTCCCCGGCTATGAGTTGGCGTTACGCGGACATCTGATCAACCTCTACATTTCTTTGATACGCAGTTGCGGAAGCCCCGTCACGCCTTCCCAACCGGCTCCCCCTCTTCCGCAGGAAGTGGCTTCCGACACAGCGCAACAACTCCACCGGATTTTGGTGTATTTACAAGAGAATTACCGATACAACATCTCCATGCAGGAGGTAGCGGATGTATGCGGGATGAGCTACTATCACTTTTCCAGATTTTTCAAGAGAATGACAGCTAAAAAATTCAACGAATATCTGTTGGAAATGCGGTTGAACTATGCGCGAAAGGAATTGCTGCAAAATGATAAATCCATATCGGACATCTCACTGGACTGCGGGTTTGAATACGTTTCTTATTTCATCCAGAAATTCAAAAACAAAAACGGATTGACTCCAAAAGAGTTTCAGAAAAAATACCGTGTAAGCGAATTTGCAAATGAGGAAGATGCTCAAAAGAATTCAACCAATGCACAGAACTCCGGCACGAACGATCCGATTTAAACGTTTGAAATTGGAGGGAGCATCGCTCCCTCCTTGCTTTTTGTGTCGCTCTTGCAGAGAGAGCCATAGCTACAGACCATGACTCTCTACAGTGAAACGATATTTAATCCTTCTTTTTTCTGATGCAAAGTGCGGGAATTGCAGCAATTGCCAGAATACCTACCACAATGGTACTCGCAACAGAGCCGCATCCGCTACCGCTGCCGACAGATCCATCTGTTTCAGGAGCGTCTGTCCCGGTGACGGAAGGCTTTTGTGTTACCACGGGGGGCTTTTTGGTTTCGGCACCACCCTGGGTATCGGTGTCATTCCCGCTATCGGGAGGTGTCGGACCGTTGGGGTCATAGGAGGGGTCATTCGGCATTGCCGGTTTTTGGGGATCAAGCATATCCGCGACGGCAGAAGGAACAATCGCATTTGCTATGTCGGAAAATACAAAATTTTTAGCAAGTTCTTCGTCGTATGAGGCCAGCGGAACAAAATTCGGACGTTTTCCGGGACAATTTGCGGAATCCGTAGTTTTTACCGCATCCGAGCTCATAACGGTTTCCTTCGGGAGAGCACGCTCAATCAGATTGATAAATTTATTTTTGCCTTCGCCATAGGTCTCTGGCGTGCCCGAAATAATTTCACCAATAGCCACACAGTTCGTGTAGATCGCTCTGGGGCAATTTTTTATTTCCACCTCTTCCCCACTCACGGTTCCTGTGATATTATTGAGTTGACCTCCCGCACAGATCTGTGCAGTATTCAGCACCGATTGACCCGCTTTCATATCACTGTCAACTGTGATAATTCTGCCTGCAAACACAGCATTGCTGACATTGACAGCGTAAGTTACCGTACCGTCTGAATTTAGAACAGGTTTATCGGAATTGTCTATACGTCCAATAATGCCGCCGATCATGGAATGGTTGGTTGAACTTTGCTTCACATGAACGATCTCTGCGTCCACATATACATTATCGACGGTGCAGGTTCCGTTTGCAACACATCCGATTAAAGCACCGATACCTTTTCCGCCTCCCATGGCACCTGTGGTAGAAATGGAGTATAACAAGCTATTGCTTATAACGAGATTTTTAACAGCGGCATTCCCCACAGTGGCATAGAAAAAGCCAAAATGCTTACCGGAAGACATTTGGGACATATCCAACTTCATATAAAGCCCCGAAATGCTGTGTCCGCGACCGTCAAATGTACCTGCAAAAGTGGAAACGCCTTCGTAAAAGTTTAATGGAACTTCGGGAACGGTGACCTGCTTCGTGTCCGCATCAACGGTTACCACAGCACTCCATCCGGGGTTGAGATCAATATCGGCGGTCAATTCAATTGTCTTATCTCCAAAACTAATGCCACGTTCAAAGGAGAGCACGGAGAGTCCCAACAGATCAGCAGCATCGGAGATGAAGAACACCGATGCATCTTCATTGGCATCATACCAACTGGTATCCGCCTCAATAAGGGTATTGGTGGGTTCCTCTGCCATGACGGGAATACCGGTAAACACAACAGCCAAGCCGAACAGCATGGCAAGCATAAGACTGAGGGATATATACTTTTTCATAACAAGTTCCTTTCCTTATTTTAAGATTTTAAGTCTCCCCAAAATACAGCCGGACTATCATTATTATCAAAATCTAACTGCTCGATAACTCCCACGGAGGTACGAATCATATCATTTTCCGCACAGTCGAGTAGCTCGACGGACGGAGCAAACCATGCTTTTTTGATCATTTTTAAACCTCCTTAATCAGTTGACTTGGATTTCATTAACTGTCACGGTCATTACCTTGCCGAGCACGACCGTTCCGTCTGCTTTTACCGCATAAGGACGAATATAAATGGGCGTGTCGGCGTTAGCGGCAGGAATACCGTTGATTCCCAATGCCAGCCACAAACATCCTTCGGGAGCAACTTTGGGGGTGCCTGCTGCCAAAACCGATTTGTATAGGGTAGAAGAAACAAGCGGATAGGAATCGGCCTTGTGAGGATTCGGCACAGAAAGGGAGATGTAATAACCAACCTCGGAGTAGTCTCCGGGATTGCCCTTGAAGGCACTTACAAAGCGGATATCCGTTGTGTTTTCGACATCTCCGACTTTGATCTGTGCATATGTATTATTTTGAACAAAAACAGGATCCAGTATTTCTGCAACCGATGTAGGAACGATCGCTTTTGCTATATCGGAATATGTAAAGTCAGCAACATCCATGTCATTCTGAATGATCAATATATTGCCGGAATCTGTTTTAAAGATACTTTCCTTGATTTCTGTATCCTTACCCAATGCACCCTCAATATAGTTTACAAATTTGCTCTTCTTATTCTCACCGTATTTTTCCACACAAGGAAGAACAATTGTTCCCATTGCAACGCAATTTCGGATAATTGCGCAGTTTCCGCCCGTATTATTTCCACATGCCACAAATTGAGATGTTTGCACTTTTGTATTGATAGAGGTCATATTTTCATTCACAGCAATGATTTTGCCTGCAACCGCGGTGGAATCTATCTCAACAGGATAATATCCGTTAGCATTATCGGGAGTTTTCGCCTTCTCAATGCGACCAATAAGCCCCCCGACCATAGAAATACCACCACCTTTATAGTCTGATCTCCGCATATGCAACACATCCAAACCAAAATACAGATTTTCGATCTTACAGGTCGCACCGACATCATTTACGGCACCAATGAGCGCCCCCATGCCTTTACCACCACTTCCGGTTGTAACCTTCGCTGTATCGGTGTATATCACACCGTTGGTAAAGGCAATATTCTTTATGTTACAAAACTTCTTCACTTGATAAATGAATCCAACATGACCCCATGAGCCAAGCGCACGATTAAAGTAAAGTCCGGATACGGTGTGTCCACAACCATCCAAAGTGCCGTGAAACGCATCCATCCCGTGACAAACATTTGCAGGGGCATCCACACAAGTCACTTTTCCCTTTTCATCGATCTTAACTGACCATTCCCACCCGGGATTCAAATTAATATCGGCAGTCAATTCAACAGTTTTACCCTCAAAATCTACGGGATCAATGCCGAGTTTTTTCACAGTGCGGTGCGTTTCATCCCAAGTTAGTTCACATAAGCCAAGGAATTCCTCAGCGGAAGAAATGTAAAAGGTATTCGCATCGGGATTTTTCGTATACCACTCGAAACTCGGCGTAAGCTTCGGATTCTCCGGCTCCGCTCCTTCATCCGCTACGGCAGGTACGCAGATCAGCGTAGCAATCGTGAAGATAGCAAGCAAAACCGCTATCACTCTTTTTTTCATCACTTTGACCATACCTTTCCGCTACGTTACAGGGCACAGAGAAGTTATAAACCCCAATGCTGTAACATAACATAAATTTGTGTAAAAATGTATTTGGAGAAACAGACGCATAACAGAACATGTGAAGAAACTTTTTTAATTTCTCCCGGGCGTTCCCAGAGTAGACACCGAATCGAATTCTCTTTACAACCTCCTTTTCTTCAGGACAAGTTTACTTTCACGCTGTCATCGTTTCATTTATCCGCTTTTATTATAGCATATTCCCATTTTATACTCTATCATTTTTTTGCGTCAGGAATAAGTATTTTTTGCATGTATGTTTAATCCAACCAAAAAATTTAAAGATTTTTTATGCATAATAACCGAGCCGGAAAGCCGTTGAAACAGCTTCCCGGTTCGGTTATTATTTTATGCTGCGGCAATCTTATCAAGATTTGCAAAGAGTTTTTTCAGCTGATTTTGCCACTCTGAAACGTGAGCTGTCCAATAACTGGAAAGATTGCCTTTCGTCTCCACAGTATTGCCAAGGATGGAAGCAGGTGTTCCCAATACTACCGTGAATACTTTTGCAAATGTGGGAGAAAACGAGGTACGAATAAGCTCCAGTGTATCCACACATAACGGATTCTGGAAGGACTGATATTTCAGCGTTTTCTCATAGAATTGATTTACCACGCTGCGGTAGCTCTCCATGCAAAGCATTTCGGTAACCGTCCCAATCATTTCGAGATCAGACACCCTCACATTTTTCGGAATCATAATAGCGGTCAGATCATCGCAGTAATCGGTATGGTATACCAACTGATTGTCATCATATTTTGGATACGGAAGAACGCCGTAGCCGTCCTCCATTTCCGCCTTGAAATAAGTCGCCTGCCCAAGCTTCTGCTGATAGAACAGCGATCTGCCGGCTACAAAGATCGGATTCTGCGTGTTCACGCTGTTCTCTTCGGTAAAGTCGATCCTTACACTCTCCGTATTCTGGAGGAACTGAATCACCCGATTCATCGGAGTGAACAAACTCTCAGGAATAGACGGGCTTATCGTGCGTACGCCCCCAATCAAAGGGACCAGTTCAAGACCGAACGACGATACATAAGCATGCGTACCGTGACCGTTCTCCAACAGACCGTAGACAGGATTGGCGGAGTCCGGATCGGTAGTAATATATTGAGTGTAGATCATCAGTTTCTCAAAGGTCCAGTCACCATTCAAGGCGAGCTCATACAGGCTGTCAACGCCGTATTCCTCTGCCAGACTATCATTGATGTTGTAATCATTGGCAAGTCTTTCATTATAGAAAAACACCATCAAATACTCGTACAGAGAATAAGCAATGTCTCCGAACGCGATGTACATGGCACCGTTATAGTTGGCAACCTCATAGTACTGTTCGCTCCACCATCTCTTGGTAAAATTAATATTCGGAAGTTCGGCGAGGTTCTGACCGAGGCCTTCCACGGCGAGCTGAAGCAAATATCCGGAGTGCGTTGCGACGAGGTCATACACACTGTCCCCCATTGCGGAGTTGTTGCGCACCGCCGTGATGAAGGTATCACGATTATTCCAGTTACCCATACGCGTTTTGACACTGATTTCTACATTACAATGTTCCATAACGTAATAATTGCGCCCAACAACCGCCTCTTCCACAAATGAACCCGTTCCGGTTTCGGCAAACTCATAGCTCGTCTCTGTGCGTGCGAGAATGGCGAACTCCTCATTGCCGAAATCGTAATACTCTTTCAGATCGTTGACAAGCGACGGATCCGTATCTTCTTGGGTATTGTTTCCTTGTGACGGTGTGCTGTCCGGTGTTTTACCGTTCCCGCCCTTACATCCGGCAAGTGTGACAAAGCACAAGACAACCACGAGCAAAAAACATAAAATTTTCTTTGCTTTCATTATAAAGCTCGCCTTTTCCACTTTAAAATTCTCCTTTCAAATTACCCGTTTTTTATCGGAGTTGCCTTTATGATAGATTGTGTTCACTCCATCGAACTCACAATCATCAGGCTCTCCATTTTTATTATCTCCCCATTCAGAGAGTGTCTTCCGGTTTCGTTGTCTGTTTTTCAAGAGATGCCAGCAGACTTACCAACCCACTTTGCCACTCTGAAATATGGGATGTCCGGATTGAAGGATTCTCAAGCTCTTCCTGTCCGCCGGAACCGCCCTGCGGTGTCGTGTTGGAATTTTTGTCCCTTCCACTCTTGCATCCGGCAAATACACTGAAACACAGAACGAATACAAGCAGGATGCTCAAAATTTTCTTTGCTTTCACTGATAAAAACTCCTTTCCTGTTTCTCTTTTATGTTTATTTTATCACACAATTCCCGAAAAATCTATCAATGTTTTGCAGGGAAAATAATTTTTTTTTGCGCTGATCTCCAATGCTGTATATTCTTTTGTGACAAACAGGTATTATTGATTCATCATCCTGCTTGATAAGGGCGATGTTTTCTTACGGTATTGCAGGCAATAGGAATTGGACAAACCGGCATCATTTGCAAGTGTGAGAGTAAAATGGTCGGTCTCCGCGTGGGGAAGCACAAACCGTACTGTGGGACCTTGTTTATTGGCATTTGCACAGGTTTCCGCCTTCCAATCCAACAAATCGGTCATCTGATCGCCCACACAAACCGAAATATGCACCGAACCGGATACCGCCTCCGGGCTATCGTTGAGCAGCCAGATCTCGGCCTCAAAGGTTTCGCCTTCGAGCCATGCGAATTTTTCAATTCTCGCACTGAACAGCTTGGGACGCAACGCCGATTTGACAAATGCGTAAGCTGGCTTCGGCTTTGCCGGATACTCTATCAGGGAATTGTTCGCTGCGGTTTTCCACGGTTCGTTGAAACACCAGTTGAGCATCATTCCGCAATGCGGCCACTGTTTGCGCATTTCCTCAAATGCAGCCTGATATCCCGCACATTGCAACCATGAAGATTTTTCCACCAACTGTTCCAAAGATTCCGGCTCGCCGAAATAACTTCTCCATGTCGGCAGTTGAAGCCATGCATCGCTTCCCCATGCGTCAAAGCCGTGGTGCGCCACCCATGCTTCTGTTTTGTGGATCGGAAACAGCTCGTCGGCGGGAATGATCTCGCGCAGAGTCTCCACACTGGAAACGGCAGGCACGCCGAATTCGGGATATGCGGGATTATGGGGATGTATAAACTGTTGAAACACTTCCCCACCCTGCGCATCCGAAGAAAATGTGTAGCCTCCATGCCCCATACCGATCAAGGGAGAGGTAGGAAGAAAAGGGCGGCTATAATCCAATTCATAGCACAATTTATTGAGGAAGCGCAACACGGGTGACTGGTCATCCATGCCGGACCAACCATTGAACAGCTCGTTTCCGCCACACCAAAACGCCAAAGACGGATGATGCCGCAACGAGCGGATGATAGAAACAGCCTCCTGCTCCAAAACCGACAGATAATGTTCGGTTGGCAGATAATTGTTGCAGGCCAGCATAAATTCCTGCCATACCAGAATCCCGTAGCGGTCACAGAGATCGTAAAAAGCAGGTTTGCAGACAGACGCACCGCCCCACATACGTAACATATTCATATTTGCATCTCGCGCCAGTATTAACAGACCATCGTAACGGGTGGCATCGATCTGTCCCCAAAACAGTTCAGGATTGACCCAGTTGGAGCCTTTGATCAGGATGCGACGACCGTTCAACTCAACCGTTGCGGGAGCATCGTAGCGGGATTTCGGAAACTTTGAAGGATCAGTTGCTCCGATATTGCGTACCAGTCGCAGTTTGCGAAAACCGATATATCCCGTTCGCTCTTCTTTTTCATTGCGAATAACCCAGCGATAAAGGTAGGGATTCCCCTGCCCGTTGCACCACCAGAGTTCTGGAGAAAAAACGCTGATTTCGGTATCCTTCCCGCGGTATACCTCTCGCCCCTCAGCATCCAAAAGCAGAGTTTCACAAGGCTGTTCACAAGTAAAGGAAAAGTGGACGCTTCCTTCGGTCATTTCCTCATTCAAGTCAGCCAAAACTTCAGTATATCCAATATAAAATGCGTCACGTGTTTCAATATATGCGTCCTGCCACATCCCCGAAATCAATAGCCGGGGATTCCAATCCCACCCGTAACAAACCGCCGGTTTGCAGCTTTCGTCAGCCTCATCACGCGTATCCTTGCGCCCGGTCGTGCTTTTGGGATGCGGATAAATATGTACTTTTAATACATCGTTCTCCCCCTTGAGACGGGAAGTCAGATCCACATCCACCGGGCGATACATTCCTTCATAAGAGTAGATCTTCTCACCGTTCAGCAAAATATCATACCGGTAATCAATTCCTTCGCTGACAAAAAAGACGTGCTCCCCATCCTTTTTCTGATATTTCAGAACGGTGCTATACTCCCACGCATCATTTTCCAACGGAATATATTGTTTGTAGCGGTCTGCAAAATGGACGTTCTCAAAGCCGCATGCAATACCGTAATCGTACTGGATATTTCCCGGAACGCTTGCCGGAAAAGTAGCCGTTTCGGGGTCAGAGCAGTTTCTGCCCTTCCATACTTGTTCAAATTTCATGATTCCTCCGGTTGGACTCTCTAATATCGAACGGAACCCTTTTGAGCATATTATAGCATGAAATAAAGAAAAATGATATTAGATTTTTGCAGTCGAATATCAGTTTATTGCCCTGTTGCCGGCATCTGAATATTTACAGATGAATAGTCCCCGTAATTGAACAGTTGAAGTTCAAAGTACGGGGATCCTCCAAATGAATTTTTACTATATATTGATGGATCGTTGCATCTTTTTTCCGACCAAACGGAATCAAAGTACAAACAAAACTCCGCTGATGAGCGCTAATCCGATTTGAGCAAATTGAATTTTGGTAATCTTTTGCTTGAACAGCAAAAAATCCGCCATTGCAACCATCACTACATCAACCGCAAATTTCAGCGGGGCTTGAACAACAATCGGCATGATCTCCGTGATTTTTATTGTGGTAAACTCCGATAAGAGAAAGCCTCCCCCGTATGTGAGCATACAAAGCAATGTTTTCGTAGAGATACACATCCTGACATTGGAAACGGGATTTGCCTTTTTCCTTTGCAAACATAGAAGCATTGCCAATGCCACTGCGCACAACAAAATACAGAAAAAGAGATACAGAAATATAAAATTGAATCCGCCATACCCTCCGCGATAGGTGCTGAATGCGCTGTAAACAGGCAAAGCGCTTCCATTGAAAAAGAAAATCAAAATACAGATCATTAAAAATTTCCAACCATGCTGATGTTGTTTGCCTGTTTCCTCGGTCTGTTTGTTTTTTCGTTCCGCGAAAAAACTCAACGCCAAAATCACCGGAAGGAAAACCATTCCCAATATGTTGAATCCGTTCAGTTCATTTCTCACGGGATCAGTAATCAGTCCGTAGATCATGGAAATCATCAGCGTTCCCAAATTTGCAAAGATGATCAAAATCGCTAAACTCCCGTATTTTGCGCCGAATATGCAAAGGCAGGTATTGACCGTCAGAATCAACGAGAATAATGCACTCAACCCCAGGACAAGACCATCCAGTTGTCTGATCAGCGAAAATCGGTGAAAAATCCGTATATCGAACCGATCAGACAAACAATCAGGCTGTATCCCCCCATAAAGGTAATGGTTGAAACAAGCGTTGCATCTACCCTTCGTTGATATTCCTTTCTGACAACGATCATCCCGCACATCAGAGCGCTGCCTATAAAAATGAGTAAATAACCAAGGCCCATCTTTTTAAACCATATCAAAAAATCCAATCTCGTCCATATCCGCTTTTAGCTTCTGCATATCCTCATTCGAGATTGGAGTTGCGGGAAATACCGTATATCCCATATCAAACCCCAAAAGTGAGAGGGATGCTTTCCAATAGCCTATTCCCTTGCCGGTAACCATTTTGTTGATGTATGAATTGAGTTTATTTTGATATGCGAGCGCGGTTTTCATATCACCCTTTTGAAAGCTTTCGTAAATTTTGACCGCAATCTTCGGTACAACATTGTACGTTGAACCGATTGCACCGTCCGCACCGACAGCCAGACCGCAGATCAGCATCTCATCAGGTCCGTTCAAATTGTTCAGCCGCCCGCCGTCAATCTGGTTGATCAGGGCAAAGCGATAATAATCGGGAATCGTTATTTTCAGGCCGGCAATATTGTCGATCTCCGAGAGTTCATTTGCAAAAGCGCATAATTCACTGTGTTGAAGCGAAATCGGAGTTACATAAGCATAAACAGGATGCTTGCTCGCTTTTGCCAATGCTTTATAATATTCAACGGTTTCCTGATGTCCGTAATAACCTTGGAGTGACGGCGGAAGTGAAGCGATCGCGTCGATTTTTTTACTGTTCGCGTGATCCAAAAGATCCATAACATCGTCAAAGTGTCCCGCTCCGATATGCGCCATAATTCTTCCGCGCCCCTCGTTTGCCTCCGTAACCGTATCCAGCATCTGCTTTCTCGTTTTGTTGGGGAGAACGGTGCATTCACCGGTATTTCCTCCAACATAGAAGCCCCTGACGCCGCCGGCAAGCTGATAATCCACCATTTTGGCAACGGTGTCTTTTTTCACATTCATATTCTCATCATAAACGCTGAACAAAGCGCTGTAGATTCCTGTAAACAATTTTTCTTTCATTTCAAGTCCTCCTTATCCATCATGTGAGTTCAATACAAGTAAAAAATTTTATGAGCCTGATAGCTCGTTCCAATCCACTTTAATGATCTTGGTACAGTTGAGGAACTGCTGGGTATTATTGGAATGATAGTATGCCGCGAGGAACCCGGTATCGGTTTCAATAATAGCGGGATAGCAATACGCGTTTTTGGGATCATCCTCCAACAGATACAGGCGGTGAAAATCCCGTACATTTCGGAGATCCTTTCCGTCCTGCTCGCTGACCGCCAGCATCAGCGGGGTGCGATCCATTCCAAACGGTGCGGGATTGGCGGGATGTTCCGGAATCGGATTGAAAATTGCCAAGGTATACTTCCCGATCTTTTTGACCTGCATAGGCGCCCGCGGCGAGCTGAACAGCAAATTGGGTTGAACGGGTGACCATGTATCTCCTTCGTCGTCGGAAAAGGTTTCATACTGATAACCCAGATTGGTGCGGTACCATGCCCAGATCCGTCCGTCCTCAAACTGATACACCCCCGGCTCCTGCAAACCGATGCTGATATTTTCAAATGGCGTATAGACCGGTTCGCCCGTCTTTGCAAAGGTCTTTCCGTCATCATCGGATGTTATAAAATACACGGGAGAAAGGACACGCCCCTTTTTGTTTTTGGGAGCATAAATAGAATGCAAGGCCGCAGGGATCATCAGCTTGCCGCTCTGCAACCGTATGACACGGTCGTTGTTGATAACATAATAATCTTTGTCGTCAAAGCAAACGGTCGGCTCCAACCAGTTTTTCCCTTCATCCTTGGAACGGGAGAGCAGATACGCGCTCACCACTTCTCCGTGGTGCTGCATTTTTTTCAAATAAAATAATCCGATATCGCCGTTCTGCATCCGAAGTAAAGAAACGCTCATCAAATTCATAGCATCCTCAGGCTGCTTCAATACCACAAACGGTTGAGTCCAGCTTTCGCCCTCATCCGAGGAAGTACAGCCATACAGCGAAGCAGTGCAATGATCATTCCAATCGTCTCCGGCATATGCGGTATAGACAAAAAGAATGTCGTTATTCTTCAGACGGATGAACGAGCCTTCTCCGTTTCTGGGATTGCCCGAACCTGTTTTGAGGAACAGAACTTCTCTGCCAATTTTTTTAAGGTTGTTCATTACCATATCTCCTTTTGGTCGTTTGAATACAATCCTTGTGTTTTGCGGATACGGATCATGGCAAACGTTGTGCGAATAATGCTGTACGGTGCCAGATCCAGTTGAATATCCGATACGGCTCCACTTCAAAATATTGAACGGAGCTCTTTTGAACACATTATAGCATGAATCCCCCAAAAATGATATTAGATTTTTGCAGTCGGATGTTATTTTTTTGCCCGTTTTGACAGTAATCAAAAATTTCTTTGAATATTGCAAAAGAAGAAGGCTCCAGATTTGCAGAGAGGTGTCAAAGTCATCAACAAACGAAGTTCCTTGACGGCTCTACAGAGATCAAAGTCGGAAAGCTTAAAAGTGCTACCGGCAAACGGGATATTCCTCTCAATAATACCGCAGTTAAGATGATTGAGGAACTCCGTGAAAAGTATTACTTCGGTAAAAACACGCCTCTCATCTGTGATGAATACGGCAGCTATACCAAGCCCAGCGTATTCCGCAGAAGATACTATCGGCTACTTGAGGGAGCTGGCATACCAAGCAAAGGACTACATTCTCTCAGACATACCTTTGCAACAAACCTCGTTAATGGTGTGAAGCAATCCGATGGAACAGTAAAAACATTAACCGTCAAACAGGTTGCTGACTTACTCGGTCACTCAACAACACAAGTCACTGAAATGTACTATGTAAAGAAAGATACTACAAGACTCAATTGTATTACCAATGACTTCAATCTCTGATTTCCTCCCCCTGCTTCGCCAATCAAAATTTGCACCGCAGTATACAAAGAAAAACGCCCCCGGCATCAAAGTCAAATTGGTGCCGAGGGCGCTCCCACAAGATGCGCCTGATGCTCTTTTGGTGCTGTACCAAATGGAACAGAATGCTCATTTTCCACATAAATCAAATGAGCTGCCAGGAGAGCCCGAATCGGTCGCTCCTTCGAAAAAATGATATGGGGTGCGCGGTTCACGCTCTTCTTCACAATTTTCTTTACTCGTCCCCAAACTAAAAATTTGGCAGTAAAGCGTGGCAAGCAGAGCGACCGGACTCCCACCGC
>ERZ780149.1487-NODE-1487-length-25146-cov-4.133036_pt1 | contig 25146 bp, 17 predicted proteins | sample MGYA00511367_ERZ780149 | MGnify/ENA primary metagenome ERZ780149 (study PRJEB29588, sample SAMEA2153852) | human gut metagenome | biome: human gut; feature: human-associated habitat; material: faeces | place: Denmark | collected 2008/2010 ... | reverse complement strand
GCCGCCGATATTATCTGTGAAAAAGTCACGTCGCTGTTATCCCAGCTGAAATTTATGACCGAGGCATTTCCCTCGCGCGCCTCGCGGGTGGCGTTCAGAGTGACCGCAGTGCCGTCTATGTTAAGCGGCATAGTGAGAGAGCCGGATTTCCAACGCTTTGAATTACCGACAAAACAGAGCCATGAACAGCTCCCCGAGGAAGCGAAGCTGACGGCGTAATCAGCCGGATTGACAGGCTCGAGGCAGAATATCTCTATCACGGCGCCTCCTCCGGGCTTGCGGAAACGCAGACGGGCGTTGATTACGCGCGTATTGTTGTATATGAGCAGCGACTGCGCAGGCAGTAGTGCGGGCAGTTCGTTGAACACACGGGTGGAGAGTGCCCCGTCGGGTTTGCGCACCAGCAGTTTACACCTGTCGCGCTCCTGCAACGGATGCTTGGCTATGCGCTCGTCGGGGAGCGGATAGTCGTAATCTTCGATACGGATATCGGCAACATTAGTATTCATGCTGCAAATTTAGCTATAATCCGCGACATTTTTACCTGTCGGCAAATTTCTGCCCCATTACCGGCAATCGATTTCATTATTTACGGCATTTGTTCAATTGACGGTAACTATTCAGCGTATATTGCCCATATAAGAGCCTCATTATCAGGTAGGGATGCACCATGGTGCATCCGAAAACAGGGTTAATGAATAATAAAACGGGCGGATGCTCCGGGGAGCACCCCTACAATCTACTTGTAATCACGATGTTGAAATCGACGAATAGCTATATTCGGCGTGTCATCGCGTTAATTCATGTTAATGGATGGGCTTCGCTCGCAGCGGTGATATTATCTTTGCAGTGTCAGGCGCGTATGCGTGACTTAAATTACATAATATTATGGCACAGGTAGGTGATATCGTGCGCTATCTCAATTCGACAGGTGGCGGCAAAATAGTGAAAATCGACGGCAATCTTGCCTACGTCGATGAAGACGGGTTTGAGACCCCGGTGTTGTTGAAAGAGTGTGTTGTGGTGACTCCGGCACAGCCGAAGCCTAAGACCGAAAGCAAATATGTGGCTCCTCCGGTGGTTATACCCGCTCCGGCAAAGGCACAAAAAGAGGAGGTAGTGGAGGAGACACCCGCCGGCGAACGACTCAACATAGTGCTCGCCTACGAGCCGGAGGAGATAAAGCATCTCAACACGACGGAATATGACGCATATCTTGTCAACGACTCCAACTATTATCTGTATTTCACCTATCTTGTAAAGAGCGACCTGCATGACTGGGTGACACGCTTTGCCGGCATAGTGGAGCCTGGAATCCAGGTGCATCTGGAGCATCTGACACGCGACATGGTGAATACAATCGACCGCGTCGCCATCCAGTATATAGCCTTCAAGCAGGGCAAGGAGTTCAAGCTGAAAGCCCCTGTAGCGGTGGAATATGCCGTGGACAACACGAAATTTTTCAAACTCCATTGTTTCCATGACAACGTGTATTTCGACTCGCCGGTAATCGCTTTTGATATAGTGAAAAATGATGTGCCGCAACGTAGCATGGTGTTTGACAGCGGAAGGCTCGAGGAGTCGATGCTCCGCAAGAAAGCTGCCGACCGGCAGGAACGGCGCCCTGTGGAGAAGAAGGCTAAGCGCCCCGGAGTGATCGAGGTCGACCTTCATATCGACGAACTGCTTGACTCGACCGCAGGACTCTCCAACACCGATATGCTTGAGGTGCAACTCAAGGAGTTTAACCGCGTGATGCAGCAGCATCTTCGCGACAAAGGAGCAAAAATAGTGTTTATACATGGTAAGGGAGAAGGAGTGTTGCGCAACGCCCTTCTGAAGGAGCTGAAATACAAGTATAAGAATTGCGACGTTCAGGATGCGTCGTTCCGTGAATACGGCTTCGGAGCCACTCAGGTAACCATACGATGATATACTGCTTTTCAGGCAACGGTAATTCGCTTTACGTGGCGGGGTTGCTTGCCGAGGGGTTGGGCGACAGCGTGAAGCGGATTGACCGCGATTGCCTTCTGCACCCGGAAGAATATGGTTGCGCCGGAAGCGATGTGATATGGGTGTTCCCGATATATTCGTGGGGATTGCCCGGACCTGTCAAGGATTTTATGAAGACTGTGAATATTAGCGGGGCGCGACATTTCATGGTGGCGACGTGTGGCGACGACATCGGTCTTGCCCACCGTCAGTGGCGTGACATAGCGCGTTCACGGGGCTGGAACGACATCGCCACTTTCTCGGTGCAGATGCCCAACACCTACACACTTCTTCCCGGCTTTGATGTGGATTCCCATGAGATAGAGGCGAGGAAATTGGAGGCGGCTCCGGAGCGGGTACGCATGATTGTGTCTCGCATCCGCGAGGGATGGCAGGGCGATGATGTGGTAAAGGGGAGCTTCCCGCGCGTTAAATCGAAGATAATCTACCCGCAGTTCATGAAACATGGCATAAACCCCGCGCGTTTCCGCTGCAACAAGTCGCTATGTATAAAATGCGGGAAATGCAAGGCTGTATGCCCGGTCGAAAACATTACGCTTGTCGACGGTCACCCGCAATGGGGCGATGACTGCGCGTTGTGTCTCGGTTGCTACAATGTATGCCCGGTTCATGCCGTGAACTATGGCAACGCGACACTGCGCAAGGGGCAGTACCGCTGCCCCTTAATCTAAAAGCGATTTACTTATTTCAGCAACTTCATCCGTAGCTGACTGGTCGGGACGGCATGGCACCACAGAGGCATATCCACGGTCGGTCCAGTAAAGGTCGGTGTCGGGATTGTCGGGCTCTTCGTTGTGAAATTTTCCTGTAAGCCAATAGAACGGACGTCCGTGCGGATCGGTATATTCGGCATATTCTTCGGTCCAGTAGCCTTTGGCGGCGCGCACGACTTTCATGCCGCATACCTTGTCACACTTCGGTATGTTGACATTAAGGCAGATATCGGCAGGCAGTCCCTTTTCAATCACGCGCGATGTAATTTTCTTCACTATTTCGCCACAGCATGATATGTCGGTTGCCTGGTCGTGGGAGTGGTAGGAATATCCGATGGAAGGAATGCCGAGCATACACCCTTCGAGTACAGCGCCCATCGTGCCGGAATAGATTATTGAGTTGCCGGAATTTGACCCGTGGTTGATGCCTGACAGCAGAAGGTCGGGACGGCGCGGCACTATAGCGTGAATTCCCAGCTTGACGCAATCCACCGGTGTGCCGTTGATAGAGTACATTTTTGCTCCGTTATAGTCGGGGTGCGCGGTAATCTGCAACACTTTATTGACTGATATCGCCGATGACTGCCCTGAATGTGGGGCATCGGGCGCGATCACCACAATGTCGCCCATTTCCTTTACATAATTCACAAGCTCATGGATGCCGGGAGCGTCAATCCCGTCATCGTTGGTAATCAATATCAATGGTTTACGCTGTTCCATATTGCTTCATTTTAAATTCCATCTACAAAGATACAAATAAGCCGAGAGTAATGCCAAATTCATTTATGCATTACCGACCGGGAGTATCTGAGGCGTAGCCAAAAATACCCCGACAGTCACGACCAAAAGCCAATAGTGCGATGAAATCACAGCTGTACACAGCGAGGTCACGATGGATGGCCTCTTCAATTCGTAAAAGAACCATGGCGACACATGCTACCGGCTCGACGTTATTAACACAAACCGTCAGTTATCAACATTTAACGCAAAATGATGGCTATGATTTTTGCCGTAATTGAATATTAATAATTATCTTTGCGCAGTTAATTGTAACTGCTTATGGGTAAAATTATTGCAATAGCCAATCAGAAGGGTGGAGTAGGCAAGACGACAACTACCATAAATCTGGCGGCATCTCTCGCCAACCAGGGCAAGAAAGTGCTTATCATCGACGCCGACCCTCAGGCTAACGCCACTTCCGGCTACGGTATTGATCCGCGCACAATGTCATCGTCAATCTACGAGTGTCTTGTCGACAACTATCCTGTCGACGGGTCGCAGGTGGCAACCTGTGTCGACGGGCTTGACCTCGTAGGGTCACGCATCGACCTTGCCGGCGCAGAGCTGGAGCTTGTCAACAAGCCCAACCGCGAGCGGGTGCTTCTCAACGTGCTTTCACCTATCTCCGGAAAATATGATTACATACTTATCGACTGCTCCCCGTCGCTCGGACTAATCACTGTCAACGCCCTCACGGCCGCCGATTCCGTAATCATCCCTGTCCAGGCTGAGTATTTTGCCCTTGAAGGCATCAGCAAACTGCTCAACACCATCCGCATCATAAAGTCGAAGCTCAACCCGCATCTTGAAATCGAAGGCTTCCTGCTGACAATGTATGATGCGCGTCTGCGACTCGCCAATCAGATTTATGAAGAGCTGAAGGGACATTTCGGCGACATGGTGTTCAACACCGTCATACCGCGCAATATCAGACTAAGCGAAGCGCCCTCCCACGGACTTCCGGCGTTACTGTACGATCCTGAAAGCCGCGGCGCTACGAGCCATACGATGCTCGCCAAGGAACTTATTGCGAAACATCGCCGTGCGGCAGCTCATGCCGAATAACCTTAACCAACACTTTAAAGACACTTTATGGCATCTAACAAACGTAATGCGCTCGGTCGTGGACTTGACTCTCTGATACCGATGGATGACGTGCCTGCGCGAGGTTCATCGGCAATAAACGACATCGACCTGAGCTATATATCGCCCAATCCCGAGCAGCCTCGTACGACATTTGACGAGGAGGCGCTTGACGAGCTTGCGGCGTCAATCAGGGAACTCGGCATAATACAGCCGCTCTCTCTCAGAAAAACAGGAGAAAACTCTTACCAGATAATCGCCGGAGAGCGCCGTTACCGCGCTGCAATGAGAGCGGGGCTGACATCGGTGCCTGCCTACATACGCACCGCCAACGACAGCGAGCTTACCGAGATGGCGCTTATTGAGAATATACAGCGCGAGGACCTCAATGCCATCGAAATCGCGCTCACGTTCAAGAAGCTCATCGACCAGTACAATCTCACCCAGGAGCGTCTGAGCGAGCGCATAGGCAAAAAACGCGCCACCGTCGCCAATTTCCTGCGTCTGCTCAAGCTTCCTGCCGAAGTGCAGCTCGGTCTTCGCGACAAGCGGGTCGACATGGGGCATGCCCGCGCGCTGCTCACCATCAACCAACCGTCGCTGCAGCTGAAGCTTTACAACGAGATTATCAAACACGGGCTGTCGGTAAGAAAAGTCGAGGAACTTGCAAAGGCATATCAGCTTGCCGCTGAAAACGGCACTGAGCCGGAAAAGCCGAAGACCACCACCATGACAAACCGCGACTATGACCTGCTGAAAAAGCATCTTTCCGCATCTTTCCGCACAAAGGTCCAGTTCACCTGTAATCCCCAGGGAAAGGGAAAAATTACCTTCCCGTTCAAAAATGAAGAGGAACTTGTGCAATTAATTGCTATCTTTGATACGATAAAGCACTCCGAGGGCTGACATGCGTTAGCCCCGGTGTGGCTTGTTTTGCTGTTAAATCTCATCTGACCTGTTGAAGGTCAATCGATTATATAATGAAAAAAGTAAAGGAAACGGGTAATGTCTCAAATCTGGATTTCGCGACGCGCGTCGTGATTGTCGCGCTTGCGCTGGTAATTGCATTTCCTTTTAACATTTTTTCAGCAATAAATTTGCCTTCAGGTTATGACTCGCCTGACGGCTCTGCTGCCCCCGTTGATTATGGCACTTTGATTACGGCGGCGGAGCTCCCTGCCATGCCGGCTGATGAAGCGAGTGTCGCCGACTCTACCGCCACGCTTAGCCGCATTGCCCCCGAGGCGCTTGACGCATTTCCCGACTCGATATACCTCTCGGTGCCGAAAGATGAACCCGCAATGGTCACCGGCGATTCTATCGCCGTGATTGGCGACAGTCTCATTGTCACCGATGTAGTGGGAGCGGTACCTGTTGACACGGTTGTCCATCAGTATGTCGACACTATAGGGTTGCCCAAGGATTTCGACCCCGACTACCGCACGATTGACTTCAATCCGAGTCCTACACGTGCCGTGTGGCTTGCCGCACTCTGCCCCGGGCTCGGACAGCTTTATAATCGCCGTTACTGGAAGTTACCTATCGTAGTTGGCGGATTCATGGGGCTTGCATACGCTACCGACTGGAACAACCGTATGCTCGATGACTACACCCAAGCCTACCGTGACCTGATGGACAATGACCCGTCGACAAAAAGCTATATGGATTTTTATCCTCCTAACACCAAGGAGGAGAGTCTTAACCGTACATGGCTTGAAAAGACTTTCAAGTCGAAAAAAGATTTTTACCGACGTAACCGCGACCTCTGTATCATCTGCATGATAGGGGTCTATCTCATAGCGATGGTCGACGCATACGTCGATGCGTCGCTCGCCCATTTCGATATATCGCCCGACTTGTCGATGGAAGTGCATCCCACCGTGATAAAAGATAGCAGGATGGCTGACAAACCGGGAATCGGATTGCAGTGGGCGTTGAATTTCTAACCTTTTTTCTCTCTTAAATAATGAACCGGTCAATGAAAAAATTAGTAACTCTCTTTCTTGCAGGATGCACTGTCGTGGCAGCGGCGGCAGCTCCTTCAATACTTACTCTCAAGCAGTCGATAACCGACAATTCGATCATTTATCCGGAAAGCTTCGAGACCGACACCCACAAGATGATGCAGAACTGGTATCTGCAGAACTATATGGTGCTCAACACCAACTATTCAAAAGTCCCTGTGATTGATGCATCCGACGAAGTTTATATCAAGCGTCTGAGCCAGATGCCTACAGTAATCGAAATGCCTTACAATCAGATTGTGCGCTCCTATATCAACATGTACACCCAGCGTCGTCGCGAGCTGGTGGAAAGCATGCTCGGAATGAGCCTCTACTACATGCCTATCTTCGAGCAGGCTCTTGAACGTCACGGACTTCCGTTGGAATTGCGCTATCTTCCCGTGATAGAGTCGGCACTTAACCCCGATGCCGTGTCACGTGTAGGTGCTACAGGATTGTGGCAGTTCATGCTGCCCACTGCAAGAGGACTCGGTCTGGAGATTAACTCGCTTGTCGATGAGCGTCGTGACCCGTACGCTTCTTCCGAGGCGGCGGCAACCTATCTGAAGCAGCTTTACGGCATGTACGATGACTGGTCGCTCGCCATCGCCGCTTACAACTGTGGTCCGGGCAATGTTAACAAGGCATTGCGCCGTGCCGGAGGCGAGAACAAGGATTTCTGGAGCATATATTATTTCCTCCCGCAGGAGACTCGCGGATATGTGCCGGCATTTATCGCAGCCAACTATGTGATGACTTATTACAATCAGCACAATATCAGTCCCGCGCTTGCCAAGCGTCCTATCATAACTGACTCGATACACGTCAACAAGCGTGTCCACTTCAATCAGGTTGCGGCGGTGCTCGATATCCCTGTGGAGGAGCTGCGTGTGCTTAACCCGCAGTATCGCAAGGATATAATCCCCGGCGATATCCGCCCCTATTCACTCGTGCTGCCCTCAATGCAGGTGTATAGCTACATAATGAGTGAGGATAGCATTATCAGCCATGATGCATCGTTTTATGCGCAACGCACTGTCGTGGAGCCTACACCACTTGACCAGATTGACCCGAATATGGAGTACACTACCAAGCTTGTAGTGAAAAAACATAAGGTGCGCCGTGGCGAGACACTATCCAAGATTGCCGCCAAATACGGAGTCACCGTAGGGGAAATCAAGAAATGGAACGGTATGAAGAAAAGTAGTGTCGCTCGCGGAAGGGTGCTCAAGATTCATACCTATCAGCGTGTTGCGACAGGTAAGAAAAAGAGTGTGCAGCCTGAAAACACAGAAATTGCGCAGGTTGCCGACACAACAGCAGTGGAGGTTGCCGCCGCAGCTGTCGACTCTGCCGCCATAGCGGCAACCCCGGAGGCTGCCGCTCTTGAAGTAGCCGCTGCCCCGGTCGAAAAAGCGAAACCTGCTCCCAAGGCAAAGGCAAAACCGAAAGCCGCCCCTGCTCCCAAGTTCCGCTATCACACTGTGAAAAAAGGCGAAAGTCTGTCGACCATCGCACGTCGTTACAAGGGTGTGACCATCGCCGACATCCAACGTGCCAACAGCATCAAAGGCACCAACATACGCGCCGGTCAAAAGCTTAAAATTCCCAACAGTTAAAATCTAATAACTGACAACTGACAACTGACAACTGACAACTCACAACTACCCGACCATGAAAGTATATATACCGATAATAGCCGCGTTGACGGCATTTGGAGCCTCGGCAACCACTCCGCTATGGCTTCGCGATGTCAAGATTTCACCTGATGGTACCCAGGTAGCCTTTACATATAAGGGAGATATTTATAAGGTAAGTGCCGACGGAGGTACAGCTGTGCGGCTTACCACCGCTCCGTCCATCGAGTCGGAACCGGTATGGTCGCCCGATGGCAGCCAAATCGCTTTTGCTAGTGACCGCAACGGCGCACAAGATATCTACCTGATGGCGGCAGACGGGGGAGATGTACGCAGGCTCACCTTTCACTCGGCAACTGAGTCGCCTGAAACTTTCACTCCCGATGGAAAATATGTAGTGTTTTCAGCCGCATGGCAGGATCCTGCAGGTAGTGTGCTTTTCCCCTCCGGTCGTCTTACGGAGCTTTACCGTGTTCCGGTCGCCGGCGGCAGGATTGAACGCGTCATAGCGTCGCCGGCACAGAATGTCAGCTATGCTCCCGACGGCAAGAGCTTCATTTATCAGGATAAAAAAGGGTTCGAGGATACATGGCGCAAACATCATACCTCGTCGGTGACGCGCGATATCTGGGCGTATGACACCGAAAGCGGGCGTCATCGCAACCTTACTTCGCGCCCGGGCGAAGACCTCAACCCGGTGATGTCGGACGACGGTCAGACGGTATATTTCCTCAGCGAGCGCGACGGCAAGACATTCAATATATATTCCATGTCACTTGACAATCCTTCCGCCGCGAAGCAGCTTACCGATTTCACTGTGCATCCGGTGCGTTTCCTGTCGCGTGGCAGCAACGGGCGTCTCGCATTTACTTACGACGGTGAGATCTACACCATGACCGAGGGTGCTGCTCCAAAAAAACTCGATATAGATATTGTTGACAATTACGAGAATGTCATCGAGAAAAGAAATGTCGGCAGCTCGCATTACGCTACTGTGTCGCCCGATGGCAAGCAGGTGGCGTTTACCGACCGCGGCGAACTCTTTGTGACTTCGACCGACTATAAGACCACCAAGCAGATCACCCATACCGCTGCCGCTGAAAAGCAACTCACGTGGGCTCCCGGCGGCAGGGCGATTGTCTATGTCAGCGAACGCGACGGGTATCCGGCACTTTACCGTGCAATGATAGGGCGCGACGATGACCTGAATTTCCCCAACGCCACGGTAATTGACGAGCAGCCGCTGCTGCCTCTCGACTCGGTTGAGCGTACCTATCCCCAATATTCGCCCGACGGCACGGAACTTGCTTTCATCGCTGACCGTAACAAACTGATGGTGATGGATATCGCCACAAAACAGGTGCGCCAGATAACCGATGGTTCCACCTATGCCGAGCGCGACGGAGGCTTTGAGTATTCATGGTCGCCCGACGGGAAATGGATTGTGATGGAACTTACCAATAACGGTCATGAACCTTATAGTGACATTGCCATCGTCAACACTACCGGCACTCCGGAAGTCACCAATATCACTTTGTCATCATATTTTGACTTGCATCCGCGTTGGGTGCTTGACGGCAATGCAATCGCGTTTCTGTCTGACCGCTACGGTATGCGCAATCACGCTTCATGGGGTTCGCTAAACGATGTCATGATGGTATTCCTCAATAAGGATGCCTACGACCAATACTGCCTGTCAAAAGAGGATTACGAACTCCGCAAAGAGCTCGAAAAGCAGCAGAAAGAACGTAAGCAGAAAGCCGACGACAAGAAAAAAGGCAAGAAAGGCAAAAAAGATAGTGCTTCAACTGACGATGACGAGGAAAAGACCGAGGATATCAAGGTCGAGCTTGACGGCATACGCGACCGCATAGTGCGCGTAACACCTAATTCCTCAGATATCTGCGACTTCATCATCACCAAGGATGGCGAGGATTTGTATTACCTCTCGGCATTTGAACAGGGTTACGACCTCTGGTCGATGAATCTCCGCAAACGTGACACCGGTATCGTCGACAAGCTCGATGCCGGCATGCTTTCGCTGGAAATGGATAAGGATGGCGACAACCTCTTCCTGCTCGGTCCCGACATGCTTTCAAAAATGGGTCTGTCGAGCAAGACCACGAAACCGATTACTTACTCCGCCCGCATGGATATCGACCCGGCGGCGGAACGCGAATATATGTTTGACTACGTGAAGCGCGAGGCAAAAGAGCGTTTCTATACCGTAGACATGCACGGTGTCGATTGGGAGATGATGACCGCAGCCTACCGCCGCTTCCTCCCCCACATCAACAACAATCATGATTTTGCCGAACTGCTGAGTGAACTGCTCGGTGAGCTTAACGCCTCACATACCGGAGGCAGGTATTACGCACCGTCGGCAGTAGACCGCACGGCATCGCTCGGACTCATATATGACTGGAATTATGACGGTCCCGGGCTGAAGGTGAGCGAAGTGGTTGAGGATGGCCCGTTTGACAACGCCTCAACCGATGTTGTCCCGGGTGTGATTATCGAGAAAATCGACGGCAAGGAAATCGGCGACTCCATCGACTTCATCACATTATTTAATAGCATACGCGGCAAAAAGACCCTTGTCGCTCTTTCCGACCCCGCTTCGGGCAAGCGTTGGGAAGAGGTGGTGCTACCTGTAAGCACCGGGGAGATGAACGATCTGCTCTATCGCCGCTGGGTAAAGCGTCGTGCCGCTGATGTTGACCGGTGGTCCAACGGTCGTCTCGGCTACGTGCACATTGAATCGATGGACGATGCAAGCTACCGCACCATCTACACCGACCTTCTCGGCAAATATGTCGACAAGGAGGGCATCGTGATTGACACCCGCTGGAATGGCGGAGGTCGTCTTCACGAGGATATCGAGGTGCTGTTCAGCGGCGACAAATACCTTACGCAGGTGATAAGGGGCGTAGAGGTGTGCGACATGCCGAGCCGCCGGTGGAACAAGCCGAGTATCATGGTGCAGTGTGAGGCAAACTACAGTAATGCCCATGGCACTCCCTGGGTCTACAAATACAAGAAACTTGGAAAACTCGTTGGTATGCCCGTCCCGGGAACCATGACCAGTGTAAACTGGATTACACTTCAGGATCCGTCGCTCGTGTTTGGTGTGCCGGTTATCGGTTATCGCACCGCCGAGGGCAATTATCTTGAAAATACCCAACTTGAACCCGACATCCAAGTAGCGAATGATCCCGCCGATGCTGTTGCAGGCGAGGACGCGCAGTTGCACCGCGCCGTCACTGAGCTTCTCCGCCAGCTCGACTGACCCCTCGGATCTTAAGGCAGATAGTACGAGCGAGCTTCCCTCGCCCCTACATCGGCTTATTAGAGGGCAAAGGTGAGAGGCGCGTAGCAGTAGGGGCGACTGGAAGGTCGCCCGAATGCTAAACGAGTCAGCATCCTCGCCAAGCGCGACCTTAAAGTCCTTAGAGACCTTAAAGTCACTATCTGAAAACTGACAACTCTTTCCCGACAGGGATAATCCGTTTTTAGCCGGGGCGTTGAGCGCAGCGAAACCCCCGGAAAGTATGAATATTAAGGATTTTGCCCTGAAAGGGCAAGATGGTGGTAACCGCGGGCAGCGCCGGAGATACTGCGCCCGTGGAGGGCGATGCCCCCACAATGACGCAACCCTGAAACGGGTTGCATAAGCATGTGCTAATCAGATGGCTATTCAACCCGCTCGGGGCTGAGTCAACAGGAGATGCACTTGCTCCACGGGCATGCCTTCGGCATTACCCGCGGATAACAGGATGAATCCCCCTTTCGGGGATTTATGGCTTCCTGCGCCTTGAATTAGTGACATTGGTTGTGGATGGGCGGCTCGATGCATAAAAAATAGTAATATTCAGCAAAAACGTCGCTGTATCATAATTGTGAGACAGCGACTTTTTTGTGCCTTTTGGGAAGTTCTGAAAGAGAGGGCAAAATCTACATTTTGCCCCATGTACTGTTTGTCGGGAATTGCGGTGGGATTAAATCTCCTTGAGAGAGATGGCGAATCCGCCGCCGGGTGCCATGTGAAGCTTTATCACGGATGACGCGCCCGCTTTGCGGCGTGTTATCTGATATGACTCCGGATTGGTGAGATAGTGCGCGTCGTCGGTGTCGCCGTAGATAGTAGCCTCGTAAGTCTTGTCCGGGTCCAGGAAATCGAGGTTTAGCGTGAACTCGCGCGCCTCCTCGGCATTCACGCCGCCTACATACCAGTCGTCGCTTTTCTTGTCTTTACGCGCCACGACGATAAATTCGCCCGGCTCAGCATCAAGGTAGATGCTCTTGCTCCAGTCAACCGGCACATCCTTTATAAACTGGAATGCGTCAGGCTTCTCGGCATAATGCTCAGGAAAGTCGGCTGCCATCTGCAGAGGGGAATACATGGTGAGGTAAAGCGCGAGCTGGTTAGCCACCGTGGAGTTGACGTGAGAGGTGTTGCCGGGGGCAAATTCGCTCAGGTTCATACGGAATATGCCCGGCGTGTAATCCATCGGACCTCCCTGCAGGCGCGTAAACGGCAGGATGGTGACATGTGCCATGGGCAGACCGCCAAACGACTGGTATTCGGTGCCACACGCGCTCTCGTTGCCTACAAGGTTGGGATATGTGCGGCAGAGACCCGTCGGGCGCACTGCCTCGTGGGCGTTGACCATGATATGCTTGTCGGCTGCTTTCTTTACGGCATCAAGATAGTGACGCACCGATTTCTGGTTGTAGTGGTTTTCTCCCTTGGGAAGAATGTTGCCGACGTAGCCGCTCTTTACCGCGTCATAACCGTATTTGTTCATCAGGTCGTAGGCGCGGTCCATATATTTCTCGTAGTTAGGTATCGAGCCGGAGGTCTCATGGTGCATCATCAGCTTTATACCCTTTGATTTGGCATACTCGTTGAGTGCGGCGATGTCGAAGTCGGGGTAGGGGGTGAGGAAGTCAAACACATACTCTTTTTCCTTGCCCGACCAGTCTTCCCAGCCGATATTCCAGCCCTCGATAAGAAGCTGGTCCATGCCTGCGTCGGCTGCGAAATCTATGTAGCGACGCACATTCTCGTTGTTGGCTCCGTGGCGTCCGTTGGGTGTCGCCTTGGAATAGTCAAACGTGGCGAGATCGAAATTCTCGGCATCGCAGTATGCCCATGAACTCTTGTTGGTGATCATCTCCCACCATACGCCCATGTATTTCGTTGGATGAATCCATGATGTGTCGTCAAGCACACACGGGTCGTTGAGGTTGAGGATAAGGTCGGAGGCGAGGATGTCGGTAGCCTTGTCGCTCACCATGACCGTGCGCCATGGTGTCTTGAACGGGGTTTTCACCACTGCCTTGTCGCCGTTGCGGTCGGGTGTTAGCCATGACGTGAAGGTCATGTTGCTGTCATCGAGATTGAGATGCATAGCCGGGTAATCGACCAATGCAGCCTCGTGCAGGTTGAGATAGAGCCCGTCGTCGGTTTTCAGCATGAGTGAGGTCTGTACACCTGTGGGTGAGAAGCCGGTCTGCGACAGGTTATGCATGCGTGCTCCTTCCGAGGTAGCGCGTATGTCGCTCAGACGCGACTTGGTGTATTTGTATTCCTGGGTATCATAGTCGCCCGGTATCCACCATGCCGTGTGATCGCCCGTCATAGCTATCTGCGAAAGTTCGTCGGTGATGGTAAACTCTTTCCACTTCTGTGCGGGAAACTCGTACCGGAATCCGATGCCGTCATTATAGGCACGGAACACGATATTCATTTTCCTTGTCATGCCGTCGGCTTTTTGGGTGAGCGGCACTGTCATCTGGTTGTAGCGGTTGGTGATGGAGTCATTTTCGCCCCACACCGGCGCCCATTTCTCATCGACCGATGTAAACACTGTTTTTCCCTGCTTGAATCCTGAAGTAAGGGGTGCTTCGTCTTTGATTTCAAATCCCAGTGTGGATGGAAGCACTATTGCTTTTCCGTGGTAGTCGACCGAATATTCCGGTTGCCCAGTCTTGGTAAGGTCGAAGGTCAGCTTTATGCTGCCGTCAGGTGAAGTAAGTGTCTCTGCAGCAAATGCCGGGAATGTCGCGGCACACGCGATAAGGCTCAAAACTATCTTTTTCATAATGACCGGTTTTAAGTATTGTAAGTAACTGATACAAAGATACGGGTAAGCGAGCGTAATGCCAAATTTATTTGAGCATTACCGAGAGTGAGTATCTAAGGTGTAGCCAAAGATACGGGTAAGCGAGCGTAATGCCAAATTTATTTGGGCATTACCGAGCGGAAGTATCTAAGTTTTGTGGAAAAGATGTGGAAAACCCGAAAATATGCGTTAATTTTGCGATGTCATAATAAATTAACCTTAGATAAAGTATATACCGATGAAAATCATGAATTTAAAAGTGCTCTTCACCATGCTTTCAGCGGCATTTCCGGTTCTCGCCGCCGGGCAGGATTACACTTATATGCCGGAAAGTTTTGAAGGCTCGGAGTGGGGTGCCTCCAAGGTGGCGACGGTGACTTCCGCGACAGGCAAATGGACTGTAAATAAGAATCAGTCGTCATCTGAATCGGCGCAGGATGGCAGCAAAAGCATTTATTTTTCGGCAAAAGACGGCATAGTGTCGCCACGTCTCCCGGAAGGCGCAGGCAGTGTCGTCTATTATGCCAATGTCGCCAATCGTCAGGTATATGTCGAGGCTTCAAGAGACAATGTTGACTGGACCGTGTATGAATCTTACAAGGTCACTTCCGACTGGACACGTCATATCGTGGAAATCAACGACCCTCAGGTGCGGTATGTGCGTCTGCGCTCCACTTCCAACGGCGGCATATATGTCGACAATATGCTTGTCACGAAGCCCGATGGCACTGACGGCGAGGGCAATGTCATAGTCACCAATCTGGTACTCCCATATTTTACGCAGGATTTCGAGACGCAGGGGGTGTGTCCGTCATCGAAGCCCGCGACCGAGATTATATGCAATGTTGTCGGACAGGGCGAGTGGCGGTACCTGTCGGCATACCGTAACACCAACGCCTCATATATCCCCGACGGCTCCCCGACAGGCTTGCGCCTGTTGAAAAACGGCTCGTATGTCATTACTCCTGTCGTTAGTCAAGGTGTGGTGAAAGTGATGTTTGACGAAGGGCGCGGCAAACGCAAACTGACCATTTACACTTCGGCGGATGAGGGCGCGACATGGCAATATGCCGCCGCTGTCGAAAGCGACACCCACAATACCGTCACTATCTGCGACCGCGCTGTCAGCCGCATAAAGATAGCCAATGAGAGCGGCAGCGATGCCGATATCGACAACCTTTCAGTCACGGCGTTTCCCGAAGGTGTGCTTCCGGAGGTAAAGACCGGTGCTGTCTCTTCCGTGACCTCCTCTTCGGCTGTAATCGCCGGAGAGATTACAGCCGAAGGTGACAGGCAGCTTGTGGGATGTGGCGTGTGCTGGAGCGTTGAAGGCATTCCGTCAATCAGCGATAATTCGGTAATGGCTAAAACTTCTACGACATTTACGGCGCTACTCGAAGGCGTCCCTGCCGGTTCTATCGTTTCCGCGCGGGCTTTTGCCATTTCTCTTGCCGGTGTAGCCTACGGTGACGTGGTGAAATTTGAGACGTTATCCGCATCCGTGCCGGTTGTAAAGACTCTCGAAGCCGAAATCGATGATGAGCGCAGCGATGACAAATCGTTCTGTCTCAAGGTGACAGGTCGTCTTGTAGACAATGGTGGCACGGATGTTACCGAGACAGGTATATGCTACGCCGCTTCACCCGGAGCAACTGTGGACGCCAACAGAGTCAAGGCGGCAGCGGTAGCTTCCGACGGCTCGTTTACCGTTTATCTCACCCTCGCTCCCGAAACCACGTGGAATCTCCGCGCCTATGCGGTTAATTCCGCCGGGACAGCCTATGGCGATGAAATCACTTACACCACCGGCTCGGTCGTCGTGCCCGATTATCGTCACAATGTCTATTACTGTGACCCGCAAGGCGACGATACTACTGCCGACGGCTCGGAGTCGGCTCCGTTCTTCTCACTCCAGAAAGCTGTCGACCTTGTGATGCCGGGTGATACGATATACATGAACAGCGGCACTTACAGGTACGCTGCACGTGTGAATATCCGTGCGGTCGGCGAGAAGGGCGGCGGCATGATTGTGCTCTCGTCGCGCGGCGGCAGGGCGGTGCTCGATTTCAGTGCGCAGGCTATTGACGGTGCCAACCAGGGTATCCGTCATACAGGCAGTTACTGGCATTTCTACGGGCTTGATATCTGCAATGCCGGTGACAACGGTCTGCTTATCGAGCGTGACAAGCCTAACGGCGGCAATTATTCAGATATTGCAGCCAATGTCACCCAGGGACATGACAACCTTATAGAAAACTGTACATTTGTGCGCAATGCCGACACGGGATTGCAAATGAAAAATCTTGCCTCGCGCAATAAGGTGGTCAACTGTGATGCCTATTACAATACCGACCCCGACCATGGCGATGCCGACGGGTTTGCGGTTAAGATATCTCATGGCGACGGCAACTATTTCTACGGATGCCGAGCATGGCAGAATAGTGACGACGGTTGGGACCAGTTCATCAAGAAAGAGGGCGGTTTCCCCGACGATATCACCACCACGCTTGAATATTGCTGGGCATTCCGCAACGGCTATCTGGAGAGCGGCGCCAAGAGCAGCGGAAACGGTAATGGCTTCAAGATGGGCAGCAACCAGGGCAGAAACAATGTCATCATGAACCGCTGTCTTGCGTTTGAGAATGTCAACAAAAATTTTGACCAGAACCACAACACCGGCAATATGATTCTTAACAACTGCTCGTCATATTCCGCCAAGGATACCTCTTCCAAGAGCCGTTATACTTATCGTCTCGATGAGCCTGTTGCTTCAGGTCATGAAATCCGTCTTACCAACTGTGTCGCCATTAGCGACGGTATCGCCGACCGCAACAAGAGTGCCTATGCGCCTCATTCCGTTGTCGGCACCGTAATCACCTCCGACCTGGATACTGATCCCGAAGATTATGTAAGTATCGACTGGAGTCACGCGACTGACCCGCGTAACGCCGACGGCTCACTTCCCGCACTTGATTTCATGAAGATTCGCCCCGGCAACGTCAGGCTTATTGACACCGGGTCGGAAGTCGTGCCTTACGAAGGAGAATGTTATTGGGCTGAAGGCATACGCTACAACGGTATCGCACCCGACCTTGGATATCTGGAAACCGGCGACGCTTCTGCCTCGATAGAGAGCATCATTGCCTCGGGGACCGACAATAACCTTTTGGATTTGGTCGTGGCGAAGTGCGGATTGGCTATACTCACGGTACGCGGCGCATCGTCTGTCGACGTGTTCACGCTGGATATCTTCACGGTTGCGGGAAGTCATCTGCTGTCGCGCGGCTTTGGCGGTGACACTGTTTCGTTTCAATTGCCTGTCGATAGCGGTGTGATTGTGGTCCGTGTCACAGGGAGAGGTTTCGCTGCCTCAATGAAGGTGGCTTATTGACATTTGCCGCTCAAATCGTAGTGTAGGTTTCATGGTGGTAAGGTTTTTGTATGCTTCCGTAAAGATACTACGGCTGATTGCCCGTGCAACGTGTAAATGGAAAAATCCGCTTGATAAATTTTCGATTGGATGAATTGCCTTTCCTGAGGAAAGGTGAGAGGCAGCAATGCGAAGAGGGTGTATCAAATCTCGCAAATTTGATACACCCTCTTTACTTGTCCTTGATGCGCTAAGGCGTTAAGGTTGTCAGCGCACAAAAAGTTTGACGTTCTTGTTGCCGGCAGTTACGATATATACTCCTTTTTCGACATCAAGAGTGATGCTTCCATTGCCATTGTAGAGGGTTGTACCCGAGATGGATGTCACGACAACTTGTGCGTCGGCAGGTGCGGTTACCACAATTTGTCCGGGCATAGCCTTGATTTCAACATCACTTTCGTCTGAAATATTGTTGATTGATGCGTAATCACCTTCTTTAAAGATCCAGGCAAACTGCTTCCATCCGGGTGCAGAGCGGTAGGCTTCTACGGTTCCCTCCGGGACAAAGAGAGGCACATGCTCGTAAACCTCATCTGTGAAAAATCGAGGTTCACTTTCGGTTTCGTCCGCAGGTTCATTAGTCAGAAATACCGGAGGAACGGGATTGTCGGAATGTACCTCTTTGAGCGAAAGGTGCAGTCCTATGGGCTTGTCGTTTTCATAATCATAGTCATCATAGCCCTGCTTGCATGTAAATGCGTTTAATCCTACTGTCTCTACCGACGCTCCAATCCGCAGTTTGTCGATGTTGGCATCTTGAAAGGCATAGTCGCCGATGCTTATGACTGAGGATGGAATTTCAACTGAGACAGGCTTCTCTGACTCTTCTGCTATGCGATAGAACGCATGTTTTCCTATTGAAATCACGCTTTCTCCAAGCAATAGCTTCTTGAGAGTCACATTTCCTGCAAATGCGTATTCCCCAATTTTGCATATTGGGTCAGCCCCATAACTGCCGATGGTTATTTCCTCAGCGCTGCAGTATCCAAAAGCCAGGTAATCAATTTTGCTGCATCCGTCGGGAACTACAATTGAGGTCAACGGTGTTGAGTAAAATGCATATTGGTCGATTATCTTTATTGTCAAGGGTAATGTGGCCGATGTCAGATTCTGGTCGGCACAGAAGGCACATTCGCCGATACGTTCAACCGACTGAGGAATAGAAACCCGCGACATGAGTTTTTTATCCTTCTTCTCATACCAACGAGAATCATATCTATTGTAAAATTTATTACAGAAAGAACGTCCGGCAATCATCTTTGTGTCGCGTTTGAGGTTGGTTATATTTTTGTCTTGCTCAATCGCTCCCTTCCAGGCGCAGAGCACATTCCCGATATATATCGGTCCATCGGGCTGGATATTGTACCAGTTGGAGACTCCGAAGCCGCCGTTTCTGGATGGTGACAGGGCATCGCAAGCTACATACTCAAGATTGTTGTCGTAAGGGATAGTGATTTTTTCGAGTTTATTTGTCCATATAAATGCATCGTTTCCAATTGAACGCAGATTTTTTGTCAGCGTAAGCTCCTTTAGCTCAGAAGCCCATGCAAAAGCTGCTTCCCCGATTTCCAGTACATTGTCGGCGAGCTTATAGGAGGTTATCTTACTCGGACGATATGTCTGCACAAGCTTCAGGCCGTCGTCAAGTTTATAGAAGAGCGAACCTTCGGAGTCAGAGCAATATTTCTTGTTGTCAGCGTCGACGGTAAATTTTCCATTGAAGTAATGGAAAGCTTCCGGGTGGATAGAGTCGGTGGCGGCTCCTATACGTAATGAATTAATCGTGAATTCCAGTCCATGCGGGTGAACTGTTTTTACATTATCCAAAGAAATATCTCTAGCTGAAATTCCTTCTATGGCATAAGAATCAATTATGATAGGCTCAGTGAGTTCTGTAAAGTCCAGATTGTCAAGCGTCTTGAGCTTGTTATTTTCATTAGTTCCGATAAAACCCTTTTTAATATGTCCTCCGCTAATTTCTGCAGGGAAAGTATAGTGCGTGTCGGTTTTGCCGTCAGGATAATATAATGCATTATAATGGGAGCCATCTTTTTCAAGCAATACGCCGTTGACTGACTTGTATGCTTCACAATTATTGTTTACCTCAATCGAAGTCATGGCATAACAGTCATTGAAGCAAGCATTGCCGATATGTACAGTCTGTGACGGTAATATCATTTTATCAAGCGCAGAACAGCCATAAAAGGCATTGTCGCAGATGTTGAGTCCCGTATATGCATCGGAAATTGTGTTTTCAGAGAATCGGACTGTCTTCAGATTTGCAGATTCCATGAATGCATCATAAGATATTCTGCACACAGATGAAGGGAGGGCGATTTCGGTAAGCCCGGAGTTTCTAAAGGCTCGTTCGGTAATTGAGGTGACACTTTCAGGAATGTTTATCTTTGTAAGAGCCGTGCAGTTTTCGAACCCGCCTACAGCCTTGATTCCGTTATTTAGAGTGACCTCCGTGAGATTCTTGCAATTGTCAAACCCGTCGATTGCGATGAGGTTTCTGGAGGCTACGACTGACTTTATCTTGTCGGTGTTAGTGAATTTGGAATATCTTTCTACAGCTATTACCGGTACTTTCTGCCCTTCAACTACAATCTCGTCAGGAATAACGAGCTTTGAAGGCAAGTAGAAATCATCGGTAACACCTTTAAGGCATGCATAGTTTCCGTCGTGACGGGCCACGACTATATCCGTAAAATAGTTAGGGGAAATCTGTTCTGTGTCATATACATTATATCCGTGTGAACCTACTTCATATATGAAATGTTCATACTCGTAGTTGCCATTGTAGGTAATGTTTTTGTCATCGGCAAATGATGTTGACGCGGCAAGGAATGCTGCGCCTAAAAGGAGTAATTTTTTATTCATAGCATAATTGGTTTGTGAATAGTAATGATTAAGTTTTAATTTTGAGTGCAAGTTATTGTAAAAATGTTATAATAACAATTACCCCCCCCATTTTAAGTATAATTACGTATTTTTAACTGTTGTCATGACATGTAGTAACTATTCAGCGATTCCAACATCTTGATTACAAGCAGATTGTAGGGATGCTCCACGGAGCATCCACCGGTTTTATGGTTAATTAACCACGTTTTCGGATGCACCATGTTGTATCCCTGTCCTGATAATGAGGCACTTATATTGGCAATATTCGCTGAATAGTTACTGACGTGTATTAACAAATTGCCCGCATTGCGAGGGAGGATAGTGAGGCCGAAGCCGTGAACGACATCCCCTATGGGGAAGATGAGCGTTTGGTGTGTTGTGAGATGCTATTTGAGGTGGCGATGTGCAGTCTCGTTTGTGCCCATTTGTTATTGTCCCGCGATTTAGCAGGCAGTTGTGTATATATATGCCGGGGCGGGAAGATCAACCGAATTTGACATGCCGTCGCTTATCATCTTGCCGTCAAGGGTAAAAATCTTGAAACACGTGCCTGAGGTGGCATATACATGGTGCCCGTCTGCCATTATGCCATAATCGTCGGTTACGGTGATGTCATTTAGTCCGGACTCTTTTTCTTCAGACTTTAATTCAGATATGTGACCCTTTAGATAGCGATCGGGTCTCATGCCCGTTGTCTACATCGATAACGCGACGCTCGCAGACTTGCGGTTTAATCGTGTATTCTATGGTATGTGAGGTGGTGTTTACAAGGTCGCCTGTAACCGGATCATAAGTATAGTGCTTGCTATGGCTGTCTAAAATGACTGATGATTTTGAGGTTTCCGGGTATTGATATGTGAACGAGTCAGAATAAGCTATAAAAGACGGGTGGTAGTGGTAGTCATAATTCAAACTAAAGCCATCTGAAAACTTGTATTTCGATATAATCGGTTTTTTCCATTTGTACATTGGCGCGGCTATTTCAGGTTGTATCTTTACGCCATGAATCTAAACCGTTACAGCCATGAAAAACACAGCCGCCACATCCCGCCCTCCGCGCTTCGACAAGCAATGGTCGGAAACCATCGCCGACAACCTTCCGGCAGCCGACGCCGGGTTATTGACCGAGGCAATCATCCGCTATCAGCTTGACGGAACTCTTCCCGAGCTTCCGCCACTGTTGATGGTGGCTTTTGAATTTCTGCGGCCGACCATCGACCGCCGCGCCCGCGCCCGGGAAAAGGCGCGTGAGCGCCGCCTCCGTAAGCAATCGATTACAGCCGAGCCGGCTAAAATAGCTAAGATGGCTACTATAGCTAAGTTAGCTACCCCCGCGGTCGAGGCTGCTCCCGAGCCGACGGCACCGGCAATCAAGCTGCCGGATGTCACCCCCGGCGAGGAAGACTGGGCGGCACGCTTCCGTTTCTGGAAGGACCTGGAAGCCTCCCACAAGTCGATGTGGACACAGGAGGAGATTGACAACAACCGCCCTTCCTTCGAGACCGAGGTATGGGAACATGAACTTGACGACAGGGTGCCCGACCATCCCGACGGCACACCGATGTCCTATGAAGAGTTGCTGCGGCATTACAGCCTTATCATGCGTCATGACCCCAAGATGCTGCTTCATATCTCCGATGAGGTGGCTCGTCACGGGAAGGTGCTCTACCGCAGCTCCGACCTCTGCGACCATATCGAACTGTTCATCAATCACTCGACCGACTACATCATCATCAACCTTAACCGCACGACCTTCCGCCGCGCCTTCATCCGCTACATGCTCCGCTCCGCCTCCAACTACCGCTCCACATGGCTCGGCAGAAACTGCCGCGGCTAATGCAATCCTACCCATGATTTCATAACGTATTATATTGATTATGTGGAAATTTTGTTATATCTTTGTAATCTAAATATATAATTATGGCACGACCGATTAAAGAAACACCGGTTCTCTGCGGTGAAGATGCACGTCGATTTGTAGAATTGATGAATACTCCACGCCCTGAAACCCCGGAACGCAAGGAGCAGATAAATGCTGCCTATGAAACAGTAATGAAAATGCTCGCTCGCAATAAGGAACATGACTTTTGATGAATTTTACTCCGGCTATGGCATACGAAAGCTTGCATTAGACGAGCATATCGCTATGTTTTCCTGCGGAGATGATGATTTGGATGATTTTATTCTCAATGATGCGCCATTGTACCGTGAGGCTTTATTGGCTGTCACTTATATTATCGAAAGGAATTTAGATAAGGAGGTTGTCGGTTATTTCAGCTTGGCAAATGATAGAATTGCCATAAAGGATTTTCCTTCAAATAATGAGTTTAATAAATTTCGGAGGCATAGGTTTGTCAATGAGAAGAGGCTTACAAACTATCCCTCAGTAAAACTGTGCCGTTTTGCATTGAGTAATGTTGTCAAGGGACAACGTATCGGATCTATTTTGCTTGATTTTCTGAAAAGATATTTTGTGTCTGATAATAAGACCGGATGCCGTTTTATCACAGTTGATGCTTATAGGACTGCTGAACCCTTTTATCAGAAAAACGGATTCCTGTATCTGAGCAGTGCCGATGAGGAGAAACCGACTCGGTTGATGTTTTATGACCTTATCAATATCGAAAACTAAGATACTTTTGGGCATTTTTCATGATGCAAAAAAAATCGCTAAATGACGCGCGGAGGCGATTTAGCGATTTGCGTTGTCTTACCAGGATTCGAACCTGGACAGGCAGAACCAAAAACTGCAGTGCTACCATTACACCATAAGACAATCCTTGTCACTCAGAGCTTACGCTCTAAAGTTGTGCAAAGGTAAGCAGTTTTTTTGAAGTTTGCAAGCCATAGGGACAATTTTAAGTGTTTAAGTAAAAATGGCTGTCAACGCAAAGACGGTAAAATCAATATTTTGGTTATATTTGTAGAATATACAAAACGAAAATAATGGCAAACAAACATATAGTGCGGCTGCACTGGAAGCTTTTCTTCCCGATTGTGGGGCTGTTGTGGCTTATTATCGGCATAACCATCACTTATTTCGTGATGCATGAGAGACAACGGTTGAAGTATAACCTTGAAAACCGCCTCGTGAATGTCAATAACACGATTATTGATGCTTACGACCGTGGGGTAGACCTCCAGAGCACTGTCGATTTTATAATGCTCTTTACTGTAAACACTGCGCTTGACCCGTTGCGAATCACTGTGTATGATGACGCCGGCAACATGGTAGCGGATAATCCGGCTGCTACGATATTGCTTCGCGACAGCACCGGCACATTTAATCCCGGCTTGAAAGAGTTGTGGGAAAAGAGTGGCAACGCGACGGTGCAGGATATGGCTTACAATAATAAAAAGAGCATGATAAGCTCAAGGATGAGTGATGACCGTCATATCAGGTCGTTTGCGGCATTGCCGTATGAAGGGGAGGTGCTCGATTTTTTGAGCGTCGACCCGATGATATGGATTGCCGTGATTGTGCTGGGTGTGGTGTCGTCGGTGCTCGCCTATTTCGGGTCGAGGGCTATCAGCCGCAACGTGTATGCCCTTAAGGATTTTGCCCAGGCGATTGCCTCCGATAAATTGCCCGACGATGTGGATGCATCGCAATTCTCGCAGGATGAGCTCGGCGATGTGTCGCGCAATCTGCTTTCTCTCTATCGCGACAAAATTCATGCCGAACAGGAAAAAATGCTTCATGAGCGGCAGATTGGCGTTAATGTGAGCCATGAGCTTAACACCCCCGTAGGGATTATCAAGGGGTATATTGATACGGTGCTGAACGATGATAACATGCCGGAAGAGGTGCGCCACAAGTTTCTCGTGCGTGTGCAGCAGAATGCCGACCGGCTTGTGAGTCTTGTGAACGATGTCGGCATGGTGATGCGTCTTCAGGAAAACGGCAGGATTGCCGGAAGCGTCACCATCGATTTCCATCTGCTTGCCATGCGTCTTGCCGAGGATATCGCGCAGGGACATCTTGCCGACAATATGGAGTTTGAATACGATGTGCCTGAAGGGTGCCTGGTTTCCGGTCATGAGTCGTTGCTCACCAATGCGTTGCTGAATCTTGTATATAACTCCGCGAAACATTCGGGCGGCACGAAAATGTCATTGCGCTGGCTTCGAGTGGAGGAGGGGATGCACGTCTTTTCGTTTGCCGATGATGGTGTCGGGGTGGACGAGGAGCATCTCGGACGTCTTTTTGACTTGTTTTATCGCGTTGACAGCGGGCGTTCGCGTAAAAACGGCGGCTCCGGACTCGGGCTCGCGCTCGTGCAGCGTATCATCGCGGCGATGGGAGGCAAGATATCGGTCGACAACGCTTCCACAGGCGGACTCCGCTTCACCCTCCCCGTCGTGCCCGCTGCGTAAGTCCGTAGGCGCGAGGGAATGTCGCCGGGATAAAAGAAAACCGGGTTCAACTCTCAGAGTTGAACCCGGCGGTTGCCA
>ERZ780149.1481-NODE-1481-length-25228-cov-4.534382_pt1 | contig 25228 bp, 17 predicted proteins | sample MGYA00511367_ERZ780149 | MGnify/ENA primary metagenome ERZ780149 (study PRJEB29588, sample SAMEA2153852) | human gut metagenome | biome: human gut; feature: human-associated habitat; material: faeces | place: Denmark | collected 2008/2010 ... | reverse complement strand
TTTATATTTATTTTAGTTTATGACAATTTTGAAAGTTAGGTTTTTATTTTTCAAGGTCTTCTTCAACAAATTCGCCATTGTTAAGTTCGTTTTTATCAATTTGGCTTTCGGTAGGCTCGCTTTCATAAATAAGCTCATCGATTTCGCCATCAAAATCAATCCCTGGTGGGAAGATGGTGTTTAAATTGGCTTTATCTTGCTCTGAAAGGTCATTTGCAAGGGTGAATGGGAACATTACGCTTGAAATTTCTTTACTGTGTTTTAACCCTAAAACATGAAGAATTTCATGCATTATTACTGACTTTGCGTAATTTTCGCTTTTGTTGAACGTTGAATCGTCAATATACACAATGCCTTTTAATTGGGTGCCGAAAGTTTTTGCTTCACCCGCAGATTTACCTTTTGCTAGGCTCGATTGGGTTTTTGTTTTAACAATTTCAAGGCTGTAGGCAGACTTGCCATCAAAAACAACTTCAAACCGCATTCCAAGCATGGCATCATCAAGTTCTGCTATTGCACCCAAAATTATTTCAATATCTTTTTGTGTTAAGTTGTTTGTGTTGATTGAAATTGTGTAAGGGTTTTCGTTAAAATATCCTGCTTCAAAGTTTGTGTTTTGAACATATGTGCCGTCATAAGTTGAGCTTAAACCATTTGTAACCTGAGCACCAAGCACAGAAAGATTAACGGCAAGAAGAACAAGGGTAGTTGCAATTTTGATGTTATCTATTTTATTTTTTCTTGCCATTTTTTCAAGGCGGGTGATGGCTTGCTGTGTTCCGCCCTCATTTTCAATCAATTTTAATAAATCTTCTTGCGAGTGTTTTTTAAGGTATCTCTCAATTAATTGCTGAGATTTTTCAAGCGATTTATCCATACATTCTCCTTTGTTATTTAGCCACAAGGTGTTGTGTTTAGACTTGTTTTGCGTTTTGACAAGTTAAATCAAAATTTAAACGGATGTTAATTTTAAAATAAAATATCAAGTTAGGTTTTTGTTGCGTTATTTTAAACAACTCAATTTTTACGCCATTATTAATTTTTAAATAACACTTTAAATTAAGGTTGTGTTGCGTTTTGTAATTATTTAATCAATTTTTATGCCGTTTTAGGCAATTTTTTGCAGAATTTCATTTGTTTGGGTTTGTAAAGTAAGGCAAGAGAGTTTAGTGTGAATTTTAGTATACGCCATTAAGTGCAAGTTGTCAATAATTGGGTAGATAGATTGCATAATTTTTGAACTGATTTGAAACACTAAAAACAAAGGAAGAATTATGGCAAACAAACAAGAAAAAAGTGCAATTGAAAATCTTGCAAAACAGTTTAACAAAGACTGTGATGTTGACACGCGAGAAATTACAGTTGGAGACAAAACTGGGTGTGTGTTTTTTGTTGATTGTTTGATTGATAAAAAAATGCTTGCAGACAGCATTATTAAGCCAATTTTAGACAGCGAAGATAAGTTAAAGGGTTGTAAAGATTGCATTAGTGAAATAACGCAAAACATTGTAAGCGTGCCTAAAATGGAGGTTTGCAATCTTAAAGATGCAACGGGGAATGTTTTTTCAGGGTTTGCTGTTCTTGCAATAAGTGGCGAGAAAAAATATATTGCCTTTCCAATTCAAGGGTGGCAAGCACGAGCCATTGCAGAGCCCCCAACAAGTTCGGTTTTAAAGGGCCCAAGAGAGGGTTTTGTTGAAGATATTAACATAAACATTAGCATGCTTAGAAGAAGGTTAAGAACGCCTGATTTATCTGTTGTGAGTTTAACACTTGGCAAAAAAAGCCAAACAAGGGTGGCACTTATTTATTTAAGAAGTGTTGTTGATAAGCACGTTTTAAAAGATGTTAAGGAAAAACTTAAAAAGATTGATATTGATGGAATAACCGCATCTTATTATGTTGAAAGTTTGCTAAGAAACAATGACAGCAAACTATTCAGGCAAATTGGAAGCACTGAAAAGCCTGATATTGCCATGGCAAAAATTTTAGAGGGCAGAATTGTTATAATTGTTGACGGCACGCCAATCACTCTTTCACTGCCTTATATTTTTCTTGAAGACTTGCAAAGCAGTGATGACTATTACATGCACCCTGCAAGGGCAACATTTATAAGGTTTATAAGGTTGTTTGGTATTCTTTTTGCAATACTTTTACCTGGAATTTATGTTGCAATGGAAAGTTACCATTACAGGCTTATGCCTATTGACTTTTTAATAACCATTCTTTCAAGCATTGAAGGAATTAGTTTTCCGCCATTGCTTGAAGTTTTGTTTGTTATATTTCTGTTTGAAATTTTAAACGAGGCAAGCATTAGAATGCCTAAATATTTAGGTATGGCACTTTCAATTATTGGTGCTTTAATTTTAGGTGACACTGCGGTGCAAGCGGGAATAATAACGCCCCCAAGCATTATGATTGTTGCAATTTCAGGCATAACAATTTACATTTTGCCAGACCAAGCACCAATAACAAGCCTGCTTAGAATTTTGTTTACCTTAATTGGTGGGTTTGCGGGATTTTTTGGCTTGCTTTTAGGGTTTGTTTTCCTTACTGCTTATCTTGTCAGCACAAGCAATTTTGGGGCTCCGCTTATGGCACCATTTGCGCCATCAATTAAAGCAGATAAGAAAGATGCAATAATAAAATCTAGTCTTAACCAAATGGTAACAAGACCAAAAAGCATTCCTAATAACAACAGGGTTAGGCAAACCCCACGCACCGAGGCCTTTGCAAAAGACCTTGAAAAAAGAATGCCTGACCTTGAAGGGGAACTTGTTAAAAGAACTAAAAATATGGAAAAACAAGAGGAGAAAAATGGTAAATAAACGGCAGGCTACAATTTTAGTTATTATTTGCGCACTTGCTGCAAAACTTCAGCGTCTTCCAAGCCTTGTAAGTTACACCGTTGGCAGAGATGGCTACATTGTGTTTTTTATGCTTGGGCTGTTTGATGTTTTGTTTTTAATGCTTGCAATTTGGTTTTTTAACCGCAACAATAACAAGGGAACGCTTAAAGATGTGCTTGATAATTCTTACGGGACTGTTGTTTCAAGAATACTTTTATTTATGCTGTTTTGTTATTTCATGATTATTGCCGTTCTTCCAAGTGTTGCAATTAGAGATTTGTTTGCAAACATTTTGTTTGACCAAATTAATTATAACTATTTTGGGCTTATATTCCTGTTTGTGATTATTTTTATGGCTGTAAAAGGGCTTCAAACCTTGGGAAGACAGGGCGAAATTTATGTTGGCATTTTAGCGTTTAGTGTTATTGGTGTTTTGCTTTTGGGGCTTTCAAGCACCAGGCTTGAAAGAATTTTGCCCGTTTTAGACATTGATTATGAAATTTTAATTGGGGAAATGTTAAGGGATACTCTTTGGTTTGGCGACTACATGATTTTGTATTTTTTGTCAGGCAGAGTAAGCCTTAAAAAGAATGAAAAACTGGGTGCTGGGCTTGTTATTCCTTATGCCGTGGTTGTGCTTGTTATTATTCCGCTTGCGTATGTTGTGTTTTACACAATTTATAACAACCTTGCGGGATTTCAAACAAACGCAATATCCTCTTTAACACAGTTTTCACTGCTTACGCTTGACATTGGAAGAATAGACTGGTTTTTGGTGTTGTTTGAACAAATTTCAACCATTCTTGCTTCAAGCATTTACATTTTAATTGCGTCAACATGTTTTTGTCAGGCGTTTTCAATTAAAAAACCAATGATTCCTATTATAATTTTTGCAACCGCAATTTTTGTTGTTGATTTGTTTGTGTTTAGTAACATTAACACTTCAATGCCACAATACAGACAATTTTTCTATATTTATAGCATGATTGTAATTTATCTTTTGCCTTTTGTTTTCACAATTGCAAGTTTAATTTTTCAAAAGAAGTTAAATAAAAATGAAATCAAAAAGCCTAAAAATATTAAAAAAGGTGCAACAAATAATGTTAGCCTTGCTAAATCTAAAAAGGAGGCCATGAATGATTAGATATTTTAAACGGCATGCATGGCTATTTGCTCTTATTGCGTTTTTGCTATTATTTCCGCAGGCGCTTTCAAGCCAAGCAAGGTTAAATAACAGGGTGTTAATAACGGGTCTTGCGTTAGATAAGGTTGAAAATGGGTATGAAATTACGGCACAAGTAGTTATGCCAACTTCTGGCAGTGAATCAGGCGGAGAGGGCGCAAACCTTAATTTTATTACAGAAACTGGGGCATCTTTGGTTGAAGGCATAAAAAAGATATCATATAACATTGGGGAAATTGCAGGACTTTCACACACAAACTTTATTATTCTTGGGGAAAGCCTTTTTGACGACAACATTATTGCTGACCTTGATTATTTTATAAGAGATGCCACTTTGCCAAACTCAATGATGCTTCTGTTTTGTGAAGGCTCAGCAAAAGACCAAATGACCAAAACTGGCGACCTTGAAATTTCGGTTGGGCTTGGGCTTCAAAAGGTTTATTTATATAAACAAGAGTCGCTTAATTCACGCATGGTTGCCTTGCAAGAATTTATAGATTTTGCTTATGAACATGCAAGAGTTTCGGTGCTTCCTAAAATTAACATAACAAAAGAAGGGGAAGATGACTCTGGCGGAAATCAAGATTCAAGCGATGGTTCAAGCACATCAAGTTCGCAAAGTAGTTCTGGCGGGGCAACAAGCGGAACAAGCAGCAGTGCCCCTAAAAGCAGCGACACTAAGCAGGGCAGAATTGAATATTTCACGCCACTTGCTTACTTTAAAGATGGGTTTTATGTTGACACAATAAGTGAACAAAACCAAATTATAGCCTATCTTTTAACTCAAAATAACAGCAACAGGTTTGATATTGTTATAAACAATGTTACAGGTGGTGAAATTTATCATAACGCTGAAGTTGGGTTAAGAGTTGGCAAAAAAACATGTGATATTGAAACTGATTTTAGTGGGGCTAAACCAAAACTTAAAATAACCATTGGGCTTGATAAAATTAAACTTATGGAAGTGAGAAATGAAGGTGTTGCCTATGAGGGAACTTATGCAAGTTTGCAACCTTATTTAAATGAAACATTAAATTCTGCCATTAGAAATCAAATTAAAGAAAACATAACAAGCATTTTTGAAAAAACAAAAGCACAAAATGTTGACATTTTCAGAGCAGCCGATAATGCATATAAGTTTAACAAAGATGAGTGGCAAGAATATTTAAAATCTGTTAAAGACATTTCAAATTACATTGCTGATTTTGAAATTGAAGTTGTGGTTGACTTAAAAACATTTATCTAAAAAGTTGCAACTTGGGGTTTAAAGCATTGCAAAAAATGTTCAAATTGAGTTTAGATCTTGCAAAAAATTAAACTGGCGCAAAAAAAGATTTGCCTTAATTCGGGCAAATCTTTTTTAATGATTTATTTTCAGTTTATAATTAAACATTTATGTTATGTTCAAAACTTGTTTTGTTCATAATCCCGCCACCATTATTGCAACATTTAATTTTTTAAAATTAGTATTAATTCTGCTTGAATTAGTTGCGGTTTTTATTGTTTTGCTGTTTGAACAAAATGCTGTATTGAACATAGTTTTTATTATTCTGCTGTTTTATTTTCGTTGTTTTTCAATTGACATAACTTAAAGTTTGTTATAGTTTGATTTTTTCAAGCAATTTGTAAAGCAGGCTTATCATAAATGGTGAAAGAAGAATTAGAATTATAACAAACAACATATCTTGCAAAAGCAGTGGAACCAAAGTAAAGAAACTTGGAATTATAAGCATAAGCAAGAAACACAAAAGTGTCATGCTTACAAAAAGTGTTCCTGTTAAAGCGTTGATTGGTTTGCACAACCTGTAAAGCAGGGCAAGGCCAGTGAATGTTACAACAATTGTCATCATGGTTGTTAAAACATCATGGCAATCAAGAGTGCCTTTTGTGAACCAAACAAAAGCATAAACTGCAAAACCATTTAAAATCAGGGTTATTGCCCCAGGCAGGGCGTTTTTAAACAGGTTGTAAATAAACTTGCCTTCAATTGGTTTATCATTTGGCAGAAAGGCTAAGAAGAACGAAGGAATGCCAATAACAAAGGTTTCAAGCAAAAGGTTATTTACTGTGCTTAAAGGGTAAACCTCGTTAATTATAAGAATGAAAATTGAAAAGATTATTGAAAACAAGGTTTTCATAAAGAACAAACTTGATGCTTTTTGAACATTATTAATAACCCTTCTTCCTTCAATAACCGTTTCAGGCATGCTTCCAAAATCACTGTTTAAAAGCACCATGTGGCTAACGCTTCTAACGGCTTCACTTCCGCTTGCCATTGCAATTGCACAATCGGCTTCTTTTAAAGCCAAAATGTCATTCACGCCGTCTCCCGTCATGGCAACGGTGTTGCCTGTTGTTTTAATGGCTTTAACTAAAATTGCCTTTTGGTCAGGCGTTACTCTTCCAAACACTGTGTATTTATTAGCGGCTGCAATTACTTGTTTTTCATTCATGCCTTCAAGGTTAATAAATGATTCGGTGTTTTCAACGCCAACTCGTTTTGCAATTTCAGCAACGGTAAGTGGGTTATCCCCTGAAATGATTTTAACTTTAACGCCGTTTTCTTTAAACCACTTGATGGTTGCAACGGCTTCATCACGAATGCGGTCTTCCAAAATTAGCAATGCAACGGGAACCCTGTTTGATGGTGGGTTATCTTTAACAATGCTTGCGTTTGCATGGGCAAGAAGCAAAACCCTGTAACCATCTTTTGAATATTGCTCAACCATGTTTAAAATTTTTTCATCTTCAAGGTTAGGCATAACAAATTCAGGTGCTCCTAAAATGTAAGTTCCGTGGCCTTCAAAGGTAACAGCGCTTAACTTTCTTTGGCTTGAAAATGGAAGGGTAACAGTTGGCTTTAACTCTTTGTTATAACCAAAATAGTTAATAAGTGCCTGGCTTGTTTGGTTGTTATCAGGAAGGGCTGAAAGCATGCAACCAACGGCGCGTTTAAGGGTAATGTCAGTGTTGTTTAATTGAATGCAGTTATAAACCTTCATTGTGCCATCAGTAATTGTTCCTGTTTTGTCAAGGCACAAAACATTAACTCTTGCAAGCATTTCAACGCAGTAAAGGTCTTGAACAAGGGCTTTTCTTCTTGCAAGTTTAATAACACTAACAGTAAGGGCAATTGAACAAAGCAAAAACATTCCCGCAGGAATCATTCCAACAATTGAACCCGCAGTTTTTGTTATTGTGTCAACAATTTTTTCGCTTGTGGTTGCACCTGTGCTTGCAATAAAGTTGTTGATATACATTAAAATTGCAATAGGAATTAAAATTATACCAATAACTTTAATTATAAGTTTAAGTGAGTTAAAAAGTTCACTTTTTGGCCTTCTATATTTTTTTGCCTTTGCTGAAAGTTGTTGAATGTAAGTGTTGGTGCCAACTTTATCTGCCCTTGCATAGCAAGACCCACTAACAACAAAACTTCCGCCTAAAATGGTGTCGCCAACCTTTTTCTTAATTGGCAAACTTTCACCAGTAAGCAAACTTTCGTTAACTTCAATGCTTCCTTCAAGCACTGTGCAGTCAGCAACAATTTGCTTGCCTGTTGAAAGCATAATAATGTCATCAAGCACAACTTCGCTTGTGCTGATGGTGTATTCAGTGCCTTCACGCACAACTTTAACCACTGGGGCAGTGAGCAAACTTAACTTTTCAATTGTTCGCTTTGCCCTTATTTCTTGCACAATTCCAATAACAATGTTTAAGGTTATAACAACCATAAACACGCAACTGCTCCACGCACCAACAACGGCAAGGCTAATGAAAATTGCTATGCACAAAATGTTAAAAAATGTGCAGATATTTTCAATAAAAATGCTTTTATATGTTTTAACATTGGTGTTTGGGGTGAAGTTGTTTTGCCCCTTTTCCATTCGGTCAGCCACTTGTTCAAGGGTAAGACCAAACTTATAATCAGTTTTAATTCTTCTAACTCTTACAGGTTTTTGCTCTTCATTTTTGTGTTTTTTGGGTTTTTCATCTTTATTTTGTTTTTGCTTTGTTTGCTTCTTTTCTTTTGCTAATGGTTTTTCTTTATTTTTTGAAGTTGTTTTTGAAAGGGGCTCACTTAAAATTTCGCTTTCAGTTTGTGGCAGAGAACTTTCTTCCACGGGAACTGCGACACTTTCGCTGCTTGTGGTTTTGTTGCTTGCACTTTCATTTTTTGTTTTTGTGCTTTCTTCTTGGTCTTTTTTTGTGCTTTTTGTTGTGACGGCTGAACTTACAACTTCTTTAATTGATTTTTTACCTGAACTTGGTTTAGTTTCACTAACAGAAGGTTCAATGGGGGTTGTGTTTAAACTTTGGGGTTCATCTTGTTGCTCAATTTGCAAAGACTCAATTGAAATTTGGTTTTTTAACTTGTCTTTTTTTTGTGCCATTTAATTCTCCTGTTGTAAAAAATTTTACCAATTTTTGTGATATTAATATTAATATACATGACTAAACAAATTATGTCAATTTTACTTTAAATTTAATTGTAAGAATTTTATATAATTTTGGAAAAAGTGAAAAAAGTATTGCAATTTCGGCAGGAAATAATTATAATAACACTAACAATTCCTTGCTTTTTAGAAATAAAAAGCCGAATGAGTCCAAAAGGAGGTTAAGATATGAACAAATACGAAATGCTTTACATCATTGATTCTTCTGTTAGTGAAGAGGCAAGAAACGCTTTAATTGAAAAGTTTGCAAATTTTGTTCGTGATAATGGTGGAGTGGCTGAAGAACCACAAAAACTTGGCATGAAAAAATTTCAATATCCAATCAATTATAAAAACGAAGGCTTTTACTGTTTAATGAACTTTCAAGCAGATTCTGCATTGCCTAATAAACTTACAAGTTTGATGAAAATTACAGATGGCATTGTTAGAACAATGATTGAAAAAAGATAGTAAGGAGAAACTTATGAACAAAGTTATTTTAATTGGAAATTTAACAAAAGACCCAGAACTTACAACCACTGCAAATGGCGTTAACTTTTGCAGGTTCACAATTGCCGTTGGCAGAAACTTTACAAGTGCTGATGGTGAAAGGGAGGCAGACTTTTTGCCAATTATTGCGTGGAGGGGTCAGGCAGATAACTGCTATAAATATCTTAAAAAAGGCAGTAAAGTTGCCGTTGTTGGTGCCGTTCAAACAAGAAATTATGAAGGAAGCGATGGCACAAGAAGATACATCACTGAAATTGTTGCAGACTCTGTTGAGTTTTTAACAACCAAAAACTCAGGTGAAAACATTGGTGATGATGGCGAGGCAAAAGCCCAAACTAAGGAAGAAGTTGTTAGCAAATTTGAACCAATTGATGATGACAATCTTCCATTCTAATAATTAAAGGAGAAATCATAATGAAAAAGCAAGTAAACAAAGATAATGCAAATTATGATGACAAAAACCCTAAAAAAGTTCGTAAAACACCAAAAAAGGTTTGTGCATTCTGCACTGAAAAGGTGGAATTTATTGATTATAAAGATGCTCAAAAGTTAAGAAAATATATGACTGAAAAGGGCAAAATTATACCAAGAAGAACAACTGGGGTTTGTGCTAAACATCAAAGAGAGTTAACTAATGCAATTAAAAAAGCAAGAGTTATGGCATTACTTCCATATAAAACAAACTAATTATAATCAAATTAAAGCAACCTTCGGGTTGTTTTTTTGTTTTAAAAGTTTTATAAACAAAGGCAAATATAACAAAAACTTGACTTAGTGGCTGTTATGATTATAATAAATGTATAATTATAGTTTAAATTTGGAAGGTGGTTATGGCTAAAACAAAAACAAATGAACTTGCAAGGTCAATGCCAAATAACCTTGAGGTTGAGCAAGCAATTTTAGGGTGCATTTTAATTGACCCAGAGGCAACGGTAAACATTGTTAGCAAGGTGCGTGATTATGATTTTTACAGTGAAACACATAAGGTTTTGTTTGATGCCATTTTAAGTTTGTATAACAAAAATGTAACCATTGACATTTTAACCCTAACTGATGAACTTGAAAGGCGAGACCAACTTGCAAGTGTTGGAGGTGTTGGATATTTAACAACACTTACAAATGTTGTGCCAAGTTCAGCCAACTATGAAAGTTATATTCAAATTTTAAAGCGAGACAGTGTTTTAAGGCAACTTATTGAAGCGTGCAGTGGGGTTATTGAAAAGGCATATTCAAATAATGAAAATGAAGATTGTTTAGCCCTTGCTGAAAAAAGCATTTATGAAATTGCCGAGCGTGGGCAAACAAGCAACCTTGAAAGCATTAAAACTTCACTTGCAAAAGTTATTGAAAAACTTGAAGATATTCATAAAGATAGTGGTTGCCTTAGGGGGCTTACAACGGGGTTTTTCAAACTTGATGAAATTACAAATGGTTTCCAAAAAAGCGATTTAATTTTAATTGCGGCAAGGCCAGGTATTGGTAAAACAAGCCTTGCAATGAACATTGTTGCAAATGCCGCACTTGAAGCGGGGGCCAAATGTGCCTGCTTTTCACTTGAAATGGGGGCAGACCAACTTGCCCAAAGAATGCTTTTTAGTGTTGCTAATGTTGACATGGGAAAAGGGCTTAAAGGTGAACTTGACCAAGCCGACTGGACAAAAATTTGGAAGGCGAACAAAAAACTGCTTGAAACCCAAATTTACATTGATGATAGTTCACTTAACACTCCAAGCAAAATTCTTTCAAAGTGCAGAAAATTAAAACGCGAGCGTGGGCTTGACCTTATAATGATTGACTATTTGCAACTTATGAGTGGCGACACAAAAAGCGATAACAGGCAAACAGAGGTAAGTGAAATCAGCCGAAAACTTAAAATTTTGGCAAAGGAAATCAATGTTCCAGTTATTGTGTTAAGCCAACTTTCGCGTGCTGTTGAGCAAAGAACAAGCCACCGACCAGTTTTAAGTGATTTAAGGGAATCTGGGGCTATTGAGCAAGATGCTGACATGGTTATTTTTATTCACAAAAAAGAGATGTATAACGAAGAGGGGGCACCAGTTGCAGCAGATAATGCACCCAAAGATTACACCGCCGAACTTATTATTGCAAAGCACAGAAACGGAACTCTTGGCAGCGTGTTTCTTGGCTGGAAGGGCTCAAGAGTTAGTTTTGTTAACCTGCCTGATGATGCAAACACCAAAAGCATTATTGATTCTTACACCGAAGGGCATATGCCAAAGGCAGAAGATATTGGCGGGGCACTTAATGTTGTTGAGTTGCCAGATGAAGATATTTTTGGCGATGATGCAAATGTGTAAAATTCAATAATTTAACTTAAATTATAACAAATTGATTATATTTAGCAAAAAACGAGATAAAAGTTGGGAAAATTGTAGTATAACTACTAGAAAATCTGCAAAATTAATATAAATTTGAATAAATTTCTGCAAAAAATAGCAGAAATTTATGTAAATTTAAATATATATAAAAATGCGAAAAGGGAAGAAATTATATGAATAAAATGAACAGTAAACAACTGAGAAACAGTTGGATAAACTTTTATGTAGCAAGGGGACATGTTAACATTGGGGCAGTGTCTCTTATTGGTGATGGTTCAACAGGGGTTATGTTTAATGTTGCGGGAATGCAACCATTAATGCCATATCTTTTAGGGCAAAAGCATGAGAAAGGCACAAGGCTTTGCAATATTCAAGGTTGTGTTAGAACGGTGGATATTGAAAGCGTTGGTGATGAATCTCACTTCACATTTTTTGAAATGATGGGTAACTGGAGCCTTGGCGATTATTTTAAAAAAGAGAAAACCAAATGGAGTTATGAGTATTTAACAGAGGTTTTGGGTGTTGAGGCTGATAAAATTTGTGCCACAGTTTTTGCAGGTGATGAAACTGCACCAAGAGATGAAGAAACTGCAAAATATTTAATTGAGGCGGGAATTAAGCCTGAAAATATTTATTATCTTGGCAAAGAAGATAACTGGTGGGAACTTGAAGGAACAGTGGGCACACCCTGCGGGCCAGACAATGAATGGTTTTATCCTAAGCATGAAAATAAGTGTAGCGAAAATTGTGACCTTACTTGCAGTTGCAATAGATATGTTGAAATTGGCAATGATGTTTATATGCAATACAAGAAGTTAGAAAACGGCAAATACGAACCTCTTGAAAACAAAAATGTTGACACAGGGTTTGGTTTTGAAAGGCTTTTAATGTTTATTAACGGGTTTGATGATGGTTATCAAACCGACTTATTTGCAGGTGCAATTAAAATTCTTGAAAATATAAGTGGGGCAACCTATTTGGCAGACCCACAAAAAACCCGTGCGATGCGAATTATTGCTGACCACATTAGAACCTCTGTTATGCTTATTGGCGACAAAAATGGAATTGTTCCATCTAATGTTGGGGCGGGTTATATTTTAAGAAGGCTTTTAAGAAGAGCAATAAGAGAAGCAAAGGTTTTGGGTGTTGACACTGATTGTTTAATTAGCGTGGCTCAGGAGTTTATTTTGAGTGTTTATAAAGAGGCGTATCCACTTCTGGTTGAGAAGAAGGATTACATTTTAGGTGAAATTAAAAAAGAGGCAGATAAGTTTGAGGCAACCTTAGCATCAGGAATAAAAGAGTTTGAAAAGGCAGTTGGTGCCCTTGAAAGAAAAAATGCGTTCATGAAACAAAAAGACGCAAGTTATGTTGATGATAACACAATTTCTGGCAAAACGGCTTTCAGGCTTTATGACACTTTTGGTTTTCCGCTTGAAATGACGGTTGAACTTGCAAAAGAGCAAGGGCTTAATGTTGACCAAAATGGTTTTAATGACGAGTTTTTAGTTCATCAAGAAAAATCAAAGGCAATTGGGAAGGGGATGTTTAAAAGTGGACTTAGTGAGAACTCTGACATCACAACCAAATACCACACGGCAACCCACCTTTTGAATGCTGCACTTAAACTTGTTTTAGGCAACGATTGCCACCAAATGGGCTCTAACATTACAGAAGAAAGGTTAAGATTTGACTTTAATTGTGACCACAAATTAACGGAAGATGAGATTAAGAAAATTGAAGACCTTGTAAATGGGTTTATTGCGGCTGATTTGCCTGTTACAAAACAGGAAATGACAAAACAAAAAGCGGTTGAAATTGGTGCAGAACATCAATTTCTTGACAGGTATCCTGATAATGTTAGTGTTTATTTTATTGGTGATGTTTCAAAAGAAATTTGCACTGGACCACATGTAAATCACACTGGATTAATTGGCAAATTCAAAATCACCAAAGAGGAAAGTAGCAGTTCAGGCGTTAGAAGAATTAAGGCAATTGTTGAATAATTCATTAAATTTGATGTAAAATATGCCAAAATAGTGCTTTAATTTTGAAAATTTGCAGGTTTTCATTGCAAAAGCGTTAAAAGAAGGAAAAATTAGCAAAGATTTTTGCAAAATCATGTGTAAAGTTAGAGAAAACATATAAATTTTTGCAAAAATGAGTAAAATTCACAAAAGGAGATTTAAGTGAAAAGATTTTTAATAACAATTTCTATTATTCTTGCAAGTGCACTGTTGTTTTTTGTTGGGCTTTTTGTAATTTTGGTTCTGGCGCCTGGTTCAAGAATTTTTGGAATAGAATATGTTTCGGCTCAGGTTGGTGTTGCTGATATTTCACAAGAGTGGGCTGAATATATTGATGGGGACATTTACCTTAACACAAAAGATGTTCCTGTTACCATTAATTTTGAGCCATATGGCAGAACAAAGGTTGAGTTTGTTCAACATTACAGTGGTTACACCACGGGTGGGTTTAGGGTTCCTGATGCCCAGATAATTAAAGATGCAAACGGAATTACTGTTAACACCAATGAAATTCAAAGGTTTTTGTTTGGAACAAACCATGAATATGGGCTTGTAATCACTCTTCCTTTAAGTTGGGGAACATCAGGAAGACACAGCATTTATGTGGTTGGAGAAAATTCAAAAACAACAATTAAAGCTAATGCTGATGCCACACTTGAGTTTGTTGAACTTAGTCTTAAAGGAAAAGGCGAAATAGCGTTAAACTGCAATTTTGATGTTCGCACTTTTAGTTTTTACACCCCTAAAAAATTGAACCTTGAAAGTAATCACTATGCACAAAATGTTAGTGTTGAAACAACATCGGCTGATGTTAATTTAAACTATGCACTTTCAGGCAATATTGAGGCAAGCATGGGTGCAGGAGACCTTGGGTTTGTTTCGTGCAACAATGCAAACATCACCACTTCAAGCGGAAAGGTTTTTGGCTTAAATGATGGTGGAATTGTTTATGGCAATGTTAATATTAAATCCTTAGGTGGGGACATTGAACTTTTAAGTTTAAATGGCGTTAGTGATGAAAACCAAATTAGTTCAACCTCAGGAGACATAACCATTGGCACATTAACAAGAGGATATGTTAAGTCTGAAAGGGGGGACATATTAGTTTCAAACTTAATTAACGCAACAATTGAAAATGACAGAGGCAAAACAAATGTTGGAGCAGTTAGCGGAAGTGTTAATGTTGCAAGCCAAAGTGGCAAGGTTTGTGTTGGAAGTTTTGTTGATGGAGTTGCAAGAAATGTTACAGTTTTAACCACAAGTGGAGATTGCGTTTTGAAAAACACGGTTGGTGCTGTTAAGGTTACATCTTCAAGCGGAGAGGTTGAATTGTTTAACACCACTTCAACAGATGTTGAAATTTCAAGCGGAAACAAAATTTTTGCAACAGGGCTTTTGGGTGGTGCCAAAATTTCGGGCAATGCCAACATTACTTTGCATTTTTCAAGAATTGTTAGTGAAAATGTTATAACAGGCAATGAAAAGTGCAGAAACATAAACATTTCGGTTGAAAACTTAACGCCAAGTCAATTTAGTTACAGCCTTAAAACAACGGCAGATAATAACGGCATGGCTAGCATTTATTCAGGGTCAACCTGCCTTGCGCAAGACCTTGTGCTTGAAGCAAACAAGGGCAGTGGAAAACTGACCGTTTCAGCAACAGGTTGCAAAATTAACATTTATACCCCTGCACAGAATTAAATAAATAAAAATTAAACTATAATAAAAATAAAAACGCCTTAGCAAGCGTTTTTTTTATTGGTTATTAAAGAAATAACTTGTTGGAATTAGTTAATTGATTAGTTTGTTAATCTTTTTTGACAAGGGCAAGAACATAAATGAAAAATCTTAAAAAGTAAACAAGGCTTGTTAGCAGGGCTGAAACATAAGTAAGTTCGGCTGCTTTTAAAACTTTTTTTGCTGGGGCAATATCTTCTTCTGATAAAGTTCCGCTTTCTCTTAAAAGTTTAATTGCTCTTTTTGAGGCATTTCTTTCAACGGGAAGGGTGATAAGATAAAACAAAGTTGAAAGGAAATAAAGTGCCGTTGCAACCCAAACTAAAATTTCACCAACCAAAGTTGTTGCAGGAACAAAAATTAAAATAAAACCAATAATAAACAGTGGATAAAAGGCGATTGACCCAAAGTTTGCAAAGGGAACAATGGTGTTTCTTATTTTTAGCGGAAGATAACCTTCTTTGTGTTGAATTGCATGACCAATTTCATGGGCAATTACCCCAATGCCTGCAACACTTGTGGTGGTTCTTGTTGACTGTGAAAGGTTTATTGTTTTTGTTTTGGGGTTGTAATTATCAGTTAAATTGCCTTTAACTTCGCCGACTTTCACATCATTTAGCCCCGCAAAAGTTAGCATGTTTGTTGTGGCTTCTTGTGTTGTGATTTTGTTAATGGGTTCAAGGCTTTTAAAGTTATTAAAAGTTGAATTGACTTTAACTTGGGCATATATGCCAAAAATAAGGCATGGAATTATTAAAATTGTGACAATTATATATGTTATTTCAAGCATCTAAATATTCTCCTTTTTTATAGTTTAGTTAAAAACCGAGTGTGTGTCAAATTGGTGGCAAGTTAAATGAATTTTAGATAAATTAAGGGGCGCAACAAAAATTTTGTTAAACTTTGTGAAACCGTTGAATTTTTAACAAAAGTTAGATGTTAAAAAATAAAGTTTTATTGTTTTTTATTTTCATCTTTTTAAACTTTAAATTTTGCATAATTTAAGTTTTAAGCCTATTCAAACTTTAAATTTTACCTTACATTAGGGTTAAGCCAATTTGGACATTAAAAGTTTAGGTTTTTTTAAATATTAAAAGTCTAAAATTTTCTTAACTTTGAAGGTTTAAATTTTTATGATTTTTAGTTTCAATTTTTGCCCGTTAATTTAAAAGCAAACAAATAAAATATGGCTAAGGGTTTTGTTTAGGCAATTTTAGTTTTTGCGAGTTTAGGTGAAATTTGTAGTGTTATTACAAATTATTGTAATAAGTTTTAAAATATGCTAAAATTAAAACATGAAGTTAGATTTTATTTTAAGCGAAACGGTTGCGGGAAGTGTTGAAGCCGCTGTTGACGAAATTGTGAAAAAAAGTCAGGGCAATGACCAAATTCTTGTGCTTGTGCCCGAAGACAGCAGTTTGATGATTGAAAAACTGGTTCTAAAAAAGGTTTGTGCAACGGCAAACATTAATATTTACAGTTTTGTTAGGCTTCTTGAAAAACTTAGCAATAAAAATAAAGATAAATATATTGACAGAGAGTGCTCAATTTTAATTGTAAGAAAAATTATTCTTGACAATTTTGATAGCCTTGTGTGTTTTAAAAAGTCGGCTAAATCTTTGGGGTTTGCTGAACTTATTTATGACACTATTAGTCAACTTAAAGCAAGCAAGGTTACCCCTCAAGATGTGCAACAAATGCAAGACAAGGTTAATGTTTCACTTAAAATTAAGTTGCATGATATTGCTCTTATTTATGAAAAATATCAAAATTATTTGCTTGAAAGGTATCTTGATAGTTGCGATAAACTTGACCTTTTGCTTGAAGTGGCAAAAGAAAGCGAATTTATTAAAAATTCATTTGTTTATGTTGTTGGGTTTGATAACCTTACAAACCAAGGGGCAGAACTTGTTGAACTGTTAAGCAAAGTGAGCAGGGGGGTTAAAGTTGCCTGCCCTTATGTTTCAAGCAAAAAGGCAAATGCGCACATAAGTGATAATGAACTTTACCAAAAACTTATTTCCATTGCAAACAAGCACAACATTAAATATAACCCAGTTTTTGTTGCCCAAAATTTCAGCAAAACGCAAAGGCATTTGTGTGATAACCTTTATGCCTATCCTTACAAAACAATGGATTGCACGGGAGGGGTTGTTTTGTTTGAGGGGGTTAGCCCAAGAAGTGAGGTTGAGTTTGTTGCAACGCAAATTTACAATGACCTTTACAAGGGCAAAATTACCCCTAATGATGTTTGCATTATTTGCCCAGATTTTGAAACATATTCAAATTTTCTTGAAATTGAATTTAAAGACAGAAACATTCCGCTTTTTATTAATAAATCACAAGAACTTACAAGCCACCCGTTGTTCACTTTTATTAAAAATGCTCTTAGTGCAATAAGGCGAGGGTTTGAAAGTGAAGATGTTTTGGTGTTTTGCAAAAACCCATTACTTGAACTTGGTGATGATGTTGATATTTTTGAAAATTATTGCCTTAAATTTGGAATTAATCATTATGCCTTTTTAAACCCGTTTACCCTTGGCAAAAGCAGTGAAGACGAGTTTAATATTTCTAATGAAATTAGGGCTAAGGTTGCAAAAATTCTTACAAGTTTGAAAGAAAAGATTGATGGTTGCCTAAGCACAGCAAGTTTTTCAAACGCGGTTTTAAACTTTTTAGAACAAATTAACATTAAAAACAGGCTTGAAAATTTGTATCAAACTGAACTTGAACTTGATGAAAAAAGTGCAAAAGTGACAGAGCAGGTTTATGATAAATGCCAAAGCATTTTGAACAATTTAACAACATTTTTGCAAGATAATGATTGCACTCTTGATGAATTTATTGCACTTTTTGATGCGGCAATTCAAACTTCAAAAATTAACATTTTGCCACTTACTCTTTCATGCGTGGTTTGCAGTGAAGACATTTCTTCAATTAGCCCTAAAATTAAGCAAATTTATCATCTTGGAGTGCTTGATGGGGTTGTGCCTTACAAAAAGCAAGATTTAGGGCTTATTGCAGACAGCGAACTTGGAAGCCTTGGAGATTTGCTTGAAAAGAAAATTGAGCCAACAATTAAAACAGTTAATAGGCGTGAAAGGTTTAAGGTTTATAACATGGTTTTGCTTGCAAGTGAAAAATTAACACTCACTTACCCAATTTTTTCTAACAGTGGGGAAGAGTGTAAACCTTCAAGTTTGATTGACTCTATTTCAAAACTGTTTACTCAAAAAGACCTTCCACAGCGAATTATAACAAGTTATGAAACGGCACTTAGTTATGGGCAAGAAAATGCAAATCTTGCGCTTTACTTTGGGGCAAAAGACAATGCTGAAAAGAAACTTATTGAACTTGCAAGGCAAGAAAAAGACAATGTTTGCCTTATGGACGAAAAAAATGTCAGTGCTCTTTATTTTGCGCTTAAAGATAATTTAAGTGAGGTTTCAAAAAATTGTCTTTTACAGTTGGGTGAGCCTGTTGTTTTTGAAAAAATTGAAAACGCAAAGGAATTGTTTTTTAAAAACAAAACTGTAAGCATTAGTGAACTTGAAAGGTATTTTGCCTGCCCTTACAGTCATTTTGCTGTTTATGGGCTGGGGTTAAAAGAGCGTGAACTTGGCGGAATTAAAGCCCTTGATGTTGGAAACATTTTGCACAAAGTGTGTGAAAAGTTTATTAAAATGCTTGATAAGGCAAATGAAAACAACATAGATAGGCTTGCTCAAAAGGTTTTAGATGTCAGCGTTAGTGAACTTGAAGTGGCGGTTGAGGGGAATGGTTTAATTCTTTCAATTTTAAAAGGTGAAGCATTAAGGCTTTGCAGAGTTTTGTTTTATGAAAGCCAAATCAGCAGTTTTAAAACAAGGGCGTGTGAACTTGGGTTTACAAGCAAAAAAACCAACTTTCGTGACGGCATTAAACTTTCAGGCAAGGTTGACCGAATTGATGTTTGGCAAGACTATTTTAAAATTGTTGACTATAAAACGGGCAATGTTTCGGTTGCAAGTGAAGATGTTTATTATGGCAAAAAAATTCAATTAATAAGTTATCTAAACGCTTTTTCTGGGTTTGAAAATAAAAAACCTGCGGGGGTTTTGTATTTTCCTATTAAAAATAAGTTTGCTGATGGGGAAGATAAAGTTAGCGATTTATACAAAAATTCGGGCATTATTTTAAATGATGCAAGTGTTTGTATGGCGCTTGATAACACCCTGAGCCCAGACAACCCTAAAAGCCACATAATTAAAGCCGAACTTAAAAACAACGCCCAAACGCGAGAAAGTGGGGAACTTGTTTTAAAACAGAATGACAACTTGGTGTCAGATGAAGTGATAAGCGGGCTTATGAAATATGTTTATGAACTAAGCAATAAGGCAATAGGTGAAATTTTAGATGGCTTTGCATTACCTTCTCCACTTGATTTTGGTGGCGGGAAACTGCCATGTGATTATTGTCCGCTTAAAAACTGCTGTGGGGTTAAACTTACGGAATTTTCAAGCGGAAGAAAAATGCTTTCAAAAATTAGTTATGAAAAAATTGCACAGGTGAATTATGAAAACAACAAACTGGACAACTAGTCAAAAACAGGCAATTGAGCAAAGGGGCAAAAACCTGCTTGTTAGTGCAGGGGCAGGAAGTGGCAAAACTTCGGTTATGATTGCAAGAATTGTTGATTTGATTGTAAGTTTTAAAGAGCCTATTTCAAATTTTTTGGTTGTAACTTTTACAAAGGCTTCAGCAAGCGACATGAAAAACAAACTTATTCGTGAACTTGAAAAAAACGCTACTGACAGTTTCGTTCTTTCGCAAATTGAAGAGGTTGGAACAAGTGATGTAAGCAACCTGCACAGTTTTTGTGCAAGGCTTTTAAAACAATATTTTTATCAAATTGGGCTTGACCCATCTTTTGTTGTGCTTGATGAAGAGCAAATGCAAGTTTTGAAGCAAAAGGCAATTGACAAACTTTTTGGTGAGTGCATTAAAAATAATGATAAAGAGATGCTTGAACTTGCTGACATTTTAAACAAAAACCGCAGTGAACTTGCGCTTAGTGAGGCAATAATTAGGCTAAGGGAATTTATGTTAAGCCAAATTGACGGCAAGGCTTGGTTTAATGATTGCATTAAAAAATGCTATGACCCGAATTTTGAAACCAATGTGTGCGCAAGGTTTTTAAACGGTGAAATGGTGGACATTTTTGAAAATGCCAAGCAAAAATTTTTGATGGGTTTTAACAAAGCCCAAGAGTTTGGTGACGAAAAGTTATCTGCATATGCGCAAAATCTTTACAGCATTGCAAGTTTGGTTAGCAAAAATTCAAGCGTTAAAGCAAACATAAATGCAATATTTAATCTTCCAAGTTTTGGGCAAATTCCAAGAAAGATTGTAAGTGGTGCTGAAACAATTAAAGAAGAAATTTCAAAGGCAAAAGATGAATTTTCAAAACAAATTAAAAACATTCAAAACTGGTGGGGAGAAGATGACCCTGATAAAATTTTGATGCACAACAAAGAAAACTTGGCAAGAGTTGAAACTCTTTTCAGGCTTGCTTTAAGGTTTGATGAAATTTTGGCTGACTTTAAAGGGGCAAAGGGTGGGCTAGATTTTTCTGACCTTGAACAATATGCCCTAAAAGCCCTTAGTTTAGATGAAGTTAGAGATGAATTAAGGCAAAAATATAAATATGTGTTTGTTGATGAATATCAAGACATTAACCCTGTTCAAGAAAAAATATTGACCCTTGTTTCAAATGAAAATAACAGGTTTATGGTTGGCGACATTAAACAAAGCATTTATAGGTTTAGGTTGTGTAACCCTGAAATTTTTCTTGAAAAATTCAATAGTTATAAAAAAGATGAAAGCAAAGGGCAAGTTATTGAACTTAAAGAAAATTTCAGAAGTGCTAATTGCATTTTAAAGTTTTGTAATTACATATTTAGTAAGTGTTACACAAAAAGTTTTGGCGGAATTGATTATAACCCTGATGGGCTTTTGCTAAGTTTAAATGAGGGGGAAGGCTTTGCAGATAAGTTTAGTGGTGTTGATTTTAACTTTATTGAAACAAAGGCTTTAAAAGAGAGCCTTAAACCAAATGAAGCGCAAGACTGTCTTGCGCTTTACAGCGTTGCAAACCACGAACAAGAAGCAAGTGAAGAGGCAAGCATTGCAAGGGCAGAGGCAAGTGTTGTTGCAAAAAAAATCAGCGAAATTGTTGGGCAAAGGTTTAAAACCAAAAATGGTGTTGAAGAAATTTTAACCTATAAAGATATTGTTATTTTGCTTGCTTCAAGAGGTGAATATTTAAAAGAGTTTATGGAGGCTCTTGGGGCATTTGGCATTCCAATTTCAAGTGATTTAAGCCAAGATATTTTTGAAGATGAATACATTTTGTGCCTTTACAATTTGCTTAGGGTTGTTGATAATTTTGCACAAGATTATCCGCTTGCAAACTTGCTTAAATCACCACTTTTTAATTTTTCACTTAATGAACTTGTGCAAATAAAGTTAAATAACCCTAACAGTAAGTTCTTTTACCAGGCAGTAAAAGAGGCAATAAATTTAAAAAATCTGCCACAAAAATTGCAAAATAAATTAAACAATTTTTATGAAATTGTTTTGCGATATAAAAAAATGAGTGGGTTTTTGTCAGCAAAAGAGTTGGTTACAAAAATTATTAATGAAACCAAGTTTGAACTTATTGTTTGTGCTAGCCCTGATTCAACGCAAACCAAGTTAAGGCTTGCAAAGTTTATGCAAAGTTTAACGCAAAGTTCTCTTTCAGCCTTTATTTTAGATATTGAAAATTGCCTTATCTCTTGCCAAGCGGTGCCTGATGGAGATAGCGTTAGAATAATGACAATTCACTCTTCAAAAGGGCTTGAATTTCCCGTTGTGTTTTTGGTTAATTGTGGAAAAGAGTTCAGCACAAAATCAGGCAGTGGAGATTTGCTGATTTCAAAAGACCTTGGGGTTGGAATTAAGTATTACAACAGCACAAAGCGCTTTATGTGTGAAAACTTTGTTCGAACAGCCATTAAAATTAATGAAGGTTACAAAATTAAAGAAGAGCAGTTAAGGCTTTTGTATGTTGCGTTAACCAGGGCAGTGAATCATTTGGTTGTTGTTGGCAGTGGTGAAATTGAAAGTTTTAATGATTTTAAAAAACCAAGCAACGCAACAAGTTTTCTTGATTGGTTTGCCCCTTGCCTTTTTGATAAACTTGATGGTATTAATGCCCTTCAAGGCATTGCACAAATAAACTTTTATGATGCTTTAAGTGAAAGCAGGGCAATTAGCAAAAAATCTTCAAGGCAGGTTATTTTTGCTAACCCTGACCAAACTTTAAAAAATGAAATAGCAAGCGTTGTTTCAAAAAAGTTTGAGTTTGAAAACTTGTTAAAATTTCCGTCAAAGGCAAGTGTTACAACCCTTAACAGCCAAGAGGTTAATAACACAGTGACACTTTTTGAAGAACATGAAGGGCAGAGCCCTGAACTTGGAACGGCTTATCACAAGGTGCTTGAAGTGTTAGATTTTAACAATGCAAGTGTTGAAAATGTTAATAACATCATTTCAAACTTAACCGAAAATGGGGTTATAAAAACTGAAATTTCAAAAAAAATAAATGCTCAAATTATTAATTTTATTGCGCAAAATAAAGTTATTAAAGATAACCTTGACGGAAAATTTTTGAAAGAAAAAGAATTTTTAATGGCATATTCACCAACCAAAAACAATTGTAATAATGATGGCGATTTTATGGTTGTTCAAGGTATTTGTGATTTAGTTATAATTAAGAACAATCAAATAATTCTGGTTGATTTTAAACTTAGTAACAAAAGTGCACAAAAATTGAAAAATGATTATGCTGAGCAAATTAATTTGTATAAACAGGCGCTTGAAAATTCATATAATTTGCCTGTTTCAAAAAAATATATCTGCAAGTTAACAACGGGTGAGTTTATTGAAATGTAAAATGAATTAAAAAGACAAAAATAAACGCCAGCAAAAAATTATTTTTGTTGGTTAAATTAATTTCCTTTTTTGGTTTTGCTGTGTTATACTGCAAGTGAGGTTAGTTTTATGGTTTATGATTATTTACAAACTTGTTTTAATTTGCTTGTTGGGCTGATTTCACAAGACATTACCGTTTACATTATGCTTGTTTTGGTTGTTCTTTTTGCTTTGTGGATTGTGCTTTCACTTGTTTATTCAAGCGAATTAAAGTTTGCAAGAAACACTAAAAAATTGTCTAAATTTATTGAGGCAAATGGGCTTAACGCTGAAAATGAGCCACAATTTATTGCACTTGCAAGTGCACTTCCAAGGCAATTTGTAAGAAAGTTTAAACTTTGGAAAAGCATGAATTACACACTTCCAGAAATTTGTTTTTCCCAAGAAGAGTGCCTTGAAACTCCACTTTACGGCGGAATTTATAATCAAAACAGGTCACTGATGAAAACCATTATTAATGGTTGTGTTATCATTTTGTTTATGTTTTCAATTGCAATTGTTGCGGGCAGTGAAGAGCCGCTTACTGGCGTTGTGTTTGCACGGGCATTGGTTGTTCCAATGTTTGCTTACTTGCTTTTTAAGTTAGAGTATTACATTTACACAACCATCAGACATTATTTTTACAAACTTGCTGTTGAAAATTACAACGAACTTATTGACATTTTAAATGAAAAGTATGAACTTGGCGAAATTGAATTAAAACAAGATATAAAGGTTTTAGGGGAAAGTAGCCAGCAAAATTTCAGTAGGCAAAAATCTTTAACTGAGACTGATGCTGAAACCAAACAAGATTATGCAGACGATGAAGATTTAAAGGAAGAAGATATGGAAGAATTGCAAAAAAGAGGCAGGGGCAGGCCAAGAAAAACCGAAGAAGAGAAAAATGCCCCACTTAAAATTGAAACTGAGCAAGATTTTGCCAATGCTCTTGCAAGGGCTGAAAAGTTGATGGCACGCCTTCACAAACCACTTAGCGACAGCCAGAAAAGAAGAACAAATAAAGAACTTGCAGAAATTATGGATAAACTTGCAGAATTTAAAAAAACTAAAATGTAGAAACAAAAAGCGGTATTTATGTTTGACTGTTTAAAGGAGAGAAAAGTGAAAAAGAAAAATAAAGTTGAAATAACAAAAACAATGAGCATTCAGCAGGTGTTGATGCTTAACCCAAATGTTGCCCCAATTTTAATGGGGTTTGGTTTGCATTGCCTCGGTTGCCCACTAAGCATGGGTGAAAACATTGAAGAGGCGTGCATGGTTCACGGAATTGATAGCGACCTTGTTATTGAAAAACTTAATGAATATTTTAAGGCAATTAATAAAAATTAGATAAAAATAAAAATGATACCCACTTAAAATAGTTATATTTTTATTGTTGTATTTACATATCTCATTAGGTCTGATATAATTTTTTGTGGAGGAGATACAATGAATACATATGATAAACAGGTTATTATTGTTAAACCAGACTTTTTTAATGAAAAAGGTTTAGAGATTATTAAATTTTACCTAAATAAGTATAAGGTATGTGTTGATTCATTTTATTTAATTGATAATTACAAAGAATATAATAAAAAATTTAGAGAACTTGAAGTATTATCGGAATTAGATAATTCGGTTGATCAGGTTTCAAAATTGGAATCCATGAAAATAACAAATAAAGCTTATGAATTAATGTACAAAAATAAAGCGTTATTGATTGTCATTAATAATAATAATTTGGCACCTGATGAATTTTTTTTGCGTTTAAGGTTAATTAAAGTTGAAATACGAGAAAAATATGTTAAGCAAAGACCATTTAAAATTTATTTAAAAATTGAAAATGGGAAAGAATCAATAGATCTAAGGGGAAAAGAGGAAATTCTAGATAAAAATTTATTTTACGAAACACATTTAAATGGTATTCACTTTGCACATTATAATAATTATCAAGAAGTAACCTATAAGACCAGGCGAAAAAGTTTAAAAATCAGGTCATAAAGTGCCAGGCACATTCTACGCTTTTTGAGCGGTGCGTATTAAAACGCTTTAGGAAGTCGGTTCAAATCCGACGCAACTGCCCTTACTGTGTGAGACGCTGTGACGCCGTCTTTTATGGGGGCTTTCTGTGTGCGTCTCAAGTCAGATACCA
>ERZ780149.1470-NODE-1470-length-25432-cov-10.237065_pt1 | contig 25432 bp, 18 predicted proteins | sample MGYA00511367_ERZ780149 | MGnify/ENA primary metagenome ERZ780149 (study PRJEB29588, sample SAMEA2153852) | human gut metagenome | biome: human gut; feature: human-associated habitat; material: faeces | place: Denmark | collected 2008/2010 ... | reverse complement strand
TTATATATTTAGTTATATCTTTTTTTAATATTATGTGATATCATTATTATGGAGATGATAGTGTTGAGTAAAGATATTGAAAAAGATAAAGATAAGAAGAAAAAGATAATTAATAATGATAAAAAGAATAGTAAAAAGATAGATAAAAGTAAAGATAAAAAGATTAATAAAGAAATAAGTAAAGATAAAGATAGTGTTAATGTAAAAGATAAAGAAAATGATTTATATACTTCTAGAGAAGTAGTTACTGTTATGTTATTCTCTATAGGTATTGGTATATTACTTTGTTTTGGATTAATTAGTTTATTTACTGGTAAGAATTATTTAGCAGTTACTAGAGATTTAAAGAAAGTTGTAGATACTTATTATGCTATTGTAGATAATTATTATGGAGAACTTGATAAGGATTCTTTAATAGATGGAGCAGTAGAAGGTATGATTTCTTCAGTAGGAGACTCTTTTACTAGTTATAGTGATACTGATAGTGCTATTAGTTTTAATGAAACTATTAATGGTACTTATGAAGGTGTTGGCTTATCGATTGCTACTTTAAATGATGGTACTATTACTGTTATCGAAGTATTTGATGATTCTCCTGCTTATAAGGCAGGTATTAAGGTAGGAGATATTATTCTTAAGGTAGATGGAGAGAGTTATGAAGGTAAGAGTGGTAGTGATATTTCTAATTATGTTAAGAATAGTGGTAAAGATAAAGTTATTCTTACTATTAAAAGAGATGATAAAGAGGAAGATATTACTGTTAACTTAAGTAAAGTTGATATTCCTTATGTCAGTGGTGAAATACTTGAGAAAGATGGTAAAAAGATTGGTTATATTGATATCTCTTTATTTTCTAGTAATTCTTATAAACAGTTTAAGAATAAACTTGATAAGTTAGAAAAAGATAATATTGATGGTCTTATTATTGATGTTAGAGATAATAGTGGTGGTTATTTGACTTCTGTTACTGATATTTGTAATTTATTTTTGGAAAAAGGAAAGATTATTTATCAGTTAGAGGATTCTAAAGGAAAGGTTTTGAAGAAAGATACTACTAAAGAAAAGAGAAGTTATGATATTGTTGTTCTTATTAATGGGGCTAGTGCTTCTGCTAGTGAGATTCTTGCTTCCACTATTAAAGAGAGTTATGGTGGGGAGGTTGTTGGTACTAATAGTTTTGGTAAAGGTACTGTACAGCAGACTAAGAAGTTATTAGATGGTAGTATGATTAAGTATACTACTCAGAAATGGCTTACTCCTGATGGTAACTTTATTAATGAGATTGGTGTTACTCCAACTAAAGAGGTTGAACTTGATAGTAAGTATTTTGAGAATCCTATTCATGAAAATGATAATCAGTTACAAGAGGCTATTAAATTAATTATTAAATAATAATAAAACTCACTTCTAATTTTAAGTGAGTTTTGTTTTTGTATATATTTTTTGTTTTATCATATACTTTAGTGGTGATGTTATGATTGTTAAATATACTACTAAAGAGAAGGAACTACTTGCTAGGCTTATGAGGGCCGAAGCAGTAGGTGAAGGAAATCTTGGTATGCTTATGGTTGGGAATGTTGGTATTAATAGGGTACTTGCAGATTGTCTTACTTTTAAGGATATTAGGTCTATATCGGATATGGTTTATCAGAGCCCAGGTGGTTTTTCGGGAACTAGTAGTTCTTTGTTTTATGGTAATCCTACTGCTAAAGAGAGTGAACTTGCTGAAAGGGTTATAAGAGGTGAATATTATTATCCTGCTACTAACGCACTATGGTTTTATGCTCCTAAGGCAGGAGTTAGTTGTTCTAGTACTTGGTGGGGGCAGGATTTTGCTGGTAAATATAAGAATCATTGTTTTTATAAACCTGATCCTGGTGTATGTAAAGAGATTCATTAATGATTAATTTTGTTAAGGGCTTTATTATTGGTATTGGTAAGATTATTCCTGGAGTAAGTGGAGCAATGCTTGCTACTATTATGGGTGTTTATGATAAATCTATTTTTTATATTTGTAATTTTAAAAGTAATATTAAAGAGGGGATTAGATATTTATTTCCTATTGGGGTAGGTATTGTTTTATCTATTATTTTATTTAGTAAAATTATTAGTATGTGTTTAAATAAATATTATTCTATTACTATGCTTTTCTTTGTAGGATTAATTATAGGTGGTTTTCCCTTTGTTATAAATAAGGTTAAGAAAAAGGATTATTTTATTAGTGTTGTTAGTTTTTCTTTGTTTTTTCTGATTTCTGTTTTTAATATTAATAATAGTTATGTTCTTAGAAATAATTTTATTGATACTGTTATTTATTTTTTCTCTGGTGGAATAGAGGCTATTGGTACTATTGTACCTGGAGTTAGTGGGACTGCTCTTCTTATGATTGTTGGTACTTATGATTCTATTGTTTATTCTATAGGTAATCTTACTAATTTTAAAATTATTTTTCCTTTTATTATTGGTATTATATTATTTATTCTTTTATTTGTTAAGTTAGTAGATTATTTATTTAGAAAGTATAATGATAAGATGTATGCATTTATACTTGGTGTTCTTGTTTCTAGTACGGTTCTTCTTGTTATTCAGGTATTTAAGGATAAGGTTATATTTTTAGATGTTCTTATTGGGATTATTTTTATGTTTATTGGTATATTTATTTCTAGTTTATTTAAAGAAAAATAAAAAAACTCTTGAGTTATCAAGGGTTTTTACTATTAAAATTGGTGACCAGTATGGAATTCGAATCCATGAATGCTGCCGTGAAAGGGCAGTGTGTTAAGCCACTTCACCAACTGGCCAAAAAATGGTGGGCCTGAATGGACTTGAACCATCGACCTCACGCTTATCAGGCGTGCGCTCTAACCACCTGAGCTACAAGCCCATTTTTTGTTTGCTCATTCATTATATCATATAAATTATGAAGTTGCAAGTATTTTTTAATAAAATATAAAAATGGTGTCCCCTTAGGGATTCGAACCCTAGACCCACTGATTAAGAGTCAGTTGCTCTACCAACTGAGCTAAGGAGACATCTGTCAAATACATTTAATATTATATTATATTTTTTTTTATTTGTAAACCTCTAAACTGAAAAAAGTTTAATTTTTTTCTATTTTGTAGTAATTGACTTTTATATTGGATTTTGATATAATTTATTAAGAATAGGTATCGGTGATAAAATGAAAAAAATTGGCGGAAAAAGTTTTTGGATTATTTTAGTTATTAGTATTATATTTTTGATTGCTTTAAGTACTAGTGTTATATTGCTTACTAGAAAGAATAGTAAGGAGTTTTATAGTGCTGGTTATATTATTAGTAGTACTAGTACTAAAAGTGATAAATTGTATTTTGATGATAATACTGTTTATAAAGAAAATGTTTTTAATGAGTATGTATTTAAGAATACTGATAATAAAGAAGTTACTACTGATAAGAATAATTTTATTCACTATTTAGATAATTCTTTATCTTTTATGAAAAATGGTGTTATTCTTGATTTAGATAATATTAGTACTTCTCTTGTACCTTATTATAATATTACTGATAAATCTATTATTAAGTATAATAATGGTGGATATTATATTGAAACTAATGATAAGACTTTAGTTTTTGGTAACTTTTTAGGTAAGATTACTGATAATAAATATATTGTTGTTGGCAATGATATTAAGATTAAATTAGCAGGTAGTAATGAGGCTATTAGTGGTAAGTATTTTGAAATATTGTTTGTAGAAGATGGTATTGTTAAAATAGAAAATCAAGAAGGTAGTTATCAAACTGTTAGTGATGGTAGTATCATTTATGTTGGCGATAATATTAAAATTAATCTTGGTGATAAAAATGTTTATTTAGGTGATGATAGTAAGTTATCACTTGGTGAAATGACTATTGATGGAAATGAAAATATTGATATTACACCTAGTGATGGTAAAGTTAAAGATGATAATAAAGGCAATAATGGTGGCAATGGTACTGGTACAGATGGTAATAATGGAGGAAATAGTGGTATTGGAGGGGATAACTCTGGTAACGGACAAAATGGTAATAATACTGGTAATGATGGTACTAATGGTGATAAAACTGTTATTAAGAAAGAAGTATCTGTTGATTTAATTAGTGCTAAGTCTGGTATTGATACTATATCTGCTAGTTTCCAAGTTATTGATACTGATAATTTTATTAAGGGAAATCTAGTACTTAGTGTTGTTAATAGTGATACAGGTGATACTGTTTATAGAAAGATACTTGCTAATACTAGTGATATTCAAGATGTTAATATTAGTTCTCTTGCATCTGATTCTAACTATGTTATGACTATTAGTGAGGAGAATAATACTTCTGGTATTCAATACTTTAAAAAGATTTTTAAGACTGATAATTTAGGTATTAGTTTAGTTCCTGATGTATTTACTACTGATTCTTTATCTTATTCTGTTGATTTTGGTAATACTGATGTTAAATCTGTTAATATTAGTTTATATGATAAAGATAATAATCAAATAGGAGATACTACTACTATATATAGTAAATCTGATGCAGTAGCAGTATTTGAAGGATTAGAGAGTAATACTACTTATACGGCTAGAGTTGATTCTGTTGTATTTAATAATTTGAATTATGCTAATACTTATAACTTTAATACCAGTGATAGTACTCTTAAGAAGAGACCTACCCTTGGTGATATTTCTGTTAGTGTTAGTGATGATGGTAAAGAGTTTACTCTTTCTATGGAAAAACCAGAGGATGTTGATAAGAGTATTTCTCAATATATTTATGAAATATATAGAGCAAGTGATATTACAGAAGATAATTTAGTAGGAGAGCCTGTATATAGTTTTAGTGCTGCTGAACTTAAAGATCAAAAACTAAAACTTGGTGATAATAATTTAACTAGTAATGTTGATTATCGTTTTAGAATTGTTGTTAAATATTATGATAATTATAAATATAATCAAATTGAAACTGCATTTAGTAATTATTTCCAGATTGTTGGTAAACCTACAATTGAATTTACTCCTAATGATGAGGTTATATCATTTAATCAAATAGGTGGTAAGATTACTATTAAAGATGAAGGATGTACTATTCCTAATGATGGTAGAAGTTGTTTTGATAAGATTAATAATTTTTCTATTAAATATTATGGACCAGATAGGGTTAAAAAGAATATTGATAATGTTAAGTTTGTTACTAGTAGCGATGGTAATAGTTTAGTATATGATATGTTACTTGGTGGTCTTACTGAGAGTACTTTATATACTTTTGAAGTATATGCTGATATTGATATGCAAAATGGAGAAGGTCTTCGTAGTGGAGAATATATTGGTAGTTTTACTTCTAAGACTAAAGGTACTAAAGCTTTAATGATGAAATGGTCGGATAAAGATAATGATTATACTTTTGATACTCCTATTTCTGTTAATACTGAACTTACTAGTGTAGACCCTGAAGATGATTCTATTGATAAACTTTCTTCTATTACATTTAATTTATATATTGGTAATGTTAAGAATGTTGCACTTCCTTTACCAATTGGTAGTTTTACTACTACTGAGAATATTAGAGAATTATATTATAATAAATCTTTTGCTTTGACTTCTAATATGTTTGGTATTGAGAACTTGGATAAACTTAGAGAATTATCTGGTGGTAGACTTAGTAGACAGTATACTATTGAGGTTACTGATGCTCTTGATGAGACTGGTACTAATGAGTTTAAAATACTTGATAATATGTATGTATTTAATACTCCATCTCTTCTTTTATTAGAAGATGAGGTTAGTACTCCAGAGATTACTGTTAGTGAGATTACTAATACTATGCTTGAGTCAGGTGAATATAGTGATTATGATGTTACTTATGATAATAGGCTTGATAAGACTACTGTTGTTGGATATAAAGTAACTGCTAGTTTTGATAGAAGTAAGATAGAGAGAATTATTAATGTTGATAACTCTATTAGAAATGTTACTTTCTATGCTTATGATAGTAAGGGTAATGTTGTTGATACTAAGCCTGTTTCTTTAGAAGGAACTGATCCTGATATAAAGATAGCGGAAGCATATTTCTTCTTGGGATATGGTACTGATAATAGTATTACTGATGAGGATTTAAGAAGAGGTAATACTTATAGGTTTGGTTTTGATATTAAACTTGATACTGATGATGATGGTAAAGTTGATAGTTCATTTCCTGCTAATAAGCCTTTGAGTAATTACTTTAATGCTATGAAGAAAGATCCTTCTTTTAGAATGTATATTTATAATAGTAGTGCTAATTCTATTACTTATAAATATATGATTACGGATGTTGATAATGCTTTAGTTAAAGATATTGATACTGATAATTATTTGTTATATTATAGTATTAATGATAATAATTATTCTTCTGTAATTTCTAAGAGTGAAGAGTTTAATGATGTTACTTTGAGTAATTTAAATCCTTCGGATATTTATACTATTAGTTATAGTAGAGTTAGTTTAAAAGGGGCTGACCCAAGTTTAGTTACTTTGAATAAATATTTCTTTGATGGATACCATGATGGTAAGAGTGCTTCTCTTAAATATAGTTTGGTATATGGTAACTTTGATAATAGATTAAAGATTGTACTTGAAGATAATGATTTTCTTGATAGAGTTTCTACTTATTTGCTTACTTTATCTTCTGGTAATGAGAAATATGAGAAAGTTCTTTCTAATTTTGATGATCTTGATAGTTGTGATGGTACTAAATGCTTTATTATTGACTATGCAGAAATTACTAAGAGTGATAAGAATAGTTCTTCTATTGATTTAAAAGGAAAAGATGTTAAGGTTTCTTTGGTGGCCTTCTATGACACTGGTTATGTTGGATTTGGTCAAGAATCTAAGATTGGTAGTTATTTTGAAGAATTAGGTTTAGTTGATAGTAAGAATTCTAATTTAGTTGGTTTTGTTTATCAAGGTAATGGTAATGAGGAAAAAGGCAAGTATATTTATATAAAGAAGACTGGAGATAAGGTTAACTTTATTGGTAATTCTGATAAGCCTGTTGGTATTTTATCTTCTAAACTTATTACAAATAATGAACTTTATAATAAATGGAAGATTGTTACTAGTAATTTGGTTGATATTGATAATAATAAGTTTATTCCTTTTGGTGATATTTCTAGTACAGAAGATGGCTTTTCACCAGTTGCTAGTGGTATCTTTAGAGTAGATGTTGGTAATATTAATCTTAAAGTTCTTGATATGTTAGAGGTACCTACTGATAATAATAACTTTAAGTTTACTAGTTTTACTCCTAAAGTTAAGGCTAGTACATCTTCACTTATTAATGGTGGTATATTTAATATTGATTTATCTGTAGATGAAGATACTTTAAAGAGTGATTTTGTTAATACTGATGGTAAATATAAGTTCTATATTGATATTTATAAGAAAACTATTTGTGATGAGGAAGATACTGAATGTGAAGTTAAAGAAGAGTTTGTTAAGACAGAGCCTACTGATTATGATAATTTAAGTAGTGTAACTGTTACTGGACTTGACCCTGATACTGAGTATATTTATTATATAGCAGCAGATATGAATAAGAGTGGTAAGAAATTTAAGACTCGTTTATTTGATTTTAATAAATATGGCTATGTTGAATATAAGAATAGTTTTAGAACTCTTAATAGAGATTTGGTACTTAAGAGTATGAATGTTAATTATACTTCTAGTAATGCTTCTGATAATTATAGTAAGAGATTTCTTAATATTGATGTTACTCTTAGAACTAAAACTAATATGAATATTATGTATGAGATATATGATATTAATAATGAACTTAAATATACTGGTACTATTAATAATGAAGATATTATGGTTACAGAAAAGGGGACTATTATTGCTAAGTTTAGTCAAGATATTTCTGGTAATGATTTTGTATTTGGTGCTAACTATTATACTTTGAAAGTATATGCTGTTACTACTGATTTAAATAAAAAACTTGAGTTATATAATGATAATATTAAACAGGTATCTGATGGTATTATTAATATTAATGTTCCTGAACTTTTAAAACCTAGTATTACTGTTAATAAGCAGGAGGCTATTATTTCTACTGATTATAAACATAGTATTAAATATAAAATTACTGTTATAGATAGTAGTAGGGTTATTCAGGGTGGTAAGTATTATATTGAACTTCAGAACACTTCTTATCAAAATGTTTGTACTAATGAAAATGATTGTATTGTTGATGTTGATATGAAGAATGGTACTTGTCAATTTAGAAATGGTAAATCATGTAGTGCTAACTTTGTTAATAATGGTTTAGTAGTAGAGGCTGAGTTTACTGATCTTAAGGCTAATACTAATTATAATGTTTATGCAGAAGCTACTACTTATCGTAATAATGTTTCACTTTCAGATGATGATAAGACTTCTATTGTATATGCTAGAAAGAGTCAGTTTACTAAGAGTGATTTAGGATTCTCTCTTGGTGATGTTACTCCAACTGCAGTAGGTAAGAATAGAGTACTTGTTACATTTGTTGGTGCTGCGAATATCAATACTTCTCTTAAGGGAATTGTTTATAATATTGTAGTTCAAGGAGGAGAGAGAGTTGCTTCAGGAACTATTGGTAGAACTCTTGATGGGGGTAGTAGTGATATTACATTTACTTTGGATAGTGATAAATATCCTTATATTGCTATAGATATTCCTGATGGTAAGGAACTTGGAGAGAATAATACTATTAATATTACTTACTATTATGTTGATAGTGATGGTAAGATGAATATACTTAATCTTGGTGGTAAAACTGTATTTGATTATACATTTTCAATTAAAAATAAATAAGAAAGGTCGTAAATAATATGAGAAAATATGATATTAAAAATAAGAGAAACATTGGAATAATTATAGGGATTTCTGTTGTAATTATAGTCATGTTTTCTCTAATTATTAGGTTATTCTTATCAGGAGATAGAAGAGAATATACTGTTAATAGTGATAGTTTAGTTTTTGATAAGGATAAGTCTATTATTAAGGTTTTAGATAGTGGTACTATTAAGAAGAAGTGGAGTAATGAGTATTTTCTTTCTTATAATGATAAGAATTATGAATTAGGAGATACTGCTATTAGTTTTAATGAGAAGAGTGGAGAGATTGTTTTATATGGTAAATACTATGAAATAGGCTCAGGAGACTTGATTACTGTTACTGATGGAGAAACGGTTATTAAGAGTTCTCTTCTTACTAAGTTTTATAAGTTAGCAGATAGAAAATACTTGGTTATTGATAAAGAAATTAAAACTACTGATGGTCTTCTTTCTACTAGTGATTTCTTGATGGTTGACTTAGATAAGGTAGGTAATGCTACTCTTACTAATCATAAGGTTAGTTTGAAATCTTTTTCTGATACTACTATTGTTACTTCTAATTATTCTTTTGATATTGCTAATGAGATTCTTACTTATGGTAGTAATAGAATTGATTTGAAGAAGATTATTGGTTCTTCTAATACTTATACAAAAGAGGATTTGATTCCAGAAGATAATAATGGTGGTACTAATGGTGATAGTAGTACTGGAGGTAATGGCTCTGGTAATGGAGGTACTGGTACAGGGGGAGGTACTAATGGAAATGGTAGTACTGGAGGAGATACAACAGGTACTGGTGGTAATACTGTTATTAAAGAGATAGAGAAGGCTACTAAGAGGACTTCTGTAATAGCGGTTACTAGTAGTATTAATAGTATTTCTATTGATTATGTTGTTTATGACCCTTATAAGGAATATACTTCTGTTTATATGGAAGTTAATGAGAATGGGTCTAATAAGATAGATACTATATATTTAAATAAGAATGATACTAAGTATGAGATTAATGATATTTTTCCTAATACTACTTATAATTTGAGTTTTAAGTATACTTATTTAGAAGATGGTGAAGTTCATACTGATACTTTTGATAATATTACTGTTACTACTAAGAGACCTAAGGTTAATATTAAGACTACTAGTGTTGAGGGTGGAAACATTAAATATTTAGTTACTAGTGAGAGTAATTTTAAGTTTAGTGTTGGTACTCTTAAAGTGTATGTTAATGAACAGCTTGTTAGTAGTAGTGTTATTGATGATACTATAGGTAATGTTTATGTTAATGCAAGTGTTGGTGATAAGATTGAGTTATTACTTACTGATGTTATGTTTAATAATAGGGTTATTAGTGGTGTTAAAACTAGTAATAAGTTTATATATTAGGGAGGTACTACTATGAAAGAGTTTATTAAGAAGAAGTATAATATTTTGATTCCTGCTTTTTTGGTTATTGTTGTTTTGATAGCGGTTCTTTTATATGTTAAGGAATATAGAAATAATAGATATGCTATTTTGACTGATACTGATGTTTATCAATATTTTTCTGGTAATAAGATGGAATATGTTGCTAGAATTGGTAGGAATAGAAAGAAGGTTGTTCTTAATTTTGAGGCTAAGGACTTTGCTGTTAGTTTGGATAGTACTCCTGTTTATGTTAAAGATGATAAAAATACTTCGGTTATTTTTCCTAAAGAAATGGCTGTATTCTTTCCTTTAGAGGATAAGATATATCAGGTTAATGCTTTGTCTGAGGTTTATGTTAAGAATGATTTGGTTTATTTGAGACTTAATAGATTGGATAAGACTTTTGACCATATGTTTTTATATGATGGTAAGGATTTGTATTTCTTTATTGATAATGTTACTATTGTTACTCTTGATAGGGAGATTAATCTTAGTCCTATGTCTTATGTTAATTGTTCTTATCTTAATATGATTGAATACTATGATAAGGAAAGTGATACTTATGGTAGTATTGACTATGATAAGGGTAGTGTTTATGTTAAGAATGATTATATGAATATTGATGTTTCTTTAGATAGGGTTGTTTATAAAGATGATTTCTATTTACTTGGAGGAGATTTTGGTAATTATAAGAAGATTACTGATATAGATAAGAAATAAGTTATTCCCCTTTAGCCTAAAGTAGACTTTAGTCTATCGGGGTATGATGGAGCCTAAGGTCTCCATCATAAATAATCATTTGTTTATATAATAAAATAGTTAGAAATTAGGAAATAAAAAAGGCACCCTTTAGAGGGTGCTCTATTGATAAAACAATGGAGAGAACACTTTTTGATAGTAGGTGTTACTCATTTTTATTATGAGTAATTTCTCTTTTCATATGCATTATATTATATTTTATAGAAAATATCAATAAGAATATTGAAAAATGTTATAGTATTGATGGAAGTATAGATAATCCTTATAAAATAGTATTAAGTTAAAGAAGGTATGAGGTTATCTTCTTTTACTATTTAATAATATTAAGTTAGAAAGTATTCACTGTGAATATGATATCTTAGTGTTTATGAATAGACTATTATGATAGGCTATTCATAACAAGATAAGACTATACTTAGGCTTATCTTGTATATAATAATAATTAAGACATATAGTTAATTAGGTGAATGTATGAAGAAATTAATAGTATTAATGAGAATAATAGTTATATTTTATTTTATAATAGGGTTAATAAAATGGGATATAACTACGATGGTAGCTTGTTTATTATCTTTAGTATTAATGATTATTAGTAGTTATTTTATAAAGAAATTAAATTATAGTAGACAATTAGAACTCTTAATATATATATTTATTATTACTACTGAGGTTTTAGGAGAAGTATATCATTTTTATACGAGAGTTAGTTATTTTGATATTATTATGCATATTTATAGTTCTTTTGTTATTTCTTATATAGGTATATCTATTATTAAAAGATATAAATTATCTAGAATAGTTACTATTTTATTTATTTTTTCTTTTGCTATGATGTGTGAGAGTGTTTGGGAGATAGGAGAGTTTTCTATTGATAGGATATTTAAGAGTGATATGCAAAAGGATACTGTTATTAATAATATTTCTTCTACTTATTTGTCTTTAGATGGAGATAAACCTCTTAGTATTGATATTTATGATGTTAATGTTAATGGTATTTCTTTTACTGATAAGTATGGTGGATATATTGATATTGGTTTATATGATACTATTTCTGATATGATATGTGCTGTTATAGGTAGTATTTTTTTTATATTTATTTATTATTTTAAAAAGAAGGAATAGTCCTTCTTATTTGGCTTCTGTAAATATTGTTTTATCATAGTTATGGGTACCATCTTTTAGTTCTTCTAACTGTCTTGTTGTTATTAGAAAGTAGGTATCTCTAGTTATATTGGTATCACTTATTGGGTCATTCCAGGTTAAATCTAAGTGGTACCATTTTCCATCTAAATAGACTAGATTCCATATATGTTCTTCATTGTTTATTTTATAGTTTATTATATTTAATTTGTTTAGAAAAATAGCCATAGCGTCAGAGTAACCATTACATGTTCCATATCCTTCGATTAAAACTCCATAGGCTGTATTTGATTTATATGTTGTGTCTTTTTTATTTTCGTATTTTAGTTTATCATACTGGGCATTATCTATTATGTAGTCATGTATTACTTTTATTTTTTCTTTGGTTGGCATATTGTTGTTTATTTTTTCTTTTATTACTTTATCTACTACTTCATTTATTTTTGTTATTTCTTCTTCTGTATAGGCTTTATTTATTGTTATTCCTATTTTATATTTTCCACCATAACTTATTTTTATGTTATTTGAACTATTATATGGATGAACAAAATTGTTTAAAAGTGATATTGTTTCTTTAAAGCCTTCGCCATCATTTTGAGTTAAGATATTTATATCTTCTGTATAATTTGAATAGTCTTCTTCGATATATCTTTCTGTAGTCTTTATTCCACTATTTAGGGCATAATATATGAAGTTTATTAATTCTTTTCTACTTTTTATACCCATTTCTGTATAGTTATCTACGTAGTTAAAATTGTCTTCTAGATAGTAATTATTTGGAGTAGTTTTTGAGTATTTTTTTTCTATTGTATATTCGTAATATTTATGGGTTATATAGTTTTTACCGAAGGCACATATGGTTACTATTATTATTGATAATATTCCTACTATTACTATTAATTTACCACTTTTATTCTTTTTGTTCATTTATATTCCACCTCTACTTAGATTATATCATTTTATTTGGTTTTTTATCAAGGAAAATATATTAGTTTTTTATATTTATTTGTTTTTGTGTAAAATTATGTTGTAAAAATAATTTACTTATGACTTATTATTTGATATAATTAAAGGGAAATATCTTGAGGAGGGATAGTTATGAATATAGAAAATAGAAAACCTATGATATATTTAATTTGTGGTAGGGCAAGACATGGTAAGGATACGATAGCGGGATTCTTAAAGAAGTTCTACGAAGAAGATGGTAAGAAGGTTATATATTCACGAGCGGGTAAGTATATTAGATTTTATGCTATGGAGATGACTGACTGGGATGGTAGTGAAGAATCTAAACCTAGAGATTTACTTCAAGAACTTGGTACTGATGTTATTAGAAATAAACTTAATAAGGCTGAAATGTTTATTGATAGACAACTTGATGATATTGAGATTTATTCTTATTTTTATGATGCTATTATTGTACCTGATATTAGACTTCCTAGAGAGATAGAGAGTGTTAGAGAAAAGTTTGATAATGTGGTTGTTATTAAGGTTAATAGAATTAATTTTGAAACTAGTTTAGATAATAAGCAGCAGACACATATTACAGAGGTTGCAATGGATAATTATAATGATGTTGATTATGTTGTTACTAATGATACTTTAGAGGGGTTGGAAAAAGATATATATAATATATATAAGGAGACGATGAAATAATGAAAAAATTAACTGGTAATGAGATTATTAGAATGTATTTAGATTTCTTTTGTGAAAGGGGACATACAGAGGTTGATTCTGCTCCTTTAATACCGATTAATGATCCAACAATACTTTGGATTAATGCTGGTGTTACACCACTTAAGAAATATTTTGATGGAACTGTAGTTCCTAGTAATAGAAGACTTGTAAGTTGTCAGAAGTGTATTAGAACAGGAGATATTGAAGAGGTAGGTAAGACTGCTAGACACCATACTTTCTTTCAGATGTTAGGTAATTTTAGTATTGGTGATTATTTTAGGGATGAGGCTCTTACTTGGGCTTGGGAATTACTTACTAGTCCTAAATATTTTGATATGGATAAGGATAAACTTTATATTACGGTTTATACTGATGATGTTGATTCTTATAATAAATGGATTAGTTTAGGTGTTAAACCTTCTCATTTGATAAAACTTGATAGTAATTTTTGGGAGATAGGACCAGGGCCATCGGGACCTGATACGGAAATCTTCTACGACAGAGGAGAAGCATATGATAAAGAGGGATTAGGTATTAAGTTATTACAAGAAGAGATTGAAAATGACCGTTATATTGAAATATGGAATAATGTACTTAGTCAATTTAATGCTACTGAAGGTTTGAAGAGAGAAGAATATCCTGAACTTCCTAGTAAGAATATTGATACTGGTATGGGTGTAGAGAGAATGGCTTGTATTATACAAGGTACGGAGACTAATTATGAGACTGATTTATTTATGCCTATTATGAAGAAGATAGAGGAAATTAGTATGATTCCATATATGGGGCAAATGGAGTTTAAAGTTATTGCTGACCATATTAGAACACTTACTTTTGCTTTATCTGATGGAGCAGTATTTGAGAATGTTGGTAGAGGATATGTTCTTAGAAGAATCCTTAGAAGAGCATCAAGAATGGGAAAGAAACTTAATATTAATAAGGAGTTTTTAAGTGATATAGTTGATGTAGTAGTGGAGAATTATAAGGATACTTATCCTGATTTAGTTGGTACTAGAAGTAGAGTTAAAGAACTTATTTCTAATGAGGAGAGGTTATTTCAGAAAACTCTACTAGCAGGAGAGAAAAAACTTGAGGAATTATTTAGTAGTGATAATAAGGTTATTAGTGGAGAAGATGCTTTTAAGTTATATGATACTTATGGTTATCCGATTGAACTTACGATTGAGGCTGCGGTTGAGAGAGGATTTAGTGTTGATACTGATAGTTTTAAGGCTTATATGAATGCTCAAAAAGAACTTGCTAGAAATAGTAGAAAAATTGAGGCTAGTATGAACTTACAAAATGATTTACTTATTAATTATAAGAAAGAGAGTAAGTTTGTTGGTTATGAAAAGTTAGGATTAGAGACTGAAGTTATGGATATTATGAAGGATAATGTATTTGTAGATTCTTCTAGTGAAGACTGCTATATATTTTTGAAAGAGAATCCTTTCTATGCTGAAAGTGGTGGTCAGGTATCTGATTCTGGTTATTTAAAGAATGATAATTGTAAGTTAGAGGTTATGGATGTTATTAAGGCTCCTAATGGACAACATTTATTATATGTTAAGGTACTTGAAGGTACTATAAATAAGGGAGATAAGATTCTTACTCATGTTCTTAAAGAGAAGAGAATTGCTATTATGAAGAATCATTCTTCCGTGCATTTACTTCAAAGGTCTTTACAGGAATTACTTGGTAATAGTGTTCATCAGGCTGGTAGTAAAGTTGATGAAAATATTCTTAGATTTGATTTTAATTATCAAGGTAAGTTATCTGATGAACTTATTGTTAGGGTAGAAGAACTTGTTAATAAGAGAATTGAGGCTGGATATGATGTTAAAATAGAATACTTACCTATTAAAGAGGCTATTGATAGGGGAGCTATGGCATTATTTTCTGATAAATATGGTGATATTGTTAGAGTAGTTACTATGGGGGACTCTATTGAGTTATGTGCTGGTACTCATATTGATAATACGAAGAATATTGGCAAGTTTGCTATTGCTTCAGTAGAGAATAAGGGTGCTGATACTTATAGGGTAACTGCTTGTACTGATGGTAATATTGTGCCTGTTCTTAAAGAAGAGATATCTAAGTATAATGAAGAGATGATTAAATTACTTGATAAGGCTAAGAGAATTATTAAAGAGGCTCTTGATAATGATATTAAACTTGTTTTTAACTTTAATATTGATAATAGTGATCCTGAAAGTTATAAGGATATTGTTTATAATAAGAATGAACTTGCTATGTTAAGAGAGGAACTTAAAAAGTTAGAGAAGGAATATAATACTAAGAAGAGTGAGAAATCAGTTAGTGATTTATCTAGTTTCTTAGATATTAAAGAGGATATCAATGGTATTACTACTATTATTAGTATTACTAATGGGTATGATATTAATATTTTAAGAGGTATTGTTAGTGCTCTTAGTAATCAGACTCCTAATAACTTTATATTACTTGCTAATTTGAATAGTGATAATTCTGTTAATTATATTGCTAAATCTAATTCTAATAGGGTTGATTGTGGTAGTATTATTAAGGATTTGGCTGTTAGGTCTTCTGGTAACGGAGGAGGTAATAAATCTTTTGGCCAAGGTGGAGGTACTGATGGTACTATTGTACCTAAACTTTTAGAGAATGTTAAGGATACTATTAGAAATCTATAAGGGACTTAGGTCTCTTTTTCTATGCCTTGTAAGCCTTGGTCTTACAAGGTAATTCAAAGCCTAACATCTTAGTCTTTGAATTAAATGGGGTTGGTTACTTTACAAAGTGGTATTTTTCTGCTATAATTAGGGAGGTCTTTTACTTTGAAGAAAGGAGAATTATTTTGAGTAAAATTAGAATGTTTTCACTAGGTGGACTAGATGAAAATGGTAAAAATATGTTTGTTGTTGAAATTGATAAGAATATTTTTGTTTTTGAGGCAGGGCTTAAATATGCTGATGAATTAACACTTGGTATTGATTATATTATACCTAACATTACTTATTTAAAGGAAAATAAAAAAAGAATTAAGGGAATTTTTTTAACACATGGTCATGATGAGAATGTTGGTGCATTATCTGATATTGTTTGTGATTTAGGTAATCCTAACATATATGGCTCTAAATATACTTTAGAGGTTGTTAAGAGAGAGTTTGAAACTTGTAATATTAATTATAAAAACTTTAAAGAAATTAAGGCTTATATTCCTCTAGAAGTTAGTGGGGTTAAGATATTTCCTGTTAATTTATCACATTCTACTCCTGATAACTTTGGATATGCTATTTATACTAAAGATGGAGTTATATTTTATGCTGCTGATTATGTTATTGATTCACTTATGAAGGGTGCATATAAGACAGATATTGGTAAACTTGCTTATATTGGTAAACAAGGTGTTTTATGTCTTCTTACGGAGTCTGTTTATGCAGGTCAAACTGGATTTACTTCTCCAAGGCATAGAATTGCTCCTCTTATCAGAGAAACACTTAATAATAGTGATGGTAGAATTATTTTTAATGTATTAGATTCTCATTTATATCGTATTCAGGAATTATTTACTGAAGTAGAAAAAACTAATAGAAAAATTGTTATTATGGGTAAAAGACTTAAAAGAATAATTGATTTTGCTGTTGAAAATCATTATCTTAGTTTTTCGAAAGATATTATAGGTGATTTATCTAATATTAATGATAAGAATGTTGTTATTTTAAATGCTAATGAGAAGGAAAAACCTTATTATAACATTATGAGAATTGTTAATGGGTATGATAAGTTTATTAAACTTAATGTTGATGATACTGTATTTTTAGCAATGCCTATTTATGATAATAGAGAGAAAACTTTTTATAGTTTACTTGATGATATTGCTAAAACTGGGGCTAATGTTGTTAGTTTATCTTCTAAAACTTATTTATCTCATCATGCTTCTAACGAGGATTTAATGACAATGATTAATCTTATGAATCCTAAGTATTATTTTCCTATTAGAGGAGAATATAAGAATCAGGTTATGAATGCTGAAGTTGCTGAAATGGTAGGTATTCCTAAGGATAATATTATTCTTAAAGAGAATGGTGATGTTGTTACTTTTAAGAATGGAAAATTAATTAATGACTTTGAAAGAGTTACTAGTGGTTCTATTTTAATTGATGGTACTATTGGTGATGATATAGGGGAAGTTGTTTTAAAAGACCGTGAAATGCTTAGTGATAATGGTATTATGATTATCTCTGTTACTTTAAATAAACAAAATAAAAGTATTATGGCTGGACCTGAGATTCTTACTAGGGGATTTGTTTATGTTAAGGATTCTTATGAACTTATCAATGAAATTAAGAAAATGTCTGAAAAAATTATATTAGATAATACTAAAGGTATGAAGTATATTGAGTATAATAAAATTAAAAATACTATTAGAGATGAACTTTCTAAGTATTTGATAAATCAGACTGGTAATAAGCCAATGATTATTACTGTTATTCAAGAAATATAAATTATTTTTAAAAAAACTATTTCATTTTAGTTTTTTTTTTGTTATAATGTAGAAGAGGTATAATATGAAAAAAAAGTTTTTACTAATTATGGTACTACTTTTATGTGCTTCTTGTACTAGAGTAAATGATAAAAACTATGATGATATTGTTATGAATGTTACTAGAAATAATAGTAATATTTATAATACTACTTCTTTAGGATATAAGTATTATTTACCTCTTGGGGTAAGTAAGGTTTATGATAAAGATTATAATCAGAAGTTTAAAGTTAATGATACTTATATGTATTTATATGTAGATATTGTTAGTTATTATTACAAGAATAATTTAAACTTGAGTGATAGTGATATTAATAATTGTTATTATTATTCTCCTATTAAGAGTGATGATAATAAGACTGGATATGTTAAGATTACTAAGGAAGATGATAATAAATATTTTATTAAGATAGTTTATAATTACGCTAAGATTGAGTCTTATGTTAATGATTATGAAATATCTAATATTTTATCTTATTCTATGATTATATTAGATAGTATTAGTTATAATGATAAATTGGTTGAAAATATTCTTCTTGAAGAGTATTATTCTAGTTCATCTAAAGAATATAAGATTAAGAAGCCTGAGAATACTGAAAGTAAGTTTTCAGAGTATTTAAGTGAATATGTTGCTGATGAGGAATCTAAGATTCCTGATTTACCAGAATATTAAAAAGGAGAGACTATATGGGATTTTTAGATAAGATTAAAGATTTGTTTTCTGATGAGGAAGAAGTTATTGAGACAAAAGAAGTGGAAGTAGAAGAGAAAGAAGAACATAAACTTCCTACTTTTATGAGAAATAAAATAGAAGAAGAACAGAGAAAAGAAGAAGTTAAAGTAAAAGAGAAAGTTCCTAGTGAGGTTGTTAGTGATAGGGAGATTGTTAGAACTAGAACTAATAATAATAGTTTTTCTTTTCCTATTGAAATGGATGAACCTGATGTTTTTGATGTTCCAAGATATAATAGTAATCAAAATGTTTTAGCAAAGAAAAAGGAAGAAGAAAAAAAGAGTACTTTATATTCTAAGAAAGAAGAGGTTAAGCCTAAGAAGTTTAAACCGACTCCTGTTATATCACCTGTTTATGGTGTTCTTGATAAGAATTATACTAAGGATGAAGTTAAGGTACAAGATGAAAATGCTTATGAGATTCAGAGAAGTTCGAAGAAAATTGATTTTGAGACTGTTAGAAATAAGGCCTTTGGTAATTTAACAGATGATATTAGAAATAATTTATGTGAAAATTGTGAATTATATCAAGAGGTTAAGATTACTAAGAATGCTGATAAAAAGAGGGATGATGATAATTTACTTTCAGATATGTTAGAAGAGAGAACTAGTAGTGAAAATGTTTCTATTGGTGATGCTGAAGAGAATTATTTTGATTTTGGTGTTAGTTATGAGCAACCTAGAAAAGATAGTGCTGATGTTATAATTAATGCTAATAATGTTAATCTTGATGCTGGTGATAGTGAAATTAAGATTGTTAATCATAATATGGAAGAGGCAAGTGCTGAAAAAATTGAAGTTAAAGAAGAGCCTCCTAAAAGAGAGACTTCTAATAAGAAACTTGAAGATACTATTGAGTTTGAAAAGAATCTTATTCCTGAAGAAGAGGCTATTGATATATTAAATAATTATGATGCTGAAGATAATAAGAATGAAGATAATGATATTTTTAATTTAATTGATTCTATGTATGATGAGGAGGAGAAATAATGACTGTTAATGAAGTTTTACCAATTATTTTATATATTTTAGGTGCTATTTTATTAGTTGCATTAATAGTATTAACTGTAAAACTTATTATTACTATGGATAAAATAGATAAAATTGTAGATAATATTACTGTTAAGGTTAAGTCCTTAGATGGGGTGTTTGAGGTTGCTTCGTTAGTTAGTGGAAAGGTTACATTTATTACAGATAAGATAGTAGATGTGATTGGAATGATTATTGATAAGATTTTTAATAAAAGAAAGGAAGATAAAAATGAGTAAAAGAGGATTAGGTAAATTAGCGTTAGGTGCTGGTATTGGTGCTTCTTTGGCACTATTATTTGCTCCTAAAAAAGGTAGTGAATTAAGAAATGATATTAAGAATAAGATATCTGAGTTTATGAAGAATGTTGATGATATGACTGTATCTGAAATCAAAGATGAGTTTACTACTAAGATTGATGAAATTAAGACAGGTCTTAATGAACTTGATAAGGAAACTGTTTTGAAGGTTGCTAAAAAGAAGGGCAATGAACTTAAAGATAAAGCAAATGAATTAGTAGAACTTGCTAAAGAAAAAGGTACTCCAGTACTTGAAGGAATAGCAGATGATTTAAAAGAAAAAACTATTTCTGCTTGTCAAAATGTAATTGATAAATTAGAAGAGAAATAATCAGTAATGGTTATTTTTTTTGAAAGGAGATAAAGAAATGAAAGCATTAATAACTGGTGCTTCTTCTGGTATGGGAAGAGATATGGCTAAATATTTATATTCGTTTGGATATGAACTTTATTTGGTTGCTAGAAATAAAAAAGCTCTTGATAGAGAGTTTAAAGGATATAAAAATATACATACTTATGGGTATAATTTAATAATGGAAGAGGAATGTATTAAGTTATATAAAGAATTAAAGGATGAAAATATTGATATTTTAATTAATAATGCTGGTTTTGGTGATGCTGGTAATTTTACAGAGACTAGTTTAGATAAAGAAATGGATATGATAGACCTTAATATTAAGGCTTATCATATCTTAACAAAACTTTTTTTAAGAGATTTTGTAAAAAGAGATTATGGTAGGATTCTTAATGTTGCTTCTATGGCTGGATTTATGCCTGGTCCTTATATGGCTACTTATTATGCTACTAAGAACTACATTGTTAGTTTATCTCTTGCTATATATGAAGAATTAAAGAGAGATAAGAGTAATGTTAAGATATCTATTTTTTGTCCAGGTCCTGTTGATACTAATTTTAATAGTGTAGCAGATGTTAAGTTTAATATTTCTTCACTTAGTAGTGAGTATGCTAGTCATTTAGCAATAGATGGAATGTTTATGAATAAACTTCTTATTATTCCTAATAATATGAAAATTAATCATTTTCTTACTAAAATTGCTCCTGCTAAATGTACTTTATTTATTAATTCTTTTATTCAGGAAAGAGATTCCTCAAAATAAAGGTATTATACCTTTTTTTTTCTCATTATTTATAGTATAATGGATAGTGAGGTGTGAAATGAAAAAAATAGTTGTTTTAGGAGGAGGGACTGGACTTTCTGTGCTTCTTAGAGGATTAAAACAATTTCCTCTTGATATTACTGCTATTGTAACAGTTGCAGATGATGGTTCTTCGAGTGGTAGACTTAGAGAAGAATTTGATATTTTTGCTGTTGGTGATATTAGAAATGTTTTAGTTTCTTTATCTGAGGTTGAGCCTCTTATTGAGGATTTACTTCAATATAGATTTAATACTGATGATTCTTTAAATAATCATCCAATGGGTAATTTACTTTTAACGGCTTTATATAATATTACTGGTAATTTAACAGAGTCTTTAAGGTCTTTATCTAAAATATTTAATATTAAAGGTACAATACTTCCTTTTACTGAAGATAATCCTATTCTTATTGCTCATACTAAAGATGGTAAAATAATAGAAGGAGAATCTAAGATTACTAAGGCAGGTAAAGAGATTGATTATATTGAATATAAAGAAGAAGTAAAACCTACTAGAGAGGTTATTAGGGCTATAGATGAAGCAGATTTAATTATATTTGGAATTGGTAGTTTATATACTAGTATTATTCCTAACCTACTTTCTACAGAAGTAGTTAATTCTCTTATTAATTCTAAAGCAAAGAAGATGTATGTTTGTAATATTATGAGTGAACATGGAGAAACTGATGGATATAAGGTTTCTGATTGTATAAAGAAGATTAATTCTTATGTTAAGGATAATATGATTGATGTTGTTTTAGTTAATAGTACTGAAGTTCCTGATGAAATCAAAAATAGATATTTGGAAGAGACTGCTAGTCAAATAGAAGTTGATTATGATGTTTTAAATAATATGAATGTGGAAGTAATTGAGGATGAATTGCTTGATATTAATGAGGTTAAAGAGGTTAGACATAATCCTTATAGAACTGCTCTTGCTATTTTTAATTATATTGTTAAGGAGTTAGAATAATGAGTTTTACTATGGTTGTTAAAGATGAGGCTTCTAGGCTTACTACTACTAGATTAGAAGATATTCCAGAATTATCCGCTATTATAAGAATAGCAGGTAATATTTCTGATAGTATTAATATTGTTATTGAAAATAATGCTGTTGCTAGAAGAGTTTTTAAATTATTTAAAGAAATATATGGTATTACTCCTTCTATTACTGTTAGAAATAAAAAACTTGGTAAGGGACTTACTTATATTTTGAATATTAATAGTAATGTTAATGATATTCTAGAAGATTTATCCATTTTATCTAATCACAAATATCTTGGTATTCCTAAGGAGTATTTGATATCAGATGAAGAACAACTTAGAGCATATTTAAGGGGTGTTTTTCTAGTATCTGGATCGGTTAATGACCCAAAGACTAGTAGATATCATTTAGAATTTATTTTGGATACTAAAGAATATGCTAATTTTATTAATGATTTACTTAATAGTTATGATCTTAATAGTAAAATTATTAAGAGAGAGAAAAACTATACTGTTTATATTAAAGAAGCCGAAAAGATTAGTGATTTTTTAAGAGTTATTAAGGCTTTTTCTGCTGTTATGTATTTTGAGGATATTAGAATATATAGAGACCATAAGAATATGACTAATAGACTTAATAATTGTGAGCAGGCAAATATGGATAAGGTTTTTATTACTGCTAATAAACAGATTAAAGATATTGAAAAGTTATATGAACTTGATATGGTTGATTTACTTGATGATAAATTAAAAATGGTTATAGAATATAGAATGAAATATAAAGAAAGTTCTTTAAAGGAATTAGCAGAGATTATATCTTTTGAAACAGGAGATGTTATTACTAAATCTGGTCTTAATCATAGATTTAGAAAGATTAGAGAGATTCTTGATAATATTTCTAAGGAAAAACAATAATCTTTGTTTTTCTTTTAGTATATAGTTATAACTTATATATGTTAGATATGATTGATATATTAGTTTAAGACCTATTTATAGGGCTTGAACTAACACTCTAAAACTATAGGTTTAGAGTGATATAAAGAAAATGAAAAAAATTTTGAAAAGTACTTGACAGATTTTGTAAAATATTGTACAATTTAATTGTCTAATAGAAAAGAGATAAAATAAGAAAATAGCACTGTAAATCTTATTAACGACTGAATGTTTTAAGATTTACCCGAGTATGAAAGATTATTTGGAAATATGGTGACTAAAAAGTGAACGGCACTGTGAATATATTATGATGATGTTCCCCGAGTAAAGTGATTATTTGGAAATAGGGTGCCAATATGAAAATGCTGTGAGTGCTAGTATAGTGTAAAGTATCTCCCCGAGTAAAGAGTTTATTTGGAAATAGGGCATTATTGATTGTGATGGTACTGTAAGTATTGTTGACAGATAAAATACTTACCCGAGTACGAAAGAGTATTTGGAAACATGGTAACCATAAGTTATGGGTGTTAGGGTAGAGGCTCTAATTCTTATCCACTATTAGATATACATATATGTAGGAGAGAAGAAAACTCAGCGTGATAAGAGACTATTTTAAGATTAACTGACATTAATTTAAGGTAGTTATTCATGAAAACTTGGAATGCGGTTGTTTGTCAGGCAATGCATTCTTTTATTTTGTCTAAAATTATGATATACTTATGCAAAAAGGAAGTGATATTTTTGAAAGAATTACTTAGTCCTGCTGGTAATATGGAATGTCTTAAGGCTGCTGTTTTGAATGGTGCTGATGCTGTTTATTTAGGTGGTAAATCTTTTGGTGCAAGAGCTTATGCTGGTAATTTTAGTGATGAGGAAATGATAGATGCAGTTAGATATGCTCATTTATATGGGGTTAAAATATATGTAACAGTAAATACTATTATTTATAATACTGAAGTAGATGAATTAATTAAATATATAGAATATTTATATAAAATAGGAGTGGATGCTTTAATTATGCAAGATATTGGTATGATATCTTTAGTTAGAAGTGTTCTTCCTAATATGGAAATACATGCTTCTACTCAGTGCCATAATCACAATAATGATGGTATTAGATTATTAAAAGAACTTGGAGTTACTAGAATTGTACTTGATAGAGAGATGTCTCTTGAGGAAATAGAAAATATTGATGTGGATATAGAAAAAGAGGTATTTATCCATGGGGCTTTATGTAATTGCTACTCGGGATGTTGTCTATTTAGTTTTATGAATGGTGGTAGAAGTGGTAATAGAGGTGAGTGTACACAGAGTTGTAGACTTCCATATAAACTAATTAAGAATGGGGAATATGTTAATAGTGATAGTAAGTATTTACTTAGTACTAAAGAACTTAATACTTCTTATGATTTTGATAAATTAATGTCTTCTGATATTGTTAGTTTTAAGATTGAGGGTAGAATGAAGTCTCCTAGTTATGTTGGTTATGTTACTAGGGTATATAGAAGACTTATGGATAATTATGGTAGTAAGGTATTAAAGAGTGAAGAGGATAATTTGAAGATTCTTTTTAATAGGGATTTTACTAGTGGTTATTTATTTAAGGATAAGGTTATGAATATAGAGTCTTCTAATCACAAGGGATTGGAAATTGGTAAGGTTATTGATGTTAATGATAAGAAAATAAAGGTTAAACTATATACTGATTTATATCAAGAAGATGGTATTAGACTTAAGTACTGTAATAAGGGTATGATGGCTAACTTTATTTATAATGAAAAAGGATTACTTATTAGTAAGGCTACTAAAGGTGATGTTATTTATTTAGATAATAAGATTAATCTAAAAGATAAAGATATTTTAGTTAAGACCTCAAGTAGTTATTTAGACAAAGAGATAATTACTAGTAGTATTAAAAAGATACTTATAAATATAGATATTAA
>ERZ780149.1461-NODE-1461-length-25592-cov-2.612993_pt1 | contig 25592 bp, 17 predicted proteins | sample MGYA00511367_ERZ780149 | MGnify/ENA primary metagenome ERZ780149 (study PRJEB29588, sample SAMEA2153852) | human gut metagenome | biome: human gut; feature: human-associated habitat; material: faeces | place: Denmark | collected 2008/2010 ... | reverse complement strand
TGGGCCCGTCCTCCCCGACGCCGATGGAATCGTGCGTCATGATATACGTCACGGGAATATTCATGAGAGCCGCGAGGCGCATGGCGGGCTTGCAATAGTCGGAGAACACGAAGAAGGTTCCGCAAGCCACGAAGATACCCCCGTGGAGAGCGATACCGTTACAGATTACAGCCATGGTCAACTCTGCCACTCCGGCTTGGAGGAATGCACCGCTGAAATCCCCTTTCACGAGGTTACGGGCTCCGCCTTTGATAAAGCCGTCGGTTTTGTCTGAATTACTCAAGTCGGCAGAGGAAACGATCATGTTCTCTACCTGTTGAGCCAAGGCTACCAGCACGTCAGCCGAAGCGGCACGCGTGGCAATGTTTGCTTTATGTTGGATTGCTTTGTAGTCAATTTCGGGAGCTTTGCCGGATAAGAATTTGTGCAGTTTGGCTGCTAATTCCGGGTTCGCTTTTTCCCAAGCTGCCTGCTCTGCTTTTTTAGCTTTGGCATAAGCCCGTTTTTCATCAAGGACTTTAGCGTAGAACTCGGCTACTTCCGGGAAAATCGTGAACGGGTTTTGCGGATCGCCACCCAAATTCTCGATCGTCTTTTCAATAGAAGCTCCGGCTCCGGTTAAAGGTTGCCCGTGAGTGGATACTTTGTCGGAGAAATCTTCTCCGTTAGCCCCCATAGCTCCTTTACCCATCAAGGTTTTACCGATAATCAATGTCGGACGTTCTTTTTCGGCATTAGCGGCTTGTAATGCTTTGATAATCTCGTCAGCGTTATTCCCGTTGATCGTGATTACGTTCCATCCCCAAGCCCGGTATTTGGCAGCGGTGTCCTCGTGAGTTACTTCATTCACGCGGGTGGATAGCTGTACCTCGTTTGCATCGTAGAACATGATCAGGTTGGATAATCCCAGTGTTCCGGCAATACGTCCGGCTCCTTGTGAAATCTCTTCCTGAATACCCCCGTCAGAGATAAAAGCATACGTTTTGTGAGCCATCCATTCTCCGAAACGAGCTACCAGGAAACGCTCCGCGATAGCGGCTCCGACTGCCATGGCATGACCTTGGCCGAGAGGGCCAGAGGTGTTTTCCACGCCTCGTTTAAAATCCACTTCCGGATGTCCAGGGGTTACACTTCCCCATTGACGGAAGTTTTTCAGGTCTTCCATGCTATACGTGCCGATCAAGCTCAACATCGAATACAACATCGGAGACATGTGTCCCGGGTCAAGGAAGAAACGGTCCCGGTTTGCCCATGTCATATCATCCGGATCGAAGTTCAAGAATTGAGAATACAACACGTTAATGTAATCAGCACCACCCATTGCACCCCCCGGATGCCCTGATTTGGCTTTTTCAACCATAGAAGCTGAAAGGATGCGGATGTTGTCCGCTGCTCGATTAAGGATCTTATCCATGCCTATATTTTTTTTGATGAAAATTTTAAATTTTCGGCAAAGGTATGCTTTTCTGTCGGGAAATCAAAGCATGTGAAACTTAAAAGCGTAACCGTTAGAATGTTTCAATTTTTTTGATGCCTAGCCTGTTGAACATGATCCGGTAACGCTTGTATTCCAGCTGTTCTTCGTATTGACATTGGATAACAAAGTTGAGATAATAAGTCTTTTCCCCGTGTACCCGGATACTGTTACCTTCCGCGTCATTCCCGAATATCGGGACTTCCGGGTTATCCATTTTGCGAATGAATTCCGAGACATTGAAACGGATGATGTCATGTATGCCGGGAATCGGGTAGGCACTGATGTTGAGCAGTTGTTTCCGACCCAGTTGTACCCTTTTCCGGTAGAGAATGATTTTTTCATCCACACGTCGGTTTTCGGCTTCGAGCAAGGAGGAACGCCCTCGTAGTTCCATGACTTCGCGAGGAACTTTATTGTCGGAAATGAAATCGAACCCCTCTTTACTCCAACCTATTTGTTGAGACTTTATGCTGATTTGAACTTTATTGTCATAGAATTTGGAACCCAGTTTGTGGGCGAAGTAGAAGCGCATCAATTCTTTGATCCGGTCTTTCAGCATGTAGCTGATCACTAACGCGATGAAAAAAGGTAGGGTAAAATTTCCGTATTTTTGCTGGAAGGAGAAGGAGACAATCGTGGCAAAAACCATGGACATGCCGGCTGCTATACTGAAAAGAATTTGTTCCAGCAGAAAAGTGTTCCTTTTTTTACGTGCAATGAGGTAAAGGTCGCTTTCAATGTATTTTTTCAACATGCCAGCCCGTGAAATGAATTCCTGGTTGTTGCTTTTATTTTCCGTGTTGACGGTTATGTAATTTTTATCCCATTTGTAATGCAATTCATCTTTTAAAAGTTCCTGCATCGATTTTTTCAACACAAAATAATCTTTCGGGTGTTCCCGGCTTAGAAAATCTTGCAATTTATTGACGTGTTGTTCGACAACATTGCTGATAAACTCATCCCCGAAATGGAAATATTCCAGTGTATTGGCATGAACGGTCGAAACATTGATGATTTTTCGTAAATTTCTGAATTTCGTGGTTACTTGTCGGATATTCGCTAAATATTCTCTCGTGAGATAACAACGGTCTTCCTCGATCGTGCTGTTGATGATGTGCGTGTACTCGTCTCGTAGGGCACTCTTCACGATCGAAGCGAACATTTTGACTTGTGATTCATATTCGGCTGTTGCCGTGCGGGTAGGGGTGGAGGAGAGTTGTCGAAATGCTTTTTCCAACTCTTGAAAAGGAAGCGTGTCCGTTGTTGCCAGATCCCGCAGCAGGTAGACAGGGGTGATCAAACGTACGTTGGATTTTATGTCCCGGTAAAATCGGGTTTTGTCGTACGTCATCGGGTTGATATCCAGACTATGAGGAACAAAGATCCACGTGTTCATCACGAAATCGCTTATGGCTAAACGTTTTCGAGTGATGAACCCTACTTTAAATTCGATAGAGAATTTATCGTGAATCTTTGCTTGAATTTCAATCATGGTTACCCTCCCTTATATAAACAATCCGTTTGTATATCCCAACCACTGTAAAACGGTTTCTCCCCATACGATGATCATGATCCAGGCAATAAACATCATGGTAATACCGAATTTGAACGTGTCACTCCAGCTATATTGATTGGTGGTGTAAAGTAAGGCGGCAGGTTTACTGTTAAAGGGCAACACGTACACGTGTCCCACGAGCATGGCAACGGGAAATGCCAAACTTAGAATCGGGTACCCGAACTTTTGTGCCACCCCGATGGCAATGGGAACAAAGATAAGCGTTTGCATGGTTTTCGATTGGAAAAGCAAGGCACTGAACAACATGGCTCCCGTGAGCAACATGTAGAGCGCCCAGAAGGGAGTTGCTTGCGTAATGCCCAGGTTGTCGAAGGCCACATTTACCAATGTTCCTGATAGTCCGGTTGCGTCCAATCCGGCTCCCAGCGTGTAGGCTCCGGCGGAGAATAGCAGTAAGTGCCACGGGATGTCGACATCATTCCATTTAACCACGCCGATTTTAGGCATCAAAGCGATGACGGCTCCGAGAAATGCTACCGCGGTTTGGTTGATCCCGTGTTGTTTATCGGTGGCCCAAAGGATTAACACGCCAAGGAATATGGCTATGGCTTTGTATTCTTCCTTATTCATCTTGCCGAGTTTGTGCAGTTCTTCCCGCAGGCGTTCCATACCACCTTCAATTTGAGGAACTTTCTCTTCCGGTTTCAAGGGAAATATAATTTTACTGCCCACGAACCAAGCGATGAAAATTAGGATTATACTCATGGGGAATGCCGCGGTGAACCAATCTTGGTAGCTGAATCCGTTCCACCCCATGGCCCCTGCAATTAACGATCCGGCGAGCAAAGTAGCTCCCGATCCGGTTAGAAAGCCGTTCGCCCCCAAGTTGATCTGGTACAGGTTTTGTAACACGAGATTACGCCCGAAGTTGTTGCGTTGATCACCGCCTCTTGCCCCGTAAATTGCGGCAACAACCATAAAAATAGGTAACAAGATGGCAGCCTTTGCCGTCGTCGCGGAAATGAAGGCGGACAGAACCACGTTTATCACGATGAAACTGAAAAGAATCCCGGTAGAGTTTTTACCGAAACGAATGACAAACCACAAGGCGAAACGTTTGGCCACCCGGGTTTTTACAAGCATACTGGCTAACACGAAAGATAATATATTCAACCACATTACCGGGTGACCAAGTTGAGCATAGGCTGTCTTATCCGTGGTAATTCCGGTTAGCACGATACTCAATATGACAATGAGCGATGTCAGGTAATTGGGAATGGCTTCGGTGATCCATAGTATGATCGCCCCGGCAAAGACGGCCAGCATGGCATAATTTATCCGGGAAAATTCATCGGCTCCTATTTCATTAAATCGTTTGAGGGCATTTTGAGTCAAGGTTGCCGGATCGATATTTTGGAGAAAAGAGATATCCGAAAACCAGTATAAGAAAGCAAACACGAGAACAGCAAGAGGTCCTCCCATGTAGGCCATCCATTTTTCGAAACCGGATTTGTTTAATTTCGGAAGTTTTTCAATCCGGTAATTGTTCATATCTAACGGGTCAAAATTTTGCATTCCTTTTTCCATGAAAACTCGTTTATAGGGTTATTTTTACCTTGTATATTGTCGTTGCTTGCGAGTTGGCGTATTTCCATTTCTCCATCTTCTTCCAGCATGGGAAGAGGGTGATCAAAACTCCTATTTATTCAGCAAATTGAGTTTTGACACCCCCCTTTAAATTACCATTTCGTGTAAGGATGTTTCATTAACATTGAATTGTAATATTTCACGTCCCCGGTAACTTCCTCACCTAACCACGCCGGTTTAATGAAATTCTCATTCTCGTCTTTCAATTCAACTTCGGCCATCACGAGTCCTTCATTTTCTCCGTAAAACTCGTCTACTTCGAATGTGTGTTCTCCGGCTTTCACCAAGTAACGGGTTTTATCGATAATTCCCGGTTCGCAAAGTTTCAATAGTTCTTTTACCTCGTCTACCGGAATCTCTTTTTCCCATTCGTAGCGACTGGCCCCGGAGTCATTTCCTTTACCTTTAATCGTGATGTATCCTTTTTCTCCTTTGACACGCACGCGTACGGTACGTTCTGGAACAGAGGACAAGTATCCTTGTGTGATACGGGTGGCTTTGAACGAGTCAGCTTTGAAATCCCCTTTCACTAAAAATTTACGTTCTATTTCTTGTGCCATGATGTTTAATTTGCTAAAGGTTTGTTTATCATTCCGATCACGCGCTTGATAGCTTGCAGGTAATTGATATTTTCAACACCTTCCAAACCGACATCTTTGATCGTTTTTTTGATATCTTCGATTTCCGTGGATTCGGAATTAATCGTGTGAACCATAGCGCCGTTGATATATACTTCTCCGGTTTCACAGATCGTGTCGTTTACCATATACCCGTAGCGAATTTTTTCCACGGTTACAGCCTGCAAGTCCGGATGTTCGTTGATCATATTCAAAAATTCTTCCAGCGTGTAGGTTTCTTTAGTCAATTTAGGCATGTTGGCCACTTTGAATGCCGGGAATACCTCTTCATTCAAAACCTTTGCGGAAATTGGGAATTCGCCTTTCATCAGCGGATTCCATTGTTCCAACCCGTCAACGGCTTGCACGAACGTCTTTATATCCATTTTCCCGTCACGAATTTTCGTGTTGTTCACGTCATTCGTACGACTGACAATGTATGTTTCCGTGCTATGACGTTCCCACACTTTTTCCGGTACCGGAACGCTTAAGCGTGCCATTCTTTTTTCTTGCGGACAGAAACAACGTCCGAATGAACGAAACTCGAAACGCGGTTTGGATATTTCCCCGATTTTTAATTCTTCTTTACTCATAATTGGTTTGTGTTTTAATTTTATCTAAATCTTTTTAATCCGGCATATCAACTCCTGTATCCGGATTTTTACTTCCTTGTGTACCTTCTGCTAATTTCCAGGCTCCGGTTCCGTTCGGACAACGACTGAATGAGGGAGTGCTCGTTTTCGTAACATCGGTTAAAGTTTGATTTCCCCACCCAGTTCCTTTTTCTCCTCGTTTGAATGTATCCAATAATGATCCGTCCGGGGCAAATAGTTCAACCAGAACGCTTTTTTTACCGGAAAATCCGCTATTAAACCCATCGGGTGTCGAGCCTTTAGCTCCTAAAATTACAAAATATCCTTGAGGTGCTATCTTTTGTCCGCTTTTTCCAGTCCAGGTTAATTCCTCATCCTTATTAATAGTTACGCCTTCAAGATCAATTTCTACATCCGAGTTGTTGTAAAGTTCAATGTATTTTTCAGCATCACTTCCGGAACTATTTAATTCATTTAATACCAGCTTCGTGTAATCTATCGCTGCTGCTCCTACCGTATATTTTTTCTCTTGTGATTTTGTTGTGATCCCAGCTTTGTTGACTGCTTCCACGTAAAAAGTAACTTCCGCTTCATTGGCTTGTTGGGGGATAATACCCGTGTAGATATTTTTATCGGCAGTCATATTTACGGATGTACAATTGCCATCGCCTATTTTGTATTGGACTTTGGCAGATGCTACACCGTTCAAATCCGTGATTTTGGCTGTTACCGTTACGTCATCATTCGAAGTTACCGTTGTGGGTGTGTAAGCTACATCACTGATAGATGCAGGGCCTTCGTAAGGTTTATCTTCAACGCAAGCGCTAAAACCGAGCGTTAATATTGTGGCAAATAATAATAGTTTTTTCATAATTTAATCCATGTATTATATTTAAACTTGAAATTAGAAATCTATTTCCATGCGAAGTCCCAACATGCTGTAATTCACGCCTGCTTTACCTTTCTTTGCAGCTACTTTCGTGTAATCGGCAGTCGGTTTTCCGTCAGCATCATGTCCCACGATTAACTTGCCTTTACCATTGGCATAACGGTCATTGCTGCTATATTGATAGTTTAATACAAATTTCACGGAATTATTCACGTAATAGTTCAATCCGATGGTGTAGTTTTCACCTGAACCACCCCGGATGCTCCGACTATTTAAATCCATGTAATCATAACGTGCTAAAATTTCAAGATCTCCCCATTTCTTTCCTCTGCCGGGTTGTGTGAATTCTCCTTCGGCATTATTGAAACGTTGTTGTCCACCAAACAGGAGGTAACCGGCCATCACGTACCAACCACCGAAATGATGTGTTCCGGCATATTCGGCGTTTGTATTTTTAACTTTGGTATTGTTACCGATCAATTCACTCTGGAAGCGGAAACGAACCGTAATCATTCTTGTATCCAGCCAATTCTAAACCGTAAAGAAGATCGTGTTTCACGTCTTTGATCACGTCGGTATCCAGGTATTTTTTACGATTAATAGAAGTACTGTTTCTGCTACTGAAGCGGCTTCCCCCGAAATCTTTCGGATCAACATCTGTTTTCGGGGTACGATAAGACCCGGCAATACCGAAATGCAATCCCATCGTGCGGTCATCGGAGAATGGCATGAAGTTTACTTTTCCCGTGTACGACATTCCTTGATTACGTCCGTAATCTTTGTTGTTATCAGCTACAAATGTACTGGTTTCAAGATTATCAATGGCTTGAAAGAACACTCCGAATGAAGCTCTCCACCAGTGTTTTGCATATTCTGCTTGAATTCCCAGGTGGCGGGATGGGGCAAACGTTTGAACCACCATAGGACGTTCCATGAAAGGAAGATAACGTGAAGAAGTGGTTTGTTCCATTGAAAAATCTTCTTTGAAATTACCGGCTTTAAAAGAGAAATTGTCTAATCCGGTAAACTCGATAATGGCATCTTTCAATTCGAATTCTCCGTTCGAAAAATCGGTATCGATCTCTCCATACCAATTCTTATTGATTTGGGCTTTAACGGCGAAGCGGGCTCTTCGAACGGAAACATTGTTCCCGATGGGATCAAAATCTTTGTCTAAACCCCAAAATACGGCACCATCCAATTGCACGCGGATGTCAAACCAAAATTTGTAGCTTTGATTTAAGGATTCGAAAACGAGAATACCATTACGCTCTTCTGCTTGAAGTTTTTGTCGATTCACTTTCACACCATACTGGTTATAGCGTTCCCCGTCTTCTTTTTGCTCTTGAGCAAAAACGCCCAGGGTCACTAAACAGATTACCGATGATAGGATAAGTTTTTTCATAATTGAACTGTTTTAATTAAAAAATGTGTCATAAAGACTTTATGTATTGTATTAAATTATCCTCTCTTGTTAACTCCAGCTTCTTGCGTAGGCGGTAACGTCCGATTTCTACGCTTTTGGGCGATATATTCATCAACCCGGCGATATCTTTTGTCGAAAATCCGAGTCGCAATAACGTGGCCAGGCGTTTTTCTTGCTCGGTGATATCCGGGAATCGTTCCTGTAATTTGGTTATGAAATTTTTATGCAGTTCTTCCACCTGCGTGTAGAAACCACTCATTTCATTCGAAAAAGTCATCCTACTGCTGATGGTTTGTGCTATGTCCTCTAATCCTGTCTTAATTTCCTGAAGATCATCGATGGATTGAATCCGTTTTATTTCTTGGAATATGCCATCAAAAAATTTGCGTTGTTCACTGATGTCCAAGGCTAAGTCAACCAACTCTTTCCGCTTGATTTCCAATTTCGTATTCAGTCGTTCGTTTTCCAATTGAATAGTCTTCAATTCCATGGATATCAGTACTTGCTGAGCCTCGAACCGTTGATGTTGCTCCTCTTTTAAGGCGTTTTGTGCTTGAATTCGTTTGACTTGCTGATGTCGGAATGAAAATCCCACGAATAAGATGAACGAGATAAATAGGATCGATATAAGGGGTATCGTCATGTTGATCATTTGTTCAGGTGACGTACCCACCTCGTTGCGTTGCATCAGTCCTGGCAAATCAATCAGTTGAAACAATGTGTGCGCTATTCCAAAAGCGAGAGCCGGAGTCCCCAATATGGATATTCCCATTCGGATAGGCAGGGAGAGAGGTAACGCGTTCTTTCTTCTTCGGGCAATACTGATCCCCGTCATGCCCCCGATCACTGCGTGTACCGGAGATACGCTTGTGACAGGCAATCCGATGGATCCACATGCCCATGGATGATTGAAAAAGAACAAAACAATACTTCCCCCGATCAATATGGTAAACACGGACACGATATTCATATCGGTGATATTGTTACCATAGGATAGTATTTTCCGTTTTACAGGAATTGCCATCGACAGCGCGAGTATAAAAATAGATATGATCCAAAGCAAAGATTGGTCATCCAAGGAAAATAATCCGAAATCCAATCCGAAATCCAGAGTTTGTGAATGTACGATCGCCATGAATAGAGGACCGTTATTGGCTCCGATGGATATGCTCATCAGCGTGATTGCGATGATTATTCCCACCCGGAAACAGATATTCAAGTATAACAAATGAATATTTCCTTTCCGCGTGATACTCTGGATCAACCGGTACAATAAACAAGTAATTCCCCCACAAATCAAAGGGGCTAATATCCATGCGATGATTAAGGGAAACAGGGATGTGTACACCTCGTTGACATGATTAAATACCTCCCATCCCAAAATGGCACCGTATATGGCATAACAAATCGAATTCACCGGACCGTTTTTTCTCAGCAAAAACATAGCCAGTGATGCTGAAAATGCAAGAATAGTACCCACGATAGGGGAGGAAATATTCCAATTTTCTTCATACTGCGTCCAGCTACTGCTTCTGCATATAATAAATCCGATGGAAAGGGATATTAAGAGGATCACGGTCATTACTCGAAAGCGAATAGAACCTGTTTGTATCGCGCTGGCAAAGGTAAAGGATATGTCGTTTATACACATCCACGAGCCGAATAGCAATACAATTAATATGATCTCGAACATTAACATCAGAAATTTCGTTTTATAGCCATTACGGATAACAGGTCAGCAATTTTTTCGGCAGCGTGTGACAATTCTTCAATATGCAAGGTAAAATAGCGCAAATGGAATTTCTCGCTTAATTTCAGTTTATCCATTTCATGGAAAACTTTCCGCTTTATAGATTGTGCCAATTTATTGGTTTCCTGTTCATAGAAGTAAACCCGGTGTATTTTGTCCGTCATTAAATCCGGAGTCCGGAAATAAGCCTTCGCTGCCGGGATGATACCCTCTACCGATAGGGTGGAAGTCTCGGTCAATTTGATAAAATCGTTGTTCAATTCCACGGGAATGAACGGGATTTCCACCTCGAATTGGAACAGATTACGAGCTAAAATGTCAACAACATTTTCCAGACGTTCCAATAGACGTAAGACATCTCCGCGTACCTCGGCCATGAGCGAGTGAGTATAGAGTTTACTCTCGATGCTTCTTCTCAACTCATTGGATGTTTTTTCCAACTTTGCCATGGATTGCAAGTTGTCATTAAACTGTTCCGTGTTATTATATAGGTAGTTTTTAACACCGCTTTTGAACACGAGGATCGTTTCATCGATAGTGTCAAAAAATGTATCAATGTCTTGTATTGTCTTATTTGTATTTTTCAGATTAAACATGGTTGTTCGTTTTTAAAATTCATGTTGTTTGTCCGAAACTCCTTTACAAAGAAAAACTATTTTCATGGGATGAAAAAGAGATGAAAACCTGTATGGAAATTTCGTAACAATTCCATGTAGTGTAAATAAATATTTTTATATGCTTGATAATTACTTAATTAATTATTTGTTTGTAGAGCTACGTGAATCCGGATAAGGAAACGTGCTTGTACTTTTGTAGAGTTTTAGTTGGTGTGTTTTTCATGATATTCCAAAGGTTAAATTTTTATTACTTTTTTGTTACATTCTTCGTGGAACACTACAAAAAAAGGTTAGAAAGTGTTTTCCACAATCTAACCTTTCTTTATTTTATATCAGGTATTTCATAAATTTTTATCCTTATACATATTTTCCCACCATGCAGGCTCTCCTTTCAAATATTTGGCAAAATAGGCCATGATCGTGTTTCCCCAGATAATACGTTGATTATAGTCCACCACGGCATGGTCGGCATTTTTGATCAGCACGAGTTCCACGTCTTTACCCAAGAGTTTCAGCGCGGTATAGAACTGAATGCTTTCGCCCGTGGGTACATTTACATCGGCCGTTCCATGCAATAGAAGCATGGGGGTTTTCACCTTGTCCGCATTGAATAGCGGGCTTTGATCCACGTAGATGTCCTTCCGGTTCCACGGGAAAGCGTGGGCCGATGCGTTCGTGCTGTAACTATATCCCCAGTATCCTTCACCCCAATAGCTGGAAATGGAGGAAATTCCGGCATGTGAAATGGCACAAGCGAAGATGTCCGTGCGGGTTTGCAGGTACATGGTTGTGAATCCGCCGTAAGAGGCTCCCATGCATCCGACACGTTGGGCATCCACGAAAGGATGTGCTTTCAAGAATGCTTTCGTGCAGGCAATGATTTCATCTGCCGTGATTTTACCCCAGTTGTTTTGATGACGGGCTGAAAACTCTTGTCCGAATCCAATTGCACCAGAGGGTTGCATCACATATACAACGTATCCATTCGCAGCGTATAGGTTGAACGGCCATCTTCCTCCAAAAGTCCTTTCCACCGGAGTTGTTCCCCCGTAGTAATACACGATCATCGGGTATTTTTTCTTGGGATCGAAGTTTGCCGGGAGATAGTAGCGTCCGTCTATCGTGGTCCCTTTTTTGTAATTATAGTCCCAATCCTTTACCTGTCCGAACTCTATATTTTTGTATTGTTCGCCTTGTGGATCGGCCCATTCTTGTGCTTTGAGAGTCGTCAAATCCAAGGTATAGACCCGGGTCGGGTAACTCTCGTCGGAAGCGGTGTAAACCCCGGTACTCCCGTTTCTAGCCAAACTGATTTTTTGCACGAGATCACCCGGACATTCAATTCTCGTGATTTTTCCGTCTTTTCCATAGCGGAACAAGTAAACATAGTCCGTATCTCCGGCCACGATATAGATATTTCCGTCGGTATGCCAGATGTAGTTCGATACGGTAGGATTGAAATCTTTTGTGATCGGGGTTACTTCCTTTGAATTTAAGTCATAAATGTATAGTTGCGTGTCGTATCCGTTCACGATTTGTCCTTTACTGATTTTTACCCCCATTTGTCCGAAAGCATCAGCCGCTCCGGCAATAAGTAATTTCGAATCATCGGGGGAAAAGAGGCATCGAATGCCAATCAAGCGGTCTTTCCAAAGCGTATCGATTTGATGGGTACGGGCATTTAACAAGTAAACGGATTGTTTCCGGTACGGGTATTCGTTATAGTCCGGTCGTCCGGTGCTGATCAGAATTTGGTTTCCGTCATGACTGATGTCCATGATGGAGGTGGTTTGGTTGCCCCAAGTTAAGCGGGTATGTATGCCCGTGGCTAAATCATATTTGCATAGGAAATATCGATTCCGGTAGTAGGCCTGTCGGTCTTCAATCCCGTCGAGTTTACGGAGTTCCCATTCTTTCGGGGCATAATTCTCATTCTTGTAATAGATAAGATAACTCCGGTCCGGTGACCAGGAGAACGAGCCGATTGTTTGATCGTCCCGGAATAGACGTTCCATCTTTTGTTGCTCAATATCGTAGGTGTATAGGGAATTTCCCGTTCCTTCTTTTATGAGGTACGACAGTTTGTCTTCCCCGGGAATCCAGGTCAAGTTACTTGCGTTGTTGCCGTAGAAGGTGTACACGATCTCTTTGTCTGCAATTCTATACACGTTTGTCATGGAACTGCTTTTGCCTTTTATGATCTCACCTTCTACCATGATCAGGTATTTTCCGCTGGGAGAAACCTGAATTCCACCGACTCTGCGACCGTTCAGCACGTCTAGTATATTTTTCCCTCGTTTGGGAGATAAGGTGAATTCTACCGGGGCATCTTTGAAATCAGGATCTGCAATGAATTGAGCTGAAAATAGTTTGTCGCTTTCTTTTGTTTGCAGGCTTTTCACGATGATGGCGTGTTTTCCCGGAACCCATTGCAAGGTACATCCTTGTTTTACAGCTTCGGTTCCTTTGTGGCCGGTGTATGCGATTTTTTTCACTCCATCCACGTAAACTTCGGCATTCCCGTAAAATGAAAATTGCAGTTTCCCACTCATCCATTGTGTGTTTTCCGCGTAAACGGCATATAATCCGATAGCCGGAACGGCGCTGTTATTGGGGGCGATGACAATGCTATCGTTCATGGTCGATAGTTCCCAGGTTAGGGAGTGATATCGTAATTCCTGTTCTCCCACGGCAGGGGTTAAGTTATCGATGTTAAACGTGGAAAGAGTTAATAAATCTGCTTGGGAAAATGTTTTGTTTTCCACATTTCTCATGTTCCCGAAAGCCGGAAACTCTACCGGGACAGGAGGTAATCCCATCCATTCCTTGACGGTCTGCCCGTGCAACTGCATGGTACAAATCAGGGCAAATAAAAGTAAAAGTTTTCTCATGTTATTGTATTTTGTTAATTTTAATCCACGGTAATTATATACCATTTTATAGTAAATGAGCACAAGCTTTATTTTACCTCAAACTCCTCCGTCCTACCCCCTCCAACTCCCCCTTACACAGGGGGAGAGTTGGTACTTTGACTGTAAACTTGTATATAAGTTCCATTATCTTTTCTTCTTTTTCAGGATTTCTTTCTCTATGTCGGGTAGCGAGGCAATGAATTTCTCAAAACGTACCTTGCCCATGCGTTCGTAGAGCGAACGTCCCAACTGATAGACTTTCGTATGTAGCAACTCGGGCATATAGTCGTCCGGATTTGAGTCTGCATTGTGGGCATTTTCAATGGCATCAAGCATCAACGGTAGGTACTTGATGTAATAGTAGCCACCTTTCTCAATTTTGTCAAGCACCTGCTTGGCATCTTTGGCCGTCTGAATGCCAAAGTCTGTCAAATCTGCCCGTTTATGATAGAGAAGCCATATCTCAATGCTTGGATTGCTGATGACCAGATGCCAGTTGTCTTTTTGGGAGCAGAAAGCATGAAGTTCCTTTATTTGCTCCTGCGGCCAACGATCTACATCGATGACACACCATAACGAGTCACCGTCCTCGGCACTCAACTGGTTCTCGGCGATATATGCTTTTACCTTCTCCAATACTTTCGAGGGAGAAGAGGCTCTTCTCTTTTCTTGCTCGTTCTCTTCGTCTAAAAGTTCCGGCTCAATTATGTCAACCTTGATACGATCGATGCCGTCGAAAAGCCTGAAGTAGTCCGGCTCGCGCTCGGTACCCTCTGTTGCTATGGCAAACAAGGAATAGTCGCGAACCTTTTCTTGAGGGACATTCCTCGTGTAACCTCTAACCTTGAATCCCATATCACTCCCAGTTTAATTCGTTAAAACGTGCCAGGAAAGGAATGGCACCGAAACGGCCGTTGAGGTAGCCTTTCTCCAAATCCAAATCCGCACGGGGTTTGAATTCATCAAGTGTATACAGATGGGTGCTCTGTGTATCGCGGTCTTTTTCGGCAAACCAAATCTCGTCGTTGCGGAACACCTTTCCGTCAAGCAGACCGGCATCGTGAGTGGTGAAAATTAGCTGCCCCTTCATGTGCTTGTCTGTGACAATCCTCGAAACCAATGCTCTCACCAACGTGGGATGAAGACTTCGGTCAAGCTCGTCGATAACGTATGTGCAAGCCTCACTCTTGACATTCTGTACCATCGGCACAAAGTCGAAAATGCGTTGGGTGCCATCCGATTCTTCTTTCAACTCGAAGTCGTAAAGGTTGTCGTTTACCTTATGGAGGGCCTTTATGCGACGCACGAAATACTTGTTGCCCTCACGGCGCATACTGACAGTAAAGGCTCCTGTGTCTATCATCACCTCTTCTGTGCCCTCGGGAGAACGGGAGAGTCTTTTGACAATCCCATCCACACCTTGCACCAATTCGGGCCATTCGGAAATATTCTGCTTGAACGACTCAATATCCTCGTCTTTCAAGGTCAGTTCATTGATGCCGAGATCCAAGGCTGAAATAAGGGCTTCCGACTGAGACTTAAACGTCTCGTCCGAATACCTGTTGTCGAAAATGGAGGTCGAACGAGTTTCTGGAAAAATGACGTGCAACTTGGCAGTAAGCCACTGGAAGGCATCTGTCATCTGACTGTTCTTCACCATATCGTGTTTCGACAGCATCAGCTCGTTGCCTTTTAGCAAATTGTCTTCTAATAGCGAAATTAGCAGCTTATTCTTAGCCTCGTCCTTCTTGTTACTTGCTAACTTGATGTTTGTCTTGCCTGTTTGTACATCATGTTTACGCTCAAAAACGTATATAGGTTTCCTTAAGGTCGAATACAGCCATTCTTCTACACAGAGACTACCACAATAGCTCACCCCGTAAGAATATTGGTCTGATTCTGTACCGAATTCCACTTCAATGGTAACAGGCATGTCTGAATCATTATACTTGTTAGCATCTCTAAAGGCTGTGGGCGGCAGACTGCCTGCGGCCACCATTGCTTGAAGACGACCAAGTGCTTTTATCAAACACGACTTGCCTGCACCGTTGGCACCATAAACAACCGCCGTGCGCAATACATTGGCACCACGGTCTTGGCTATGGACATGCCAGTCCTTTCTGCGGACATTGGATGACGGCAACATATTGAATTCCGTTTCTTGTCTGTATGACCGAAAATTCGTTATTACAATCCTGATTAGCATATCTGTATCTTTTAAATTTGAGACAATGTTACGAAATTTTCGTCATACAATACTACTTTTACTGATATTTTTTGAATAGTTTAATCGTTTTATGCTGAAAAAAGCCTTTTTCATGTTTGGGCAGTTTATATACGGGAAAATAAAAAGAAATCACCTCCCGTGATATTACCCAGCTCTTACCCCAATAAAGTAGTAAATATACCCAAATAATACCACATACCCGGCGAAAACTACGGGAAATCCTACCGAGAAGCTATGGAAATAATCCCCCTCATTCGTTGCTCAAACGTTGTTCAAACGTTGCTCAGCCGTTTCGGAATGGTTCAGCAACGTGTGAACTTCGAATTTTCAGTAGGAACGATTGCTGATGATTATATCGAACTTACATTGTTTGTTATCAATGTGATAGCTTTTCTTTTTGTTGCCTGAAGGAAGTAATTGCTATTATTTGATTAAAAAAAGTGATTTTTTTATTACACCAAACGCGATTCAAATCGCTTTAGTATAAAAGCTAAAAAGATGTTGAATAGAGAAGAACATATCGCACGGTTGATTTTTTTGCATATGCAAGGATTGGCGGATGAAATGCAAGAGCGTGAATTGCATGAATGGAGAACGGCAGCCCCGGGACGGGAGGAACTTTTCCAACGGATGATGTCGCGTGAATACATGGAAAAAAGAATTTCCCGTTTCGTGAAGACAGAGGAGGAAGAAGAAAAGAGATGGCAGGAACTCCGGTCGAAGAGATCATCAGACCATTCGGTGCGGAGGATAAAATGGCTTTCATATGCGGCAGCGATAGCCTTGTGCTTGAGCGTGGGCAGTATTTTTTATTTTTTCGGGCAAGAGAAACAGCCGGAGGTGCTATCGATGGTGGAACACGATATACAGGTTCCCGGTTATCGGGCGGTATTAGTCCTGCCTGACGGGCGTAAGGTGGATTTGGATGACGAAACATCGCGTTCACATCTTCTTGGAAAGGACAGTTCGTTATTGGTTAAGGCAAATTCTTTGGAATACCGGGACATCAATACCCCGGATACGGCCGAGGTGTTCCACGCATTGGAAATTCCCAGGGGAGGAGAATATCTGTTGGTCTTATCGGATAGCACGGTTATCTATCTGAATTCGGAGTCAACGTTAAGTTTTCCCGTGAAATTTCAAGGTGGGGAGCGTAAAGTGTACTTAACGGGAGAGGCTTATTTTGACGTGAAAAAGGACACGGAACGGCCTTTTGTCGTGGTGGCCGGAGGATTGGAGGTTTTAGTGACGGGAACGACATTCGGGGTGCGGGCGTATGAAGACGAGGCAGATATACAAACTACCCTAGCAAGCGGGAAGGTAACGGTTAGAGCCGAGGGGAAAAGTGTTAAACTTGTTCCCAATGAGCAGGCTTTATTCGACAAGTCAACCATGAAACTGGTGGTGCGGAACGTGGATGTTGATTTGTATTTGGCTTGGGCAGACGGACGTTTGGTGTATGATAATTGTCCCTTGGAGAAAATCTTGACCGACCTGGGGCGATGGTATAATATGGATGTTTTTTATAGTCGGGATGAATTGCGTGCGTACCAGTTTTCGTTGAACATGAAAAAGCACGAGGCGTTTTCGGAGGTGTTGGAATTAATCGGTAAAACGGGAGAGGTGCGATTTGAAATAAAGGATAACACGGTTATTGTAAAATAAAAAAGTAGTGCGGCTAACACTACTTTTACGTTTCACACTCTATTTGGTCATAGAGCGTGAGGAATTGTTGAATTCAAAAAACAAAATTATGAAGAAAAATTCTAATGTCGTTGGGAAGAGGTGGTATTTATTCCTCCTTTTCTTCATTTTCACGACCCAAATCAGTCAGAGTGCGTTCTCGCAGGAGAAGAAAATTACGTTTTCATTGAAAAACGCTTCTTTGAAAGAGATTATCAGTGAAATCCGTAAAACATCCGATTATGATTTCGTTTATCGCGATGTGAAATTGGAATCATTTGCACGGCGGGATGTATCTTTTAAAGACGCGACGGTTGAACAAATTTTGACGGATTGCCTGAAAGGGACGGATCTCGCTTACGAGATAAATGGAAGAACTATTATTATCCGGAAACAAGCTGTAAACCAAGAAAAGGGTAAATCGAAAGTAATAACGGGTAAAGTGACCGATGAGCAAGGAAACGCGTTGCCGGGTGTTACCGTGATGATTAAAGGTACGAGTTTGGGAACGGCAACCGGTGCTGATGGGGAATACCGGTTGGAAATTCCCGGTGGTGGGGAACAAGTATTGGTGTTTTCTTTTATAGGGATGAAGACTCAAGAAATTACTGTCGGTGCAAGGACGCAATTAGACGTGAAATTGGTTGAAGATTCGGAAACATTGGAAGACGTGGTTGTAACCGGTATTTTCACGAAATCCAAGGAGAGTTACACGGGAGCTGTTACTGCCGTTTCTGCCAAGGAGTTGAAAATGTACAAAGGACAAAACCTGTTAGCCACGTTACGTAATATTGATCCTTCAATCAATGTTGTGATGGACAATGCTTTGGGAAGTAACCCGAACGTGATACCAGAGATTAATATCCGGGGTAATTCATCTTTACCCATGAGTGTGGATGAGCTAAATCAGCAAGCATCCAAACAACTGAATGCTCCGTTAGTAATCATGGATGGGTTCGAGATCACCTTGCAAAAATTAATGGATTTTAATGACGAGGAGATTGAAAGTATCAACATTCTGAAAGATGCTTCCGCCACGGCAATTTATGGCTCTCGTGGTGCAAATGGTGTTATTGTTGTTACTACAAAGGCTCCTCAAGCGGGTAAATTGAAAATTTACGTGCAAGGAGGAATGAATATTGAAATGCCAGACCTTTCTTCATACGATTTATTGAATGCCCGTGACAAGTTGGAATTGGAGCGGATTGTCGGACTCTATGATGATGAAGATGATGTCGTTAATGATCGGGCGTTAAAGGAAAAATATGGTCAATTATATTCGGAGGTGTTGAAAGGTGTGAACACGCATTGGTTGAGTCAACCGATACAAACGGGTATAGGTCAGAAATATAATTTGCGTTTAGAGGGGGGGAATGAGTCTTTTCGTTGGGGAACAAATATTTCTTATAATTCTGTTATAGGAGCAATGAAAGGATCTAAGAGAAATACTTTTAGTGGTACAGTAACGTTGTCATATTCCGTGAAGAATGTACTCTTTAAGAATCAAACTAGTATTGATATAAACAAAGGTGTAGAAAGTAAATATGGTACATTCTCTGATTATGCCAAAATGAATCCATATTATCGGATAAAAGATGAAAATGAAGAGTATATCAAGGAGTATACAATAAAAGGAACTAAACAGTATAACCCGCTTTATAATGCTCAATTAGGGGTAATAGACGAGGATAAATATACCTTGATTACGAATAATTTTTCTATTGAATGGAGTATTAATCATGATTTGCGTTTACGAGCTCAATTAGGCTTGCAAAAGAAAAATAGTACTTCTGATAATTATTTACCTGCCGATCACACGACTTTTGCTTCTTCTACAGATAGTGATAGTTATTTTCGTAAAGGAAAATACACTTATGGAACGGGTGAGGATATTAATATAGATGCAAATGTGACGTTGAGTTATTCAAAGATATTTCATGAAAAACACCAGTTATATGCCGGATTCGATTACTCTATAGCTCAGAAGAAGAATCATTTTTACACTTTTATCGTGGAAGGATTTCCCGATAGTAAATTGGACTTTATTGGTAATGCATTGCAGTATGAGAAAAATGGGGTACCGAAAGGCACCGAAGAATTGTCACGTCGGGTTGGTTTTACCGGTAATGTCAATTATATTTATAACAATCGTTACTTCATGGATTTATCTTTCCGTGTGGATGGTTCGTCCTTGTTCGGAACAAAAAATAAATTTGCTCCATTCTGGAGTGCCGGTATCGGGTGGAATGTGCATAACGAGAAGTTCATGCAGAATCAAAATATCGTGAATAATCTTCGGATTAGAGGATCGTACGGAGAAACCGGATCTCAACAGTTTTCTTCCTATCAGGCGTTGTCAACCTTCCAGAGTTACACGGGAAAACGTTATATTATTTGGAATGGGGCAGAGTTGATGGGCTTAGGAAATGAGAAATTGAAATGGCAGGTTACCAGACAATTAAATGGTGGCGTTGAAGTTGGACTTTTCGACGGACGTTTGTCTGCATCTTTCGATATTTATAGTAAAAAAACGTCTAATTTGTTATCTCAAATGGATTTACCATTAGCGAATGGATTCAGCTCTTATGTGGATAACGTGGGAGAGGTAAAAAATACGGGCTACGAGGCAATGATTAGCGGGTATTTAATGCGTGATACGCACCGAAATATCATCTGGTCGATGACAGCAAAATTAGCTTACACGAAAAATGAAATTACCAAGCTTTCTGAAGCGATCAAACGGCAGAATGAGTTTTACAAGTCAAAAAATGTAGAGATCAATCAGTTATTATATGAAGGGTATGCACAGAATTCAATTTGGGCTGTTCCTTCCATGGGAATTGATCCGAGTACCGGATATGAAATTTTCTTGGATAAGAATGGGAATATCACGGATAAATGGAATCCATCTGATAAGCGTTATTTTGGAGTTGATGAGCCCAAATACAGGGGGAATATCAGTACTTACTTTGCATGGAAAGATCTTTCAGTGAATCTGTCATTTGCTTATCAATGGGGAGGACAGCAATATAACGAGACCTTGCTTAATAAGGTGGAGGTAACTAATGGGGAAATTGATAAGAATAATGTTGATCGTCGAGTGTTAAAAAAGAGATGGCAGTATATTGGAGATGTGAAACCTTACAAAGGATATGGTTCTGTGGAAACAAAAGCGACTTCTCGTTTTGTGATGGATGATAATGTATTTCAGTTTCAAAGTGCCAGTGTGGAGTATCGGTTACATTCAGATTTCCTGCGTGACAAGTGGAAAGTTGAAACAATCAGTATTGGGGCTAACATGTCGGATATATTCTATATTTCTTCCATCAAGCGTGAGAGAGGAACTTCTTACCCCTTTGCTCGCAGACTGGCTTTAACCCTTTCATTAATGTTTTAAATAATGGTATTATGAAAAAAGTTTTACTATATATCACGTTATTCGCAACTTTATCGCTAGCCTCTTGTAATGATTGGCTGGATGTAAAGCCGGAGACTCAAACTGATGAAAAAGAGATGTTCGAGTCGGTTTCTGGATTTAAGAATGCTTTGACTGCATGTTATATTAAATTGAATTCCAAGAATTTGTATGGTTTGCGTTTGACGATCACTGATATCGAATATATGGCACAACATTGGAGTTACGCGAAGAGTAATTATCGAGATGAAGAGGAACTTAAGGATTTCAAGTATGAAAACGATTATCCCAAAACATTAATGTCCACGATCTACGGGGAGATGTATAATACAATTGCCCAAGCAAATATTATATTACAGAATATTCTTGATCATAAAGAGGTTATTACGAACGAGGATATGCGTGCGATTGTAGAGGCCGAAGCGTTAACGATTCGGGCATTTTGTCACATGGAAATTTTACGTTTATTTGGACAGATGCCACAGAATGCTACTCAACAGGTGTCTTTACCGTATGCCAAGACTGTATCAACCGTGATAATCCCATATTATTCATTTAATGATTTCACGAATTTGATTCTAGCTGATTTAGATGCGGCTGAAACCCTATTTAAAGATCATGATCCGCTATTTAGTTATTCTTTCCAAGAATTAGATAATTTCTTCGATACGAAAAATTATAATGTGGAATTAGCAGACGAGTTTATGGGATTCAGACGTTTCCGTTTTAATTATTATGCAGTAAAAGCAATTCGGGCAAGATTATATATGTACGTGGGAAAGAAGACAGAGGCGTATACCGCAGCAAAGGAAATTATTGATGCCGTTGATAAGAATGGTAAAAAAGTTTTGGAATTGGCGGGAGCAGGCGATATTAACAATAGTAATTTTGCTTTACCTTCAGAATGTATTTTGGCTTTAAGTAATTACGAGATCGAGGATAATATTGGAGAGTTATTTAAGTCGGATAATACTTCTACCAAATTATATCTTACAGAGAATCAGTTTAATAATGATTTGTTTGCCGGACAATCGACAGCTGTGAATAACCGGGTTCAAGTATGGGATCGTACTCCTGATAATCAAGGGGCTATAAAACCTTTGCTAAAAAAGTACAATCAACCGTCCTCAACCACGAACACAGATATGGAGGTATTGGCTACGCGAAAACAGGTCGTTCCATTGATTCGTTTGTCAGAAATGTATCTGATTGCAATTGAAGCTGCCCCTACATTGAATGAGGCAAATGCTTTTTATATTCCTTACATGAAAGCGAGAAACGTGGACGCATCTCCTTTACAACAAGAACAGTTGATGACTGAGGTTATCCGAGAATATCGTAGAGAATTTTTTGGTGAAGGACAAATGTTTTATACTTATAAGCGTTTGGGGACAAAGAATATGTTATGGAAAACAGATCGGGAAGTTAGTGAACAAGACTATGTCGTGCCATTACCAAGTACAGAACTGACCGCAAATTAAAAGTAGAAAGTTATGAAAAAGATGAATAAATATATTTTATGGTTATTACCGGTTTTCGGATTATTCGCGTGTGAAGATGAGATGGGGGTGTATAATTCACCGGAGAATCGTTTGAATTTTATATACGAGCCGTACACGATGGCCGATACCGTGATTCCTTACATTCGTTTACGATGTTGAAACTCGGGTGTTCGATACCGTTTGGTTGGAAGTTGAAACGATGGGGTATGTCGAAGATCATGAACGTTCGTTTGCGTTGGAACAAGTGAAGAAAGGAGAGGGAGAACAAGCCGTGGCAGGGAAGCATTATATTGCTTTTGATGATCCGCTTGTTGCCGATTATTACAAGATTCCTGCGGGGAAAAATACCGTACGTTTCCCGATAATATTAAAACGTGATCCTTCATTAAAACAACAGGAGGTAACATTATGTGTTCAGATCAGTCACAATGAAAACTTTATTCCCGGATACGAGAAATATCAGAAGAAAATCATTCGGGTGGCAGATATATTGATGCAGCCGAAATACTGGGATTTTTATGCATCGTATTATTTCGCTGGAAAATATGGTAAAGTGAAACATCAGTTTATGATTGATGCCACGGCAGATTTAGGAATCAAGATGAACGATGACTTTTTCTATTCGTTGGTTGGTGATCCGAGTAGCGTTGATATGGGTATGACTGATTATTGGTTCTATTTTTTCACTCGGAAGTTGGCTGCTGAAAATGAGGCTAGAGCTGCCAGAGGTGAAGCCCCCCTTCGAGAGGCACCGGAATCCGGCGAAACGGAAGGTGCGTTAGTTAGATTTACCCGATATGAAAGATAATAATGACAAGTTATGAAAAAGAAAATATACAATATATTATCAGTTTGTTTGTTTGCATTACTTGTTTCGGCATGTTATGACGACAAGGGAAACTATGATTATCATGAAATCAGTACGATTAATACAGAAGGATTGGAAAAGAGTTATATGAAAACATCCTATCAGGATGTCCTTCATCTGGAACCAACCGTTACGGCAACGGGAGGGGAGAGTGATTTTGAATATCTATGGACGTTGAACCTGACGAAAGGGTCGGGTACGACTTCTAATAAAATAGAAATAATACTGGATACGATCGGAACAGATCGGGTACTGGATTTTCCGGTAAATATTAAACAAGGGTTTTATGACTTGACATTTCGGGTAACGAATAAGAGCAATAAGCTGGAAACGTATCAGGTGATGTCTTTGAGCGTGGTGACTAAATTTTCAGAAGGTTTCTACCTGTTGAAAGATATGGGAAATTCAACAGACGTGGATTTGCACGCTTCTGATAACAGTTTAGTGGATAATATTTTCTTGAAAATGGATGGGGAACATATGCCTGATGCGCCGGTTAGCTTAGGGTTAGATCCCGGATATTGTTTTGTTGATGAAACCACGGCAGAATACGTGATCACGAAGGCTTTAACTGTTTGCACGGAGAAGGATGTCCGGATTTCTAATATCGAGGATATGAGTACGATTTACACTCATAGTAATATGTTCCTTGGTGGTGAGGCTCCCGAAGAAAAGCCGTATTATGTGTGGCGAAATGCATACGGAGTAGGATATACTTCTGATAAAGGAGCTTACTTTTCTACACAGGCATCTCTTTGGAATTTGTTAGGGACGGGAAAGTTCGGATTTCCTGCCATGGTAAATGACGAAGAAGAAACAAAACCCAACCGGAACGGCGTGTTTGCATCTGCTTGTTTTTATTATTTAGATGAATTAAAAGGACGCTTTTTGTTTTTGGATTATAATGGTAGTTTACATACTTATAGTGATTTAGATGAGAATAATAAAGAAAAGCCAAACAAGCCCAATGGTATAACTCACCGTCTGAAATTCTTTGGAAAAAATTACATGGATATGACGAATACAGGGTATGCTTTGTTTGAAGATGAAAATACTGTAGGAAAACATTATATTTACCAGTTAGTGTTGGGAATGGATCCTTCTAACCCGATTGAAAAGGTAACTGAAGTTGCAGCTTCGTCTAAATTGAACGGGGCGAATCTGTTTGCAGTGAATGAGTTGACAGCTAAAGTAATGTATTTTGTAAACAATAATCAATTGTATATGTATGATCTGGTACAGAATACGGAAGAGTTACTTCGTCCGACGGATATGGCTACGGGAGAAGAGATTACCTATATTAGTAATCGTTACTGGTCAGGTTCTGATAATGCAGATAAAAACTTTGATTATTTGGTATTTGCTACTCATAAGGATGGAAAGTATAAAGTGTATTTATACGAGATTCTTGGAGGTAAGCCTTATGGTAAGCCGATGCGCGTGCTGGAAGGAGAGGGTAAAGTGGTGAAGATGCATTATGTCGATCCGTCTATGTCCATGACTAGTTATCAATATTTTCCTAATTCTTTTTAATGAATCGTTTTTCAAAGGAGATGTTTAAAGCGTCTCCTTTGAAATATATACCTCTTACAACATGAAAATCATAGATTGTATTGTATTGGGTGTGGTGTGTTTAGCATGTACACCTTCGGATTATTATACCCTTCAGGGTACCCTGCCCGAAAATAGTAAAGCCACTGAAGTTTATTTACTCTCGAAGGAAGGGAAAGGTGCTGATACTCTTGCAAAAAGTACGGTACGTGGGGATCGTACTTTTACATTAAAAGGTAAGGCGAAGAATCGTTTGCTTTATTTAAATATGGGAAACTATGGTGGAAGAGTTTATTTTTATTCAGAACCCGGAGAGTACCAGTTGAAAAAGATAGGTAATAATTATTTAGTCGAGACCGGGCAGGAAGGAATGCAATCCCGGTTAAACGCTCATCTCGAAAAGATCGAGAAGAACTCGACGGAAAGGTTCGATTTGCAAAAACGAATGGCAGAAACAAGGGATGAAGGGGATTTAGAGTCATTGGGACGAGAAAATGAACGATTATGGAAACAAGGGAACGATCTGCTATTGGATATGGTGACTGATTTCAGTAGTACTTCCGTGGCGGCCATGTTGGTACAGGATAATATGTGGATAATCAGTTATGATTTTAAATTATTCACACGAGCTGTGAAAGCGATGGGGGATGGACCTGATTCGGAAATAAGAAAGGAGATCATGGAAAAATATGAGGCGGCAAAGCAAAAACAATTAACGGGTAAAGCCCCGGATTTTACTTTGCCGGATCTAAAGGGGGAAAACGTAAAATTGTCGGATTACAAGGGGAAATATTTATTGATTGACTTTTGGGCTTCTTGGTGTAAACCATGTCGCATGAAGATTAAGGAGTTGAAAAAAGAATATGATCGTCTGCAAGAATTAGGGATTGAAGTGATTGCTA
>ERZ780149.1460-NODE-1460-length-25593-cov-3.418788_pt1 | contig 25593 bp, 24 predicted proteins | sample MGYA00511367_ERZ780149 | MGnify/ENA primary metagenome ERZ780149 (study PRJEB29588, sample SAMEA2153852) | human gut metagenome | biome: human gut; feature: human-associated habitat; material: faeces | place: Denmark | collected 2008/2010 ... | reverse complement strand
GCGTTCCGTCGTGCTTGATTTCGTAATTATCTTTATAAATAAGGTCGCTTATAAAAACAAACTCATACCCCTCGTCTTTAAGGCATTTTAAAATCGTCGGCAATGCTTCGGGGGTGTGGTCGGCATCATTATGAAAAAGCACAATCGAGCCGTTTTTCACTTTTGATGTAACACGCTGACAAATGCTATCGGGCGTGGCGTTGTCTTTCCAGTCGAGAGAGTCGGTGTCCCACTGTATTGCATACATACCTATGCTCTCGGTGGCTTCTATAACGCGGTTATCGTAGTCGCCGTAAGGCGGGCGGAACAGCGTTGGGCATTTTCCTGTTACATTTTCTATTTTTTTGTTGCAAGACTCAAGCTCGTCAATCATCTGTTCGGTTGAAAGCCCTGTCATATACGGGTGGGTGTTTGAGTGATTTTGCACCTGATGCCCCGCGTCGTCTAACTGCTTTACCGACTCGGGGTATTTATCCACCCAAGAGCCTACAACAAAAAAGGTTGCAGGCACCTCGTATTCGGCAAGTATGTCGATAAGCGTTTGTGTGTCGTCATTGCCCCAAGCGGCGTCAAAGCTTATGGCTATTTGCTTTTTTTCACACTCTACGCAATAAATAGGCAGTTTTCGGTCGCTGTTTGCAAAGGCTGCAACCGAGCCGAAAACCGCTACCGTCACAGCAAGCACAATACTGCAACACAACATAATTTGCTTTTTTGTAATTATAAAATATTTCATATAAAGCCCCTTCCTTCATCCCTGTATTAAAATATGAATAAGGGCTTGTATAATATGAAAAAAATGCTAACCTAAATTTCGGTTAGCATTTTAATTTATACAGATTTAATTTTTTGATTGTTAAATGTGCAAAATTCTATTTCGTCAAATGCTGTTGACAACTGTTCACAAAGTGGCTTTACTATAACATTTTCACTTTGATAGTGCCCCGCATCAAACACCGCCTTGCCGTGATTTATTGCGTTGATAAAAACATTATGTTTTATATCTGCCGCTATGAGCGCATCATATCCGCCGTCAATTACATCACTCAAAAAGTCGCCGCCCGAACCCGAGCACACGAGCACGCGGTGTATTTCGGCGCCGCTATCGGCATAGCGCACCGAACCGCCGAGGCATTGTTTTATATGCTGCGCCAACGCGTCGGCGTTTTGTATGCTGCACTCGGCTTCTCTTATCAAAAATCCGTCGTGCGCAACAAACGGCTTAACATTTGTAAGGCCTATTGCCTCACAAAGATTTTCGGTAACTCCGCCTATGGCAATATCAAGGTTAGTGTGCATTGATATAACCGATATTCCCCCACTTAAAAGCTCATAAACCACCGAGCCTGCGGTTACTGCCTTTAGTCCGTTAAAGATTACGGGGTGGTGCGTAACAATTAACCCTGCGCCCTGATCTTTTGCCGCTTTTACGGCGTTTATATCGCAGTCAAGACAGACCATCGCCTTTGTAACCGTCGAATTTCCGTCGCCTACCAATAGGCCTACATTGTCAAAATCACGCGCGGTATCGGGTGGATATTTAGTTGTAAGAAAATCCAAAATATTATTTACTGTAATCATTTCTTTTTAGCAAACGAGTCTTTGAGCGCAACGGTGCGGTTAAAGACTATTCTTTCATCGGTAGTGTCTTTATCAACGCAGAAATAACCCTGACGCATAAATTGGAAGGTGTCGCCAACGCTTACATTTTTTAAGCTTTCATCAATAACACAATCGGTTAAAACGGTAAGAGAGTCGGGGTTGAGATTATCAGCGAAGGACGCTACGCCCTCTTCATCGCTTGGATTTTCTACATTGAAAAGGCGGTCGTACAGACGAACCTCGGCTTTAATATAATTTTGAGCGCTTACCCAATGCAATGTTCCCTTAACCTTTCTGCCGTCGGGTGATTCGCCGCCTCGGCTTTCGGGGTCGTAGGTGCAGTGAACTGCCGTTATATTGCCGCTTTCATCGGTTTCGTGCGAAGCGTATTTCACATAATACGCGCCTTTTAGTCTTACCTCTTTTGTGGGGCAAAGTCTAAAATATTTGCCGGGTGGGTCTAACATAAAGTCGTCATTTTCAATAAATATTTCACGCGAAAATGTTACGCTTGTTTTGCCAAGCTCGGGGTGATTGGGGTTAATATCCACTTCAATTTGCTCGGTTTTACCCTCGGGGTAGTTGTCGATAATAACCTTAAGCGGACGAAGCACCGCCATTGCCCTGTCGGCGTTTTCGTTAAGATAATCACGAACACAAGATTCAAGCAAAGCATAGTCGATGACGCTGTAAGCCTTTGAAACGCCTATCTTGTCAACAAAAGCACGCACAGCCTGCGCCGGATAACCGCGTCGGCGCATACCGCAAATAGTAGCCATACGCGGATCGTCCCAACCGCTTACCAAGCCGTCGTTTACAAGCTTTAAGCACTTGCGCTTACTTGTAAGGGTATAATTTACATTCATACGCGCAAACTCAATCTGACGCGGCGGTTCAACCGTTATGTCAGCGGCATCAAGCACCCAGTTATAAAGCGGACGGTGGTTTTCAAACTCTAAAGAGCAGAGTGAGTATGTCACGCCCTCGCGCGCGTCACTTAAGGGGTGTGCAAAGTCATACATCGGATACACGCACCACTTATCACCCGTGCGGTGATGATGCGCTTTAAGCACGCGGTATATAACGGGGTCGCGCATATTAAGATTTGAAGAAGCCATATCAATCTTGGCGCGAAGCACCATTTTGCCCTCCTCAACCTCACCTGCCGTCATTTTTGCAAAAAGCTCACGGTTTTCGGCTATCGGTCTGTCGCGGTAGGGGCTGTTTTGACCGGGCTGTGTGAGTGTGCCGCGCATTTCGCGAATTTCATCGGGGGTTGACTCGTCGATATAGGCAAGGCCCTTATCAATAAGCTTTAAGGCGCACTCATAAATAAAATCAAAATAATCGGACGCATAATACACATTGTCCCACTCAAAGCCGAGCCACTTAATATCTTCCTTAATGGCGTCAACATATTCAACGTCTTCTTTGGTGGGGTTGGTGTCGTCAAGGCGAAGGTTGCACTTGCCGCCGTACTTTTCGGCGGTGCCGAAGTCGATGCAAATAGCCTTTGCGTGACCTATGTGCAAATAGCCGTTAGGCTCGGGCGGAAAACGCGTTTGTACGCGGCTGTAAACACCCTCGCTTAAATCTTTGTCAATGAAATCATATATAAAGTTAGAGGGCTTTGTTACCTCTGCTGTCTCTGTTTCATCGGTTAAAATTTTGTTTTCTTCCATTTATAAAACCTCTATCATTTTATCTATGCGCTTAAAGCATTCGTCCTTGCCCAAAACCGCCATTATGCTGCAAAGGTCAGGGGTGTTTGTTCTGCCTGTAACCGCAATACGAAGCACGGTGCTTAAATCACCGGCACTGCCTTTGAAAGCATCGGGGTTTGCCTTGTACTCTTTTGTTTCTGCCGCAAATCCAAGCGACGGCGCAACCGATTTGATTTTGTCAAACCAAGCCTGCCTGTCGTCTGCTGCGTCATAAACCTTTTTGTATTCTGTAAGAAACGCCTTTGCGTCTTGAGCCTCAATATTTTCGGGAAGAGTATGACACGGTGTGTAAAGTGAACCGAAAAAGTATGCAAAATAATCTTTCGCATCGCTCCACTTTGCAATATCTTTGCGCGGTTTTTTTGCTTCATCACGGTCAATAGCAAGCATTTTTCTTGAAAATTCGGGGTCTGCCGTAAGCAGGTTATAAAACTGTGTGTCAAACTCATAAGCCCAAGCGGTAAGGCGGTCGTACACCTCATCGCTTTTCATGGCGGCAATCTTTATTTTGCTGACATCATTTAATTTGTTTTCATCAAAAAGCGCGCCCGAAACCGACATCTTTTTAAGGTTAAATTTGAATGTGCGATAGTCGGCTGTGGGGTTAGCACGGCGCCAATCTTCAAAATCGGAGGCAGCGATTGTCATAAGATATTCTATAACGCAAATCGGCTCATAGCCCTGCTCAGCAAAAAAATGCACCGCGGCTTCCGGATCTTTACGCTTTGATATTTTGCGTTTTGCGCCGTTGTCAAGCTTCATTATAGGCGATATATGACCGTATTTCGGAACCTTAAAGCCCAAAAGCTTAAACAACTGTATATGTTTAGGCACCGATGATATCCACTCGTCACCGCGAAGCACATGGGTTGTATGCATAAGGTGGTCATCTATGGCGTGCGCGAAATGATAGGTGGGTATTCCGTCAGATTTAAGAAGCACAAAATCTTCATCGTTTTCGGGCATTTCTATTTTGCCCTTAATGGTATCTTCAAAAGAAATACGGTTTTCTTCAATGCCGGGTGAGCGCAAACGAATAACAAAGGACTTACCCGCCTCTACCAACGCTTTAGCCTCTTCATAGGTTATGTCACGGTGTTTAGCGTACTCACCGTGATAGCCTGTGCGAATCTTATTTTCTTCCTGCACCTTACGCACAGCCTCTAAATCTTCGGCGGTACAAAAACAGGGATACGCCAAGCCGCGTTTTATTAAATCTTTAACATAGGTCTGGTAAATTTCGGCGCGGTGACTTTGCTGATAAGGACCGTAAACGCCCTTTTGCTCTTCGCCGCTTATAAAGCCTTCGTCAATGGTAATGCCAAATCGGTTAAGACCGTCAATAATGTCTTCAATGCCGCCTGCCACCTCGCGTTTTTTGTCGGTGTCTTCGATTCTTGTAAAGAACACGCCGCCTGTTGATGTTGCGGTAATTCGGTTTACAAGAGAGGTAAACAGCGTTCCCAAATGCAAATAGCCTGTAGGGCTCGGCGCAATTCTTGTTACACGCGCACCCTCGGGAAGATTGCGTTCGGGGTATAAATTTTCATAATATTCAGGTGTTTTATCAATGTTTGGCAATAAAAGCTCTGCCAAAAGTTCGCAGTTGTTCATTAAAAAATATCTCCTATTTGCTAAGCAACTTATTGAGTTCGGTCATAAAGGTGTTAATGTCTTTAAACTGACGGTAAACCGACGCAAAACGCACATAAGCCACCTCGTCAATATCTTTAAGCTTTTCCATAACAAGCTCGCCGATTTTATCACTGCTGACCTCACGGTCGAGTGAGTTTTGAATAACGGTTTCAATGTCGGTTATAGCATGGTCAAGCGTTTCAATCGAAACGGGGCGCTTTTCGCATGCACGCAACATACCCGTAAGCAGCTTCTGACGGTCGAAGGTTTCACGAGAACCGTCTTTTTTTATAACAATTATCGGAAGACTTTCAATCATTTCATAGGTTGTAAAACGCTTTGCGCATTTAAGGCACTCGCGTCTGCGGCGAATACGCTCGCCCTCATCGGTAGGGCGCGAGTCGATTACCTTGCTTTCTTCATAACCACAAAAAGGACATTTCATAACAAATACCACCTATATGCATAATTATTTTTTATTATATCACAACATATTGATAAATACAAGGAAAATTATTGCTGTATAACCGTTGCAAAAAAACACAAATTATGTTATCATATACTAAATATAGTTTAAAGTGAGAAAATTATTATATGAAGGTCATTTTAGCGTCTAAATCTCCACGCCGAAAAGAACTTTTAGGTTTGCTTGATTTAGATTTTGAAATTATAACTGCCGATACTGACGAAATCATAAACCCTGATGTTCCGGTGTGCGACGAAGTTGCAAGACTCAGCCTTCAAAAAGCACAGGCAGTATCGAGGCTTGCAAAGTATGATGATGTCATAATTTCAGCCGATACGGTAGTAGAGCTTGACGGCAAGGTTTTCGGCAAGCCAAAAACCGAAGCGGAGGCCGCGATTATGCTTAAAACGCTTTCAAACAATACTCACCGAGTTTTTACAGGCGTTACCGTAATGCAGGGCGAAAAGGTTGAAACGCGCGTAGTTACCACGGAGGTTACCTTTCGTGCCGTCAGCGAAAAAGAAATTTTTGACTACATTGCAACGGGTGAACCCATGGACAAGGCTGGAGCATACGGCATTCAGGGGCGCGCTTCAAAATTTGTAAGCCGCATTGACGGCGATTATTTCAGTGTGGTAGGCTTGCCTGTTTGCACTTTAAGCGAAATGCTTAAAAATTTTAAAATTGACTTAACATAAAATCATATTTTGTGGGAGGAATTAAATGTCCGCGAAAATTACACAACTGTCAAACGGTGCCGAAGGCGTTTTCATTAAAAACGACCGCTTTAACACCACACTTGTATCCTATAATTTTTATATGCCGCTTCGTGCAGAAACGGCGGCGCATTATGCGTTGCTTCCGTTTATGCTTACCACCTGTTGCGACAAATACCCCGATTTTTCGAAGCTTAACTTCAAGCTGTCAAAGCTTTACGGTGCAAATCTTTCGGCATCTGCCGAAAAGGTCGGTGATTTTCAGCTTATAAAAATTGCAATATCGGTAATAGACGACCGTTTTTCACTCGACGGCGAAAAGCTTTCCGACAGCGCCATAGAGCTTCTTAATCAGTTGGTTTTTGAGCCTAAGGTTAAAGACGGCGCCTTTTACGACACCGATATATCGCGCGAAAAGCGCAAGGCTATTGAACACATAAGGGGCGAAATAAGTGAAAAGCGAATTTACGCACGAAAACGCCTGATAGAAGAAATGTACAAGGGCAAGCCTTACGGAGTATCAAAATGCGGCACCGAAGAGGAAGTCGAAAAAATCACAGGTCAATCGCTGTACAAGGCTTGGCGCGAGGTTTTGTCACATGCGTTTTTGCGTGTTAATGTGATTTCTCGCAGTATGCCAAATGGTCTTTTTGATGTTGTTTCACAAAAGCTTTCTGAAATCGACCGTGAAAACATTACAGGAAGCCCCGTTTGCACACCCACCGAAAAAGCAAAAAAGGTAAACACGGTTACCGAAAATTTGGACATTGCACAGGGCAAGCTTGTTATGGGCTTTTCGAGCGAAACCTACGGCGATGAGGAAAGCACCGCGGCTCTTTCGGTTATGTGCGATATATTCGGCGGTGGACCGTATTCAAGACTGTTTAGCAATGTGCGTGAAAAAATGAGTCTTTGCTATTATTGCTCGGCTTCAAGCGTAAAGGCAAAGGGACTTATTATGGTTGACAGCGGCGTCGAAAAAGAAAACGCCGAAACCGCGCAAAAAGAAATTTTAAATCAACTCGAAATAATTAAAAAAGGCGAATTTACCGACACCGAATTTGATTCATCAATTAAAGGAATGACCGATTCGCTAAACTCTTACAATGACAGTCAGGGGCTTTTGGATGTTTGGTATTCTGTAAAAATATTCAAAGACAAACTGCTCTCGCCCGAAGACAGTGCAGAATTGCTTTGTTCGGTAACGCGTGACGATGTTGTACGCGCGGCAAAGGGCGTTAATCTTCACACGGTATATAAACTGTTGCCTAAGGAGTGTGAACAATAATGAAAAAGCACTATTTTGAAGGCTTTGCCGATGAAAGCTATGTAAAGGCAGAGCTTGATTGCGGGCTTTCGGTTTACATTATGGAAAAGCCTCAGTATTCATCAAGCTATGCCATTTTCGGAACAAAATACGGTTCTATTGATACTAAGTTCTCAAAGGACGGTGAAGATGAAATTTGCGTTCCCGAGGGTATTGCGCATTTTCTTGAGCACAAGCTTTTTGAAAGTGAAGACGGCGACGCCTTTTCGAAATACGCAAAAACAGGCGCTTCCGCCAATGCGTTTACCTCTTTTGACCGCACCTGCTATCTGTTTTCGTGCAGTGATAAATTCTACGAAAATTTAGATATTTTACTCAATTTTGTTCAGTCGCCCTATTTTACCGAGGCGACGGTTCAAAAAGAACAGGGCATTATCGGTCAGGAAATTCGTATGTATGACGACAGCCCTGGCTGGCGTGTTATGTTTAATATGTTAGAGGCTATGTACCACTGCCACCCCGTGCGAATTGATATTGCAGGAACGGTAGAAAGTATCGCCGAAATAAATGCAGAATTGCTTTATAAATGCTATGAAACATTCTATAACCCTGCAAATATGTTTATTTGCATTGCCGGAAATGTAGATACCGAAAGGGTTTTAAATCAAATCGAAAAGTCAATAAAAAATAAAAAGCCCGTAGAAATAACACGCGGTGCATTTAACGAACCCGACTGTGTGGTTTCAAACTATGTTGAGCAAAAGCTTGCCGTAAGTATGCCGATGTTCTGCCTTGGCTTTAAACAAAAAATCGCTTCTCCTTACCGCAGGCTTAAAAGCAAGGTGTGTGTAAACCTATTGCTTGATATTATTTGCGGCGACGCTTCACCTCTGTATGCGCGGCTTATGAACGAAGGTCTTATTAACGACGATTTTGACTGCGAATATTTTTACGGCAACGGATATGCCGCAGTGATTTTTGAGGGTGAATCATATAGTCCCGAACGGGTGGCTGAAGAAATCAAGGCAGAAATTGAGCGGCTTAGAAACGAGGGCATTGACAAAAAGCTGTTTTCAGCGATAAAGAGCGGTGCTTACGGAAATATGATAAGAAAATTCAACAGCGTAGAAGCTTTGGCGACACAGCTTACCGAATGCGCTATGTGCGATTACGACCTTTTTGAAGAAATTAGGTTGCTTAAAACGGCAAGCTATGACGACGTAATGAAACGACTTGATGTGTTCTGCAATGAAAATGCCGTTTTGTCGGTAATAAAACCGCAGGAGGAATAAAAATGAGCTATGATGTTACTATTTTCGGAATTCATTTAACGCTTAAACCTATAGCCTTTACCCTGCCTATCGGCAACGGGTGGGATGTTTACTGGTACGGCATTATTATTGCGATAGGTTTTATGCTTGCAATAATTTACGGCATAAAAAACGCCCAAAGATTCGGCGTTAATGTTGACCGTATGCTCGATGTTATAATTGTGACAACACCCGTATCAATACTTTGCGCGCGAACTTACTATGTAATTTTCGACGGTGTAAAGCTAAACGGCATATCCGACTTTTTCGGTTTCGGCTCTTCAAACGGGTTTTCGGGCATTGCCATTTACGGCGCGGTAATAGGCGCTTTTGCCTGCGGCGCGCTTATGTGTCGGTTAAGAAAGATTAAAATACTTGATATGTTCGACCTTGCGGCAGTCGCCTTTTTAATCGGACAAGGCATAGGCCGCTGGGGCAACTTTGTAAATCAAGAGGCATACGGAACCTTTACAAACAGCAGTTGGTGGGGTATGCAATCTACCCGCACCGTAGCCGAAATGGGCGAAGGTCTTGTTCACCCCTGCTTTTTATATGAATCAATTTGGTGCATAGCGGGATTTTTTGTACTTAACCATTTTTCTAAAAAGCGTCATTTCAGCGGTGAAATTACACTTATGTACTGCGTTTGGTACGGCTTTGAACGCTCGATAGTTGAAAATCTGAGAACCGACAGCTTAATGATTGGCAATATTCGCGTGTCGGTATTAGTTTCGATTGTAATTTGTCTGTCGGCGGCAGCCACACTTATTGTTATGCGCAAAAAACAAAAAGCAACCGCAGGCGACAGCAACTATGCACCTATGTTTGACAATGACGAACCACTTGAAATAACACAAGAAAGTGAAGAAGAAACAGATGAGTAATATAATAGACGGAAAGGCCGTATCGGCGGCTGTAAAACAGCGCGTTGCCGAGCAGGTTAAAGAGCTTAATTCAAAAGGTGTGAGCGTTTGTCTTGCCGTAATACTTGTAGGAAGCGACCCCGCTTCACAAATTTATGTTGCAAACAAAAAGAAGGCTTGCGAACAGTTGGGTATTATTTCAAAAGAGTATATTTTACCCGAAAACACTACACAAAAAGAATTGGTATCACTTGTTGAAGAGTTAAACCGTGACACCGCGGTAAACGGAATTCTTTGTCAGCTGCCGCTGCCGAAGGGTCTTGACGAAAAAGCGGTAATAGCCGCCATTTCGCCCGAAAAGGATGTTGACGCCTTTCACCCTGTTAATGTAGGCAAAATAATGATAGGCGATTATGATTTTTTACCCTGCACCCCCGCAGGCGTTATGGAAATGCTTTCATATTACAATATTGATATAAACGGCAAAGAATGTGTTGTAATAGGCCGCTCTAACATTGTGGGCAAGCCTATGGCTATGTTACTGCTTCACAAAAACGGAACCGTAACTATATGCCATTCGAGAACAAAAAATTTAAGCGAAACCACCCGCCGCGCCGATATTCTTGTTGCGGCTGTGGGCAAAGCAAAATTTGTTACCGCCGATATGGTAAAGGAAGGCGCTGTCGTAATAGATGTAGGTATGAACCGCGAAAACGGCAAGCTTTGCGGTGATGTCGATTTTGAAGCAGTATCTAAAAAAGCGTCATATATTACACCTGTTCCGGGCGGCGTAGGCCCCATGACCATTGCAACACTTATGCAAAACACTCTAACCGCCGCAAAGCGCCAAAATAACATAATATAGGTGATTTTTTTGAAAGTCAAAATAATTACGGTTGTTGCGGCTATGCTTTTGCTGCTTAACCTGAATGTAAGCGCCGCAAACTTTGAATACACCTTATCACCAGGCGATAATTTCACATCGGTAACCTACGGTGACGATTTAAGCGATATAGCAAAAAAACTTGATATGACAACCGACAAATTAAACAGTTATTTCAGCAAAAATGGACTTCTGTATTTGGCGGTGTCAGATGACGCAAAAACCCAGATAAGATTATCGGCTTTTACCGACAATTTTTCATCGGCTGTGGGCGATATTTCAAATTTAGATAAAGAGGGCTTGCAAGAATTTAAAAATTCGCTCAGCGACGATAGCGAAAACACCTTTTATACACAGTCAAATGACGGAAGAAAATTTATAGCCACACAAAACACCCTGCAAGACAGCGGCGGCGTATATACCGTTACGCAGTATATAACCGTTTGTGACAGTCAAATATTTTATCTTTCTTGCTATAATGAAGGCGAAGAAACATCGAGCGAAGTACAGTCGGTATTTGAAAATTTTAAGCTTAATTCAATCAAGCCGCAAAGAAGCAGCAATGTGCTTAATTTTATCATAATTCCGGGAATCGTAATATTTTCCGTAATAGCGGTTGTAATGATTGTGGGTATTGTTAAATCGGTGCGCAACAAAAATAATTTTAATGAAAATTCAGGTGAAAACAATGAGTGTTAAAAAAATATTATGCTTAACAATGGGGTTAATTTTATTGCTGTCGGCTACAGCCTGTAAAAAAGCCGATGATGATTTGTCGTCAAATTACTCCTATTCATCTACAATAACCGATATATATCAAGAGACCGAAAGTGACAATAGCAGTGAAAATGTTACTTCAAGCAAGGCAACACAAAGCTCAACCGTTTCAACCGCTTCACCGAATCATACAACTTCAAACGGAAAAAACGAAAAAAATGAGAGTATCAACATTAAAGAAAAATACGGTTTTAACTCAATAACATCTGTTGAATATTCCTATATAAAGGATATTCCCTACGGTGATGCCGAGTATAAGGTTACCGATGTTTTAACCGACACAGGCTTAAATATGAATTATGCGGTTAAAATCACATGTAAATCAAAAGATATTATAATAAATGAAAATACTGTCACAATACCGTACAAATACAAAAAGAACAACGATTATGTTGCCCTTACGGCAACACATGTGGCTTCAGGCGAAAGTTATGATTTCAAAATTAACCTTGATAAATGGGATTTAGTATTTGAAGATAATTTTGACGGTACGGCACTTAATACTAAAATATGGAATGTATGGGACCATAAGGATTGGCAGTATTTTTATTCGCCCGATTCAATATTCCTTGACGGTAACGGACATCTTGTAAACAGAGTATCCGTTCTTGAGACCCCTCACCCACAATACGGATACACGCGTAAATCAGGCGCGATTACCACAAAAGATAAATATGATTCCACATACGGATATTATGAAATCAGTATGATACCCCACCTCACCACAGGATTTTGGGGCGCTTTCTGGATGATGGCGGGCGATATGGGCGAAGACGCCGCCGATGATAACTCGAGTGTAAACGGCGCCGAAATTGATGTTGTTGAAACAATTTTTGACACAAAAATTCCAAGTCACGCAGTTCATTGGGATGGCTATGAGCATACAAAATCGTGGAATATTTACAGCAATTTAGAACCTCTGCCCAATGTATTTGACGGTAAATTTCACACCTTTGCAGTGCGTTGGACGCCAAGCGAATTCATCTTTTTGGTAGACGGTAATGTAACCGCGCTTACCGAAGCGGCAGGCGGATGTAATCAACCTGCGTATATGCTTATAAGCTCACATTTCGGAGAGTGGTGGGCCGGTGAATTAACACTTAAAGCGGGTGAATATTCCGATATGGTAGTCGACTATGTACGAATTTATCAAACGCCGTCAGATAAAAAATCTAAATAACTTAAAATAAATAAACACCTCTTTAACCGAAACGGTATGCGTTAAAGAGGTGTTGCTTTTTCTTCATTTAAAAAAATATAATTACGGCTAAGTGCCTAGCAATTACTGCGGCACTACAAACGGTATGCCGAAATAGTCGGTAAGCGATACCGAAACATTGGCGGCTATTGCCTCAATATTGTCGCGTATCCACACGGCGTCCTGATAGTTGTCGTGGTAAGCAAATTCTATTAAAACGCTGGGAGCCCTCGTGCGGCGCACCTCGCCCAAGGCAGTTGTGGGCACTGTTCGAACAAGGTCGGGGATAGGATAAATAAGCTTTAGGTTGTTTGCAATTATTTCGGCGGCTCTTGCACCCTTTACGCTTGTAGGGTAATAATAAACCTCGCTTCCTCGTATATTCCCCTCGGCGCCTGCCGCCGCATTAGAATGAAGCGCTAAATGCAGGTCATAGTTTCCCATATTAGATTGCACTATTGATGAAGCTGCGGTCATATCGGGCGTATTTCGGGTAAAAGAAATTCCGCTTGCATATAAATACGGCTCCATAGCATCGGCAATCAAATTCATATAATATTCTTCGTTTCCGCCTATTATATACGGATTGAACTCCTGCGTGGACGGACTTAAATAAATACTCGGCATAAAAAACACCCCTTTGCACCATTTTATGCAAAGGGGATAATTATTATGATTTATTCAAATTGGCGTTGACTGCCTTTCTGACAAGCGACAAAAACCAGCAGTAAAGCGCTTCTCCAAGCTCCTGAAAAATAGGGTCGCCGTCATGCGAACAGAGCATTGCGAAGGTTTGCCCTATTCGGCGTTCGGTTTCCGAGCCGCGGCGGAACGCAAGATAATAGAAAGAAAACGCGCCTGTGTCGCCCGAGGTTTTGTAAAGCTCGGGGTCGTGTTTGTTAACGGTGTCAAGAAAGCTTTTTTGCGCTATACCGACAAGTGTATCGTCGCATATATACTGTTCAAAGCCTGCCGTTGCCGTAAACGAGAGCAACAAACGCCTTTGCAGTATCATATCATAATCGCGGAACTCGGCGTCAACCTCGGTTTCGGCGTCGGCTATAAAGCTTTCCGCAACGGTTTTGCCTACCGCCTTTGCACCCTTTATCTGTTCTGAACTCACAGACGAATTCTGCACCGTAGCATTTTTATTGCGGCGAATATCGACCGAAGGCTTTTCGCCCGCAATTTTTACATCTAAATCATCTGTTCGCACTTTTATCACCTGTTTTCTTACTGTCCGTTTTTGTAATCTTTTAAAGCGTTAGCCAACTGCGCCGGACATGATGTGTTTTTAAAGCCGCACTTAATGTTTTCAAGCTTGTCTATGACATCGTCTATGTTCATACCGCTGACAAGCGCGCCTATTCCCTTAAGATTTCCGTTGCAGCCGCCGACGAAGGAAACATCTTTTACAATGTTGTCCTCTACCTCGATATCAATACTGCGTGAACAAACCCCACTTGTTTTATATGTGAATTTCATAATGAATATTACCCTCTTTAAAAATATAATTATCTGTCTTTAAATTTGTTACTTCTTACAGGATGACGCAATTTGCGAAGCGCCTTTGCCTCTATCTGACGGATGCGCTCACGGGTTACATCAAATTCGGTGCCAACCTCTTCAAGGGTATGACATCTGCCGTCTTTAAGACCGAAGCGCAAACGAATTACAGCCTCTTCACGGGGAGAGAGTGTGTGCAAAACCGCGTCAATGTCTTCATTGGTTATGGTTTTAAGCGCCGCATCATCGGGAGCCAGCGCGTCTTCATCTCGAATGAAGTCCATAAGTCTGGAATCTTCCTCGGGGCCTATGGGCGTTTCCATAGAAACGGGCTCCTGCGCCACACGCATAATTTCGCGCACGCGTTCAACCGATAAGTCCATTTTTTCGGCAATCAGTTCCTCACTCGGCTCGTAACCGTTTTCGTGAAGCAGCTGGCTTTGCACCTTTTTAAGACGGTTAATGGTTTCTACCATGTGAACGGGTATGCGTATGGTTCTTGCCTGATCGGCGATTGCGCGGGTGATTGCCTGTCTTATCCACCAAGTAGCATAGGTTGAAAATTTGAAGCCCTTTGTGTAGTCAAACTTGTCAACCGCCTTTATTAAACCTACATTGCCCTCTTGAATAAGGTCGAGAAAATACATTCCCCTGCCCACATATTTTTTTGCAATGCTTACAACAAGACGCAGGTTTGCTTCGGTAAGGCGTTGCTTTGCGTATTCGTCGCCCTCAGAAATTTTTACCGCAAGTTCAATTTCCTCTTTAGAAGAAAGCAGAGGTACACGGCCTATTTCACGCAGATAAACCTTAACCGGATCATCAAGCGACATATTTTCGATTGAAAGATCATCATCAAGATTGTCAAGGTCAACCTCTTCAAGCTTCAATTCATCCTCAGTAGGTTCCTCGTCAAAATCGCGTTCCAAAACATCGGGGTCTGAAAGTAGGCCCTCTATGTCGTCGGGTGCGTTTTCGATGTCATCAATGCTGTCGTGTTCTTCATTTTCTTCTAAAATGGCGTCAGCCTGTCTTTCAAGTTCTTCAGCCGATGTTTGCTCTTTCTTTTCTTTTGCCATAGTAATTTAGTTCCCCTTTTGTTTGGTTTCTATTATTTTTTTAAGGCTCTTTGCCCAATCATCCACATTCATATTTTTTATATCGCCCGATTTTTTGCGTATTCCCTCATCTAATATTACCTTAACGCTGTCCTTTAATACAATAAGGGCGTTTTTACCGCCTCTTTCGCTGTTGGCGAGTGACGCAAGATAACCCATTTCAGACGGATTTAAAATCTCACCGAAATATGACAAATCGGGACTTCTGCCCGAATTTATACATTCGCACAAGGCTGTATAAATTCTTCGGTTGACAGATGTTATCATATCGTCGGGGCTAAGCGACTCGGTTGCCGTGTCAATAAAATCGGGGTGCTGCATAAGCACCGCAATAACCGATTCTTCGGCTGCCGCCGCGGCGGGATAATGCCGTTTTTCGGGATTTACATCTGCCCTGTCGAATTTAGGTCTTACTATTTCATCAAACTCATGCTTTTCGCGGCGTTTGGCATTTGCCTTTCGCAGCTGATTGACCTTGTCCTGTAAGGCGGTTCTTGATACGCCGTATTTTTCGGAAAGCTTGCCTATGTAAAGGTCGCGCGTTACAACATCGCCCGATTGGGCTATAATCAAAGCCGCTTTGGAAAGGTATTGCAGCTTGCCGTCATCACTGTTTATGTCGATGCCTTCTACCGCGGTCAGCAGTTTATACTCTATTTCGCTGACGGCGCCGTCAAGCAATGCCTTAAAACGCGCCGCGCCCTGCTTTTTAATATATTCGTCGGGATCTTTTCCGTCGGGTATAACAACCACCCTTATATCAACGCCCGTTTTTTCTAAAATTTCACTTGACCGCCTGACTGCCTTTTGCCCTGCGGCGTCGCTGTCCATAATAAGCACAACCTCTTTTGTATAGCGTGACAGCAGCCTTGCCTGCTCCTCGGTAAAGGAAGTGCCAAGCGCTGCGACGGTGTTTTCAAAGCCCGCCTGATGAAGCGAAATAACATCCATATTGCCTTCAACCAGAATTATGCGCTCGTCACAGTGATTTTTTGCAAAATTCATAGCAAACAGGTTTTCGCTTTTTTTATAAACAGGCGTGTCAGCAGTGTTTACATACTTTCCGCCCGCCTTATCTTCACCCGGCATTGCGCGCCCGCTGAAGCCTATAACCTTTCCGCGAATATTTATTATGGGAAACATTACGCGTTTTCTGAATCGGTCATAAAAACTGCCGCTTTGACTTTTGCCTATTACATTGGCCTGCAGCATATCGGCAATGCTAAAGCCCTTTGATTTAAGATGCTTTATAAGTAAATCCCAGCCGTCAGGCGCCGCACCCAGACCGAAATGCTTTATTGTAGCTATTGACAGCCCTCTGCCGCGCAGATAATCAAGCGCCCATTTACCCTCGGGCGACATTAAATACGCGTGGTAAAATCTTGCGGTTTCTCGGTTTATTTCGAATATGCTGTTTTTAAGCCTTTGCATTGAATCGTCATAACCGTCTTGCGGAAGTGCGACGCCGCTGCGTTCGGCAAGCAGTTTTACAGCCTCGATATAGTCAAGATTTTCAATAAGCTTTACAAAACTGAAAACATCTCCGCCGGCACCGCAGCCAAAACAGTAAAACGAGCCGTTTTCGGGATAAACCGTAAAGGAGGGCGTTTTTTCGTTATGAAACGGACAAAGCCCGACGAGATTTTTGCCCCTGCGTTTAAGACTTACATAGGGCGATATAACCGTTTCAATATCATTTCGATATTTTATTTCATTTATAACATCCTCGGGTATTGCCACTTTTTCACTCTCCTTTCGCAGTATAGGTTATAAATTATATTTTCCACTCTTTCGGTATATATATGTCAGAGTATTTGGTAACGGCAAAATGGTCGGTCATTCCGGCAATATAATCGACCGCGGCACGCTCTACACCCTCGCGCTCACGAATAATTGCATATTCGTTGTCAAGCTTGTCGGGATTTTTTATAAGGTATTCGTATATGCCGCTTACAATACCTTCAACCTTAATTTCCTCCGACTTAACTATCGGATTAAGATATACCGCGTCAAACAAAAAATCATGGAGCTTTTCATAAGCCGCGCCCACGATAGAATCCATTTTAACACTGTCTTTTTCGGTGTTTGCCACAACCGATTTTACAAGTGTATCAATGCGCTGACTTTTGCCGAAGCCCAAGGTCTGCCTAATATCAAGCGGTATATCCTCTTCGCATATAACGCCCGCCGTTACGGCGTCGTCAATATCGTGATTTATGTAGGCAATACGGTCGCTGTATCTGACAATTTTGCCTTCGGGCGTGCTTGCCCATTCGCCGCGCGTGTGATGAAGTATGCCGTCAAGCACCTCATGCGTCAGGTTAAGACCGTCGCCCGCGCGTTCTATTACCCTGCATATACGGACGCTTTGCTCAAAATGGGTAAAGCCGCCGCTGTAAAGACCGTTCAGCGCCCGCTCGCCCGCATGACCGAAGGGAGTATGTCCCAAATCGTGCCCTAAGGCTATCGCCTCGGTCAAATCTTCGTTAAATCTTAACGCTCGTGCTATTGTACGCGCTATCTGTGACACCTCAAGCGTGTGTGTAAGGCGTGTTCTGTAATGATCGGACTCGGGCGATAAAAACACCTGTGTTTTATGCTTAAGCCGCCTGAACGCCTTGCTGTGTATTATTCGGTCACGGTCACGCTGAAAATCGGTTCGTAGCTCGCAGGGCTGTTCTTCTCTTTCGCGTCCCTGTGATTTGATGCTTAATGTAGCGTAAGGCGATAATGTTTCTTTTTCAATGTTTTCGGTTATCATTCTTGCATTATACAAATAATCGCCCCCTTATAATAAATATTATCAAAAAATTCTAAAATTCCTCTGTTTTTTTAAAGTTTAAACGGAAAAAATAATTCATTTTGCAAATTTGCCTTAATTTTTGAAGCGAATGCCTCGCACAGTTTAGTTAAAAAAATGTCTTTTTGCTCATTTTTAAATATAAAATCAATACTGACTTTATCGGTAAAATCGGTGCTTTGTATTAAGCCGCCGCAATCACCGATAAGCCGCGACAATCGGTCAAAGCTTGCGTAGTCGCACTCTGCGGTGAATTTACTGCATTGGCACATCAAAACCTTTGAAGCCCCCGACAGTGCGTCGCGCGCACTTGTACCGTAAGCACGCACAAGACCGCCCGTGCCGAGCAGTATTCCGCCGAAATAGCGTGTTACCACTATTAAAACATCGGTGACTGAACTGTTTTTAATAACATCCAAAACCGGCATACCCGCCGTACCGTGGGGCTCGCCGTCATCCGAAAAGCGCGCCGTGCCGTTTTGCAAAACATAGGCATAAACATTGTGACGGGCGTCCCAATATTTACTTTTTTGTCCTTCGATTATTTTGCTTGCTTCGGCTTCGCTTTCACAATGAAAAACAGTTGCTATAAACCGTGAATGTTTTTCGGTGTATTCTGCCGTAAAATCGCCGTCAATAGTTTTATATTCCTGCAAAGCATCGCCCCCCTCTCCAAACAAAAAACCGCAATCACCCTGTGGGCCGATTGCGGAATTGCGGTAATAATTATTTATCTTCCATACCGAAACGCTTTTTAAATCTGTCAACACGTCCGCCGGTATCTACCAACTTCTGCTTACCAGTGAAAAACGGATGACATTTAGAACAAATATCCAAACGAATATCCTTCTTTGTTGAGCGTGTCTCGAACTCGGCACCACAAGCACATTTAATTGTTACCTTTTCGTACTGAGGATGTAAACCTTCCTTCATCCTTGTCACCCCTTTCTTACTTTATAACATTGGAATTTTACCATATTACTTTAAAAATTGCAAGCATATTTTTTAAAAAACATCAATTTTTTGAAAAAATCCTTTTAATATCCTCGTAAATCTCGGCAGTTTTGAACTTAATTACATATTTTTGTGCATTTTCGGCTGTGTATGCCGAGCCTTGTGACACGCTGTCCGAAAGGCTTGCGTCGGCGGCATTAGGCACACACACGCAGGGAAACACAACGCACCACCAATTTTTACCCTGTGCCTTGCCGAGTTTAACTATAAGAGATTTATAAATACCGGCAGGCAGAGTAAAATCATCATACTCGCGGGTATTAAAATACGAATCTCCCAACGATACCTCGGCAGTATAATCAAACCCTTTTTGTTTTATAACTTTATTTGCTATGTCGTTTAAGCTTGACAGCTGTGACTCTGCCGTTTGCGCGGCGCTTTCTACGCTGTCACATTCTTTAAAAATATCAATCGAGTCTTTAAGTATTTCGTCACGCACGGCAAGCTTCAGGCTCTGGTCGGCGTCGCTGTCGGAATTTGCAATTATGTGCAACCGCAAAATATTTTGCCGCAGTTCGTCACAACGCGCCTCAAAACGGGCAAAGCTTAAAACAACTGCGCAAATAAGCCCGAACAACACACCTGTTTCGATATTTTTTCTTACTGTATTTTTCATAAAAACGCTCCTATCAATTTTTTTACAAGTAAAATATTGACAGAATCATTTTTGTTTATTCAAATATTACACCCTTATTTATCGGAGCGGCAATTACGGGGTTATACCCCATAACCGTCAGCTTTTGCAAGGCTGTTTCGGCTTTTTGTGCATTTTCATATATTGCGAAAACAGCAGGGCCGCTTCCCGATAAAGATACAGCTAAAGGTTTTGTTGTTTTTATGTTGTTTATAAGCTCTTGGTTATACGAAACTTTTGAAAAAGCATTCGATACATTTTGGCATATTCTGTATAAATCGCCCTTTTCTATGCCGCTTAACATACCCTGCGTACCGAGCGGCGTATCAGGGTATGTGTCGATTTTTTTATACATTTCGGCAGTCGATTGCTTTTGACCGTGCTTTATGATTAAAACGGCACAATCGGGAATATCGGGCAGTTTTTCGATAATTTCGCCTATACCGCCCACACGCGCGGTGCCGCCGACAGTGCAAAAAGGAACATCAGCGCCTACCGATAAACCTATACTGCATATTTGCTCATTTGAAAGATTTGTTTCATAAAGCCTGTCAAGTGCGACAATCACCGCCGCTGCATCGGCGCTTCCGCCGCCGAGTCCCGCGGCCAACGGTATATTTTTTTTGATTTCGATTGCCGCTCCGCCGTTTATTTTTGTATTTTCAAAAAATTTTTCTGCCGCTTTATAAACAATATTATTTTGGTTATCTATTGAACCGACGCTGCACCCGACCGTTATACCACTGCTTTTTTCAATGAATATTTCATCAAAAAGATTAACCGACTGAAAAACCGAGTCGATAATGTGATATCCGTCACATCTTTTACCTACAATGTCGAGCGTTAAATTTATTTTTGCACAAGCCTTAACCTTCATTTACTCACCGAATACAAATTTATTTAAAATACTCTTTATTTTATGAATATTAAGTACACCGTACGCCGCCATAGCGCCGCCCACATTTAAAATAAAATCGTCAATGTCGGCAGAGCCTGTAATAAAAACAATTTGCAGCATTTCAACCACAATAACGCACACCGAAATTACGGCAAAAAACTTTAATGCAGTGTTTACCCTTTTAAATATGCAGGGTATGAAAAAGGCAAACGGCATAAAAACAAAAAGATTGCCGAATATATTTTCAATTATCACGCGGGTTTCAAGACTGCCCTGCTTATAAGCATTTACAAAAATTTTAACGGTAGCAAAAGGAATAATATTTACTTTTTGAGAAAAATATTCTTCAATCTGTCCATTTTGCGCCAAAAAAATATTTGACGATATACTTCTGCCGAAGTTATCGTTTATAAGTGTAAAATCAATTACCATAAGTGTGTAAAAAATAAAAAGAAGCAAAATTATTATTTTTATTATAAAAAAACGGTTAACCGTTACTGTTTTGTATTTCAAAAAATCACCGCCAAAGATAATTTTACCTTTAGCGGTGATTAAAGTCAAGAAAATTGTATCAGTTATTAAGCGACTGATGAAACCCGAAAACCGACGCGTCGATAGCAGCAAAACGAAAGCCCATAGCGTCAAGCCCCTCGATTATCGAAGGCAACGCTTCAACCGTTGTGGTTTTGGCGGCGGTATCGTGCATAAGCACACATATACTGCTTTTTCCCCTTGCGCCGTTTAACACATTATTTGCTATTGCAGAGGCAGACACCTTTTGGGCGGACGCATCACCCGAGCTTACATTCCAATCGTAATACGAATAACCCAGACTCGGCATTCTTACGGTTAAATCGGTCATAATTCCCGAACAGTATTTTGCACTCACCTTATTACTGCCGCCGCCCGGAAAGCGCATAATGTTACTGCGAACACCGGTAGTATTATAAACAATATCGGAAATTTGCTGAATATCGGAAAGATAGCTGTTTACATCGGCGTAAATCGAACTGTAATTATGTGTAGCCGAATGCAGACCGATTGCGTGACCTCGGCTTACAATTTGTGGCATATACTGTGTTTTTGCGGTGCCTACCACAAAAAATGTGGCTTTAATGCCGTAAGCGTCTAATATGTCTAAAATTTTAAGCGTATTATCCGAGGGGCCGTCGTCAAATGTAAGATAGCAGATACCGCCCTGCGCGGTATCTGCCTGATTTGCACTGTTTTTTAGGGCTATAGCCTGTTGCAGCTCTTCCCTTCGCTTTTGGGCCTTCAGTTGCTCAATTTGATTTTTTAAACTGCTGTTTTCCTGCTCAAGCTTTGCCTTTTGCTCCAAAGCGGCTTGCAGCTGCGAGTTAAGCTCTGCTTTTTCCTGCTCGTTTTGCACCGTTTGCGCATCATAATCGGCAATTTTGGAGGTAAGCTCGTCAATCGTTTTTTGAGCCTGTTCAAGTGCTGTGTTATTATCTGAAATGCTTGCCGATATTTCAACATATTCGGCATGCTTCTCATAAGCAAAATACGAAACTCCCGAAAGCGCCGCTACAAGTAAAAATATTACAAACAAAAATATAATATTGGTTTTTTGTTTAAAAAATGTCATTTTATATCCCCTCGTACTCTGCTTTGAGTATAACATACAAGAATACAAAAGTCTATTGTTTATTATGTTTTTTGCTAAATTATTTTATATTCGGACAAAAATCAACACCACTCGGCAAATAACTCTTTAAATATTCTAAAAGTAATGTTATAATATATATAATTTTAAAACAAAAGGAACATTCAAAATGAAACCCGTTAAAATTTTACACTGTGCGGATATTCATATAGGCGCGGAAGAAAGCTTTTTAGGCATGCGTGCCCAAAGCCGCAGAGCCGAAACACTTATTACCTTTGAAAAAATCATAAATATTGCACGAGAGAATTCGGTCGATATTCTGCTTATTGCAGGCGATCTGTTCAATTCAAATAATATTGAAAAATCATTTACCGACAGAGTTTTTGAGTGTTTTTCCATGATACCCGATACCAAAATCGTATTCTCAGCAGGCAATCATGACCCTTTAAACGCAGAATCTCCGTTTAAAAAATATGTATTGCCGCAAAATGTTTATGTGCTTGAAACAAAAGATTGCTTTGTAGAATTCGAAAGTCTTAAAACCCGTGTGTACGGCAGGTCTTTCAAGGAGGTATATATGTCGGGCGAGCAATGCTTTTTGCTCGAAACAAACCCCGATTTCATAAATCTTATGTGTATTCACGGTGAGCTAAAATCCGACCTTAACTCAAACTACAACTCAATAACAGCCGAGTTTATCGCAAAAAGCGGTATGGATTACATTGCATTAGGGCATGTTCACAAGCGCAGCAGCATCGACAAAATCGGCAGCACCTATATCGCATATTGCGGTTGCCCCGAGGGTCAGGGCTTTGACGAATTAAACGAAAAGGGTGTTTATTTGGGCGAGGTGTCAAAGAATACCTGCAATTTGCAGTTTGTACCTACCGCCAAAAGAATGCATATTTGCGAGCAGATAAACATCGGTGAAGCTGTCACCTCAAGCCAAATTGCCGACTGTGTGATTGATGCATTAAAACAAAAATACGCCGACAGTTACAGCCAAAACCTTTACAAAATCATTCTTACGGGCGAAATTGACGAAAACACCGTAATTTCGGTGCCTGAAATTACCGCGCGTTTAAACGATCTTCTTTATTTTGCAAAGGTTAAAAACCAGACCGAAGTCAAAGCCGACCTTGAACTGCTGTCACATGAAAAGTCGCTTAAAGGCATATTTGTAAAAAATATGCTTGGCAGAATTGAATCGGCGCAAGAAACCGAAAAAGAAATGCTTAAATCTGCACTGAATTTAGGGCTTAAAGCGTTTGCCGGTGAGGTGAGCTACGATGAAGATTAACAAAATTTACATATCCGCATTCGGCGGTCTTAAAGATTTTACGCTCGAATTTGAAGACGGACTTAATATAATTTACGGAAATAACGAAGACGGCAAAAGCACGGTTGCCGCCTTTATAAAGGCTATGTTTTACGGCACAGGCAGAAATTCAAAAAGCCTTGCAGACAGCCCTCGCCAAAAATACACCCCGTGGGACAACTGTGTAATGGCGGGCAGAATATACTTTGAAAACGCAGGCAAAAATTACTGCCTTGAGCGTGAATTTCGCAAGTCGGATTCCACCGACCGAATACTGCTTACCGACACCGATTCGGGCAAAACGGTCGACGCGGGCGAAAGTATCGGAAACAAATTTTTCGGCATGAGCGCCGCGGCATTTGAACGCAGTATGTTCATAGGCAATGCAGATTTTATTAAAGACGGCGCCGCCGCGAGCGAAATAAACGGCAAGCTTTCAAATTTTGCCGTTACGGGTGCCGAAGATGTGTCATATAAAAAAATAGAAAAAAACATTTTCGACGCACGCGCAAAGCTGATTTCAAAAAGCGGAAAAAGCGGGTCATATAACGAAGATTTACAACTGCTCGGCGAATTGAACGAAAGGTTAAAAAAAGCCGATGACGACGCAAAAATCAAATCGCGCCTTAACGATACCGCCGCAAAAAAGCGAGCCGAATACGAGCAGCTCTACAAAAAGTACACCGAACTCAAATCAATAGCAGAGCGCGAGCAGGATATTAAAAACCGCGAAAAGCTTACCGAGTTTTTAGAAACCAAGCGTGAGCTTGACAGGCTTAATATGTCGCTTAAGCTTGATGACGGCACGGTAATAAACGAAAACTACACCCAAAAAATCGAATTCGTTATAAAAAAATACGAAACCTATGCCGACAGATGTGAGCAAATAAATCAGGATATTTCGCGTATGAAAGCGGCAACCGAGCTTCAAAGCACATATTCACCCGAAGTCGCAAAAGAACAAATTGACAGATTAACGGCAGAAATTAACGGCCTTTATGAGCAAACGGCTTTGATTGAACAAAGCGAATCTGCACTCAATACAAAGGCAGAAGAATTAAAGCAAAAGCTATACGCCGCCCAAAATAAAAAAGCGGCGTTTAACCCTATACTTTTAACAATGTCTGTTGTTTTTGCTGTTTTAGGAGTTGCCGCGTACTTCTTATCATTTATTGCTGCTACCGTTATTTGGGGAACGGCGTTAATAGAATTCATAGTTGCTTTCATTTTAAAACCCAAAAACGCCAAAGGGATCGCCGAAATTCAAAATGAACTTGCCGATACAAACTGCGCCATTGCCGAAAACAAGACAAATAAAAGTATTATTCAAGAGCAAATCGGTAAAATAAAAGCACAAATCAATGACCTTACCTTAGCGATTAACACAAATACCGCTGTAAAAGAACAGCGGCTTGCCGACCTTAAACAAAAGGAAGATGAATTAGCCGCAGAAACAAATAAGGCTCAAGCAGCAAAATCGGAAATTATAAATCTTTTATCGGGCTTCGGCAATATCAACAGCATAGAAAGCGCTTATGACCTACTCGAAAAATTAAAGCAAAAAACCGAAAATCAAAAGGCAATTAAACTGCGCTTAAAAACGGCAAGTCAGTTTTTGGGCAACATAGATTACGACAAGGCCGAACAAAAGCTTGCCGCAATAAATGATGCTCAAGAATATAAAAATGTCGATTTTTCCGCCGTAAAATCAAGCCTAAATGATGTTTCGGGTAAGATTGACGAACTTAAAGAGCAACTCACCGTTATTGCCACCGAGCTTAAAACTTCATTTAAGCACAGTGAAAATCCCGAAGAATTAAAGCGCGAGATACGCATATTGCAGGAGAAAATCGACTCTAAAAAAGAGTTTTGCGATACCGCAGATTTGGCATTATCGGTTTTAGAGCAAAGCTTTCATGAGCTTCGACGCGGTTTCGGAAGTGAGCTTGAAAAACAAACACAGGCAATTTTTTCATCGCTCACAGGCGGAAAATACAGCAATATAAATATATCCGACGAGCTTGATATTTCGGTTGAACAAAGCAATATTTTCGGAACGCGCGACATAGGCTTTTTAAGCTTAGGCACCACACATCAGGCATATTTAAGCCTGCGGCTTGCCATAACCAAACTGATTTCAGGCGAAAATACCATGCCGATTTTTCTTGACGATTCGCTCTCTCAATATGACGACGGCCGAGCAGACAAGGCAATTCGGTTTTTAAAAGAATTCTGCGCCG
>ERZ780149.1458-NODE-1458-length-25608-cov-3.909874_pt1 | contig 25608 bp, 23 predicted proteins | sample MGYA00511367_ERZ780149 | MGnify/ENA primary metagenome ERZ780149 (study PRJEB29588, sample SAMEA2153852) | human gut metagenome | biome: human gut; feature: human-associated habitat; material: faeces | place: Denmark | collected 2008/2010 ... | reverse complement strand
GGCTCTGTCTGACGGCACCGCCGATGTGGGCCTGATCCCCGGCGGCACCTACGTGCTCTACGACGACGGTTGCGACGTGTTGCTCACCGCCACCCGGGACGGCCTGTCCATCGACTCCGACAACGCCAAGGACTGGAACGACAACGCCCCCACCGAGCCCACCACCGAGCAGGTCACCAGCTACCGGGCTCTGATGATCGCCGGCCCCTCTGAGAAGGGCAAAGAGCTGGCCGCCAAGGTCAACGCCGGCGAGGCCCTCACCTGGGAGGATGTGAGCAGCGCCAACTGGAGCGTGGCCAACTCCTCCTCTCCCGCCGGGTACATCTATCCCTCCCTGTGGCTCCAGGAGAACTTCGATAAGAACATCACCGATCTGCCCCACGCGGTGCAGTCTGACTCCTATGGCAGCGCCTTCGCCCGTCTGGCCTCCGGCCAGGTGGATATCGTCTGCACCTACGCCGACGCCCGCCGGGACTATGAGGACGAGTGGACCGGCGAGTACGGCATGACCAACAGCATCTGGGATGACACCGCCGTGGTGGGTGTCACCCCCGCCATCTACAACGATACCATCAGCGTCAGCAAGACCTCTCCCATCATGGACGACGACTTCAAGGCTGCCCTGTCCGAAGCTTTCATCAACATCGGCAACACCGAGGAGGGCAAGGAGGTCATCGCCATCTACAGCCACAACGGCTATCTGCCCGCCCAGTCCTCCGACTACGACTCCGAGCGGGCCGCCCAGGAGATGATCCAGTCCCTGAACAGCGCGGGTTAAACCCAATCAAACATAGACGACAAACGAGGGAGGGAGGCCGCGGCTTTCCTCCCTCGTTTGGAATGGAGATCATACAATGATAGAATTCAAAGAGGTAGAAAAACGCTATCCCAATGGATATGAGGCTCTGCGGCATATCAACCTGACCATTGACCAGGGTGAGTTCGTGGCCATCATTGGCCTGTCCGGCGCAGGCAAGTCCACTCTGATTCGCACCATCAACCGGATGCACGACATCACCCAGGGCCAGCTGACGGTGGACGGCACCGATGTGATGACCCTTCACGGGAAGAGCCTGCGGAAGTTCCGCCGGCGGATCGGCATGATCTTCCAGTCCTTTAATCTCATTACCCGCACCACAGTCATCAAAAACGTGCTCACCGCCTTTGTGCCTGATCTGCCCTGGTGGCGGGCGACGTTTGGTATCTTCACGAAAGCAGAGAAGATGAAAGCCCTGGAGGCCTTGGATCAAATGGGTATCTTGGACAAGGCCTTTGTCCGGGCGGATCAGCTCTCCGGCGGGCAGCAGCAGCGGGTGGCCCTGGCCCGCACCCTGGCCCAAAACCCCCAGATCATCTTGGCGGACGAGCCGGTGGCTTCTCTGGACCCAGTGACCGCCAAGCAGGTGATGGATGACTTCCAGCGTATCAACCGGGACATGCACATTACCGTCCTCATCAACATCCACCATGTGGAGCTGGCCCTCCAGTACGCCACCCGTGTGGTGGGCATCCGGGCCGGCGAGATCGTCTACGACGGCCCGGCTGACCAGGTAGATCAGGGGGTGCTGGACGCTATCTACCAGGGGAAGCAGGAGGAGCCGGCATGAGCGTGTATGACAAGATTTTCCCGCCCAGGGTGCTGACACTGCCCAACGGGAAACAGGTGTCTAAGCCCCGCTCCCGGGCACCCCTGGCGGCGGTAATCCTGGTAGCCATGACCGCCCTTTCGGTGGAGGTCACCGGCTTTGACATGGGGGTTCTGGTCAGCCGGATCAAAGAATTCTTTGTCATTTTGGGGGACATGATCCCACCAGAGTGGGACTATATGCCTCAGATCTGGCAGCCCCTGTTCGACACCATCAAGATGTCCCTGCTGGGTTCCTTCATCGGCTCGATTTTGGTAGTGCCCTTTGCCATGCTGGCCTCCACCAACATCATCCACAGCCGGGTGATCGTAGCGGCCATGCGGCTGCTCCTGAGCATCATCCGCACCCTGCCCACTCTGGTGTCCGCCCTGATTGCCACTTATATCTTCGGCCTCGGCACTTTGGCGGGCACCACGGCCATCGCCATCTTCACCTTCGCCTACATTGGAAAGATCCTCTATGAGGAGATCGAGACGGTGGACATGGGCCCCTTCGAGGCCATGGAGGCTATGGGAGCCACCAAGGTGCGCTCCTTTATCAGCGCCATCGTCCCCCAGGTGCTGCCCTCCTATCTCTCCAACTGCCTGTTCTGCTTTGAGGGCAACGTGCGCTACGCCTCCATTCTGGGCTATGTGGGGGCCGGAGGCCTGGGCCTGATCCTGAATGAGAAGATCGGTTGGCGGGAGTATGCCAGCGTGGGCATGATCCTGCTGGCCCTGTTTGTCACCGTGTTCATCATTGAGACTATCAGCCGCGCCGCCCGGAAGCGGCTGGTATAAGGAGGGGCTGCTATGAACAAACGAATCGAAGCGGCCTATGAACAGCGCCCCCGCCGCTGGGTCTTTGAACTGGCTGTGGCTGTGGTAGTCGTTGCCCTATTGGTATGGAGCGGTTCCGCCGTGGAGACGGCGGGCACCACCCAGAACGGCGCCACGATTGCCTGGAATATCCTGGCAGGCATCTTCCACCCGGACACGGACCTACTGTTCAATTTCACCACCCAGGGTGTGCCCTATCTGCTACTGGAAACCATCTGCATCGCCTTTCTGGGTACCATTGTGGGGGCGATCCTCTCCATTCCTCTGGCCTTCCTCTCCGCCTCCAACCTGACGCCCAAGCCGGTGGCTTTCTTTGGGCGGATCATCATTATGGCGATCCGCACGGTCCCCGCCTTTGTCTATGGGCTCATGTTTATCCGGGTCACCGGCCCCGGCGCCTTTGCGGGCCTTTTGACCATGTCCCTGTGCTCAGTTGGCATGGTGAGCAAAATGTATATCGAGGCCATCGAGGATCTGGATGTGCGGGTGCTGGAATCCCTGGACGCGGCAGGCTGCACCACCTGGCAGAAGATCCGCTACGGCATCCTGCCCCAGCTGATGCCCAACTTCGCCTCCACCGCCATTTACCGCTTTGACATCAACCTGCGGGATGCCACCGTGCTGGGACTGGTGGGAGCCGGCGGCATCGGCGCGCCGCTAATCTTCGCCATGAACTCCTACCGCTGGGAGGAGGCCGGCGCCATCCTGGCGGGCCTCATTGTGCTGGTGCTGATCGTGGAGTGGATCTCCACCAAGATCCGGGTCAAGCTGGCCAGGGGGTAAGCATGGAGAAGACGTTTCAAATCTACTATACCTCAGATACCCATGGCCATGTATTCCCGGTGAACTATGCCTCCAACAGCCCGGAAAATGCCGGTTTGCTGAATCTGGCCGCTCAGGTTGAAAAGGATGGGAACACCCTGGTGCTAGACGGCGGCGACGCCCTCCAGGGAACGCCGCTGACCCAATACTACCTGGAGCACCGGGGAGAGTGGCCCATCCACCCGGTGGCCGCCGCCTTCAACGCCATGGGTCTGGACTACTTCACCCTGGGCAACCACGACTTCAACTTCGGCTATGGAGCCCTCCGGGATTATCTGAATACCATGGACGGAGTTTGCCTGTGTGCAAATGTAGAGGACTTGGGGGGAGAGCTGCGCATCCGCCCCTGGGTGGTACACACCCTGGCCAACGGCCTGCGGATGGGGATCACCGGCGTGGTCACCGACTTCGTAAACGTGTGGGAGCAGCCACAAAACCTGGAGCGGATTCGGATCACCGACGCCTTTCAGGCCGCCCGGGCGACTTGCGCCGCCCTCCGGGAACAGTGCGATGTCTGCGTGTGCATCTACCATGGCGGCTTTGAGGAGGAGCTGGAGACAGGGCGGGCGCTCTCGGACAGCGGGGAGAATCTGGCCTGTAAAATTGCCCGGGAACTTGACTTCGATCTGCTCCTCACCGGCCACCAGCATATGGTGGTGGAAGGCGTGAATTTGTCCGGCACCTACGCCGTTCAGCCCCCCGCCAATGCAGGGCAGTTTCTCCATATTTCCGGCAAGTGGAAGGGAACACGCAGTTCCTTTCGATCCAGATTGACGGCGGTGGGCGCAGGCCACCCAGCAGAGCCTTATCAGAGTCTGCTTCCACTGGAGAATGCCGTACAGGACTGGCTGGACCAGCCCATCGGGGAGTTGGATCGCACCATCCCGCCGGAGGGGAAATTGGAAGCAGCCCTTTACGGCAGCCAGGTGGCTGCCCTGTTCAACCAGGTGCAGTTGGCGGAGACCGGGGCGGACTTCTCCTGCACCAGCCTGGGCAACGACCCGGTTGGCCTGGCCTCTCCGGTGACTATGCGGGGGGTGACAGCGGCCTACCTTTTTGCAAACACCCTGGTGGTGCTGGAGGTAACGGAGGAGGTGCTGAGACAGACTCTGGAGCGGTGCGCCGCCTACTTCACCCTGGTTGATGGCCAGCCCCAGATTTCGGAGGAGTTCCTGCTGCCCAAAGTGGAGCACTACAACTACGACTTTTACGCCGGGCTCTCCTACACCTTCGATCTGCGCCGGCCCGTGGGCAGTCGGGTGATCCACCTGGCAAAACTGGACGGCTCCCCGCTGGGGGGAGGGACCTTCCGTCTGTGCACCAGCAACTACCGGGCCACGGGCACGGGTGGATACGAGATCTTGAGGGAGTGTCCCGTCCTGTGGCGCGGGGGCACAGAAATGCCGGATCTTACCGCCCGCTACATCCAGGCCCACAGCCCAATGCCTCAGTTGCATAACGTGGAGATGCGGGTGATCTGGTGAAGCGTTCTTGACAAGCCACAAGGAATGTGGTTTTATAAATCAAACAGAGGAAAGAAGGTGGAGGATGGACAGATTCAATGTTGCTGTGGATGTTGTTCAAAATGCCGGAGATCTTCTGCGGCAGTGCCGTCTGGAAGAGTCAGAGATCTGCCAGAAGACGGGGCACCAAGATCTGGTTACTCATTGGGACCGGAAAATCGAGCAGTTATTGCGAAATGAAATACTGACAGCTTTCCCCCAGGACTCCATCGTGGGTGAGGAGTATCCGCCGGAGGCGCATCGCACCGGGTCGATGACTTGGTATATTGATCCCATCGACGGGACCACGAATTTCATCAATCAGCATCAGAACTACGCCATCTCCGTGGGGTGCTGGGAGGGAAGTACCCCGCTGTTCGGCCTGGTGCTGGATGTGGAACGTGAGACGCTCTACTGGGCAAAGCGCGGAGGAGGCGCATGGCAGGATCAGACGCAGATCCATACCTCCGGCCGGCGGGAGCTTTCGGAACTGCTGCTGACAACGCCGGGCCTGCAATATACCTTTCTGGAGCCTCATCCGTACCAAGAGCGGATGATTCGGCTCTCCCGGAAGGTTCGGGGTGTCCGCTGTCTGGGTTCCGTGGCCTTGGAATTGTGTGAAGTGGCCGCAGGCCGGGCAGATCTGTTTGTAACCATGCGATCCTCTCCATGGGATCACAACGCTGCGCGGATCATCCTGGAGGAGGCCGGCGGGGCGGTCTTCACAGTGGATGGGGATGAACTGCCCCTGGATCAGAAAAGCACGGTGCTTGCTTTCAATGCCATGGAACTGAAAGATTGCATCCTCTGTGTATGAGAACAGCCCGTTGTAAGAGATTTGAGGGACACTTTTGGAACATAGCGATAGGTAGGCACTCTCATTGTTTACAGCCCCGCAAATCTTGAGGTATACCCATCAGCACACTCGCACGATGGACAGATCAATAACAGCAAAACCCCATTCCGTACAGCTCAGATATCTTCTGAGTGGACAGGATGGGGTTTTTATTCGCCATGGCTGGGAGCGCTATGCAGGCCGCCTCTACGACAGAGCGGCAATGATCTTCTCCATGGCGGCGTAGCTGGGCATGGCGGCCACCTGGGTGATCTCCGCGGCCAGGTGGGGGACGCCGAAGTGGTCTTCGTCGGCGCCCGTCCCGGATACCTCGGTACGGAAACCGTGGTTTTCCCAGGCCAGGCGCTGGATCTCCTCGTCCATCAGGGCGTCGATGCCCGCCTCCCCCGCCTCGTCCAGGGCGATGTAGATATGGGAGGACCAGACGGTGGGTGTGGGATAGATCAGCACGATGTCATCCTTCAGCTGTTCCCAGTCCTCCGGGTTCTCCACGGCGAACTCCAGCAGTTGGTTTTCATAGCCGGCGATCATGGGCTTGGCCCCCATGCCGGTCTTGAGGAACTGGTCGAAGAGGTCGGAGGAGGACGCCTCCATATAGCCCAACTTCTCGAAGATGGCCTGCAAGCGGGGCAACACCGCCTCCACGCTGTCCTCATCCGCCACCCCGCCGCACAGCACATTGGCCAGCAGCCCCGCGAACATATTCCCGGAGTTGGAGCGCACGGGGTCGGTAGTGTTGACAGCCACGGTGCCGTAGAGCTCCGGGAGCCCCAGGTCCGCCCAGGCGGTGCCCGCCTCGATCTCCGCCACCAGGCCGGCCATATCCATATAGTACACCCCATCCCGCTCCGTCACCAGCCCCTCTTTCTGGAACGCCTCCAGGATGGGCCGGTGGGTATAGAGGACGATGGGGGTGTTGAACACGATCTGGCTCCTGTCCGGCGCGCCGTAGAGCTGCTGGTAATACTCCAGGGCGGTCTGGCTGGAGGGAAAGAGGAAATTCCGGCCCTCGTGATCCGCCGTTACCATGTCCAGGGAACCTGCCTTGGCATAGTCCAGGGTGAGCCCGTAGTTCCGATCCAGGATGTCCTGTACCGCCTCGTCCTCCAGCAGGCCGATCTTCTCGCCCCCCACATAGCCCCGCAGGACAGCGGGCTCCGGCTGGGGGCCGCCTCCCAGCAACAGATAGACCGCCGCCGCCCCGATGACGGCCAGCAGGATGATCAGACCGATCCATTTTGATTTGCTTCCCATTGGAATCCCTCCGTGTTCAGCAGGCCCTCCATGACCTTCATATCCGCCTCCGCGTCAAACCGCTCCGAGGCCATCAGCTGACTGAGCTGTGCCTCGAATCCAGTTTTCAGCTTGGGCAGGATGGCCCGCACCTTCCGCTGGAACTCCCGCACCTCGGAAGTCCCCAGCCCGGCCTCCTGGAACTTCACATACTGCCCCAAGATCCGGCCCACCGTGTCCAGGTAGTAGGTGAGGAAGCGGTTGGCCGACGGGATCTTCTCCGGATGCTCCCGGAGATACCGGTAGAGGCGATCCCCCGTCTCCGTGAGGGCCAGGGCGTCCTCATGGGTCCGGACGTCTGTGATGCGGCCGGCGGCCGACCGGATGGCTCTCAGATCCCGCGCCGCCTCCTCCATCAGGGCCTGCATCTCGCCGCCGTCTGGCCGCTTGGCGAAATAGAGGGTGACGGGGTCTGCCTTGGGGGTCAGCAGAAACCACAGGCCCAGATAGATTCCCACCCCCAGCGCGGCGCTGAAGAGGAAACTCCATCGGAGGGCCAGTGCCAGAACCAGAAAGACCGCGATTCCCGCCCCCAGCGACAGTACCAGCTGCCGCAGCTGTCCTTTTTTCATCTCAGTTGTACCCCTTCACACTGCGGAAGGCCCCGATCAGATCCTCCCGTCCGTCAAAGACCCGCGCGTGAGTCAGCTCTGCCAGCTCCTCCAGCTGGGTGGGGTCGGCGGAGCCGAACATGATGGAGAACACCGGTACGTCTGCTCCGAATGCCTCATAGGCGGTTTGGAAAGCGTCGATGCTGCCATCAGATACCCCGTCCGTCAATAGTATGATGGCGGGGGTGTACTGGCTCAGATCGTAGTTTCCCAGCTGCCGCAGGCTCTCTGTAGCTGCGGCGTAAATATCTGTGCCGCCGGTGGCCTCCTCCGCCTCCACTTTGGTGTAGAGGGATTCCAGTTCGCTTCCATTTCCGACGGCGGTGTAGATGTCCCGCGGGTAGCCCTCAAAGGGGATGAGGATATTGACCTCATGCTCCGAGGCCTGGAGCAGATTCTTCTCCGCGTTCTCCTGGATCAGGATCTGGCTCATGGCCTCTACCATTTGCTCCCGGCCGGTTCCCTCCATACTGCCGGAGTAGTCCAGACAATATATGGTGAGAGAGGGCTTGCGGAACTCTGTCTGGTACAGGTTCAGGCACTCCATCAGCACCTCGGTGGACGGCATCCGGATGGGGGAGAGTACCCGGTCGGGCTGGATGCCCCAGTCGGCGCGGAATACGTCCGCGTTCTCCGCCGACACCCCCTCGTAGCCGGTGCGGCGGCCGGTGCGCTGGATCTCGTTTTGCACCTCGTCGGACAGGAGGTACTCCTGCAGATCCAGGAATGCCTGTTCCTTCTCGGCATCCCCGTTGTCCACATAGCCCAGGGGAGAATCGGCAATGGAGAGACCGTCATAGGGGTAGACGGCATACAGGGTCTCCTCCCCACGGGCCTCCAGTTCCTGATTGGCGCTGATGATAAGGCACTCATAGTTCACCATGGCGTCATAGCCGCCGGTGAGAAACAGATCCTTCAGCCAGTCAGAGCTGCCGGAGGACCGGTCTACGCCGGAGAGCAGCTGGGTGATCTGTTCCGAGAGGCCGGGAGTCTGGAGGCTCTCCGACGTGATCACATCCGGATTGCCCAGTAGAGCATAAAGAAAACCAATGTAGGCGCTGCACCCGGAGTTGGACTGGGTGGCGGAGGTCATGCAGAAGTTCAGCTTCCCGGACTGGATGGCGGAGAGGAGGTCGCTGACCGACACTTCCGTGCCTACAAAGCCCAGCTCCTCCGCCAAGCTCTGGCGGATGCCAAAGACCACCGGGGTAATGGAGATGGACTGGGTATGTTTGACACGGTACTGGGTGTCCCCGGCGGTGAGCCACAGGCTGCTGGCAGGCCACACCGCGTCGTAGTCGATGCTCTCTCCCTGGAGGGTGCGCATGATGTCCAGGGAGCCTCGGTAGTCCATTTCGATGTTCACACCCCGTTCCCGGGCAAAGTCATCCAGGATGCCCTCCAGCTCCTGGTTCTCCGAGCCGGAGAGGATGCGCAGGGTCACATCTCCGCCATAATTGAAAGTGTGTTCTCCGCCGGAGGAATTGTCGGCGGAGGCTGTGCTGTCAGACAGCGTCGGACTGCAGGCCGTCAGAATCAATGCCAATGCCAGGATACATACGGATAAAACCGTGCGTTTCATAGCAACAGATCCTTCCTTTCCCAATGTGGCGCGCAGGCAGCGCAAACCCGCCCACGAAATATATAAAATAATGTAAATTTACCATATCACAGCTGGTCTATGTCCACTACCACAGCACAGTAAAATGCGTGTAAAATCCGTGAGACATCCCGAAAAATGAACGCATCCCCCATGTGTACACACGCATGGGGGATGCGTTCATCCATCCGGAAAGTAGTCTTTTTTCATCTGGTGCAGCGACTGAAGGCGTTCCGCGCTTTCGGCTCCTAACCGCTCCGCCGCAGCGACGGCCAGGGCGTCCAGCAGGGCGGCGGGGGCAGCCATGGAGTGGTACTCCTTTTCGGTGCCGCGGTAGGCGAACAGACTGACGTCCGCCCGCTCCTCCGCGGGCAGGCAGGTGCGTCCCACAAAGGCCAGCGTCCGGTAACCGGCGGCCCGACTGTGCTCCAGGAGGATGCGTCCCTCCCGGGACAGTTTGGAAAAGCTGAACAGCACCACCAGATCGTTCTCCGCCGCTTGCGAGAGCCCTTCCAGCAGTTCAGAGCCGCCGGAGGGCAGGAGAGATACCTGTAAGCCCAGCCGCCGCAGGCGGAAGTGGAGCAGCTGGGCCAGGGAGGCGGAGGCGTTTTTCCCGTGGACGAATACCCGCTGGGCGGAACAGAGGGCCTCCACCGCCCGGTCAAATTCCCCGGTAGAGAGCTGCTGTATGGTCGTCTCCAGGTACGCCCGCTGCCGCTCCAGCCAGGCCTGTGGGGAAAAACGCGCTCCCTGACTGAGTGTGGCCGCCAGCTTTACCGCCGGGCCCGGAGACTGCTCCAGCACCAGAGATTTCAGCGCCTTGAAGTCCCGGCAGCCCACATGGCGGGCGAAGCGGGAGACCGTGGCGTCGGAGAGCTCCAGCCGCTCCGCCAGCTGCCCAATGGACGAAAACAGGAAGGTATCTGTGTTGGTGTTGATATAATCCAGGATCTTCTGCTCCGCCCGGGTCAACTCCCCAGCGGCGGCGGGAAGGCGCAGGTCCATGACAAAACCCTCATTCTTTCAAAATTGTTTGCAGTGCGCTGTGGAGCCGCCCATTGGAGGCCAACAGAGGCCCGCCCTCCGCCAGAGAGAGAGGGGCTCCGCCCGGAGCGGTAACCTGTCCCCCGGCCTCCGCTAAGATGAGCATTCCGGCGGCGTAGTCCCACGGCTGGAGAGACAGCTCCACATAGCCCTCCAGACGTCCGCAGGCCACATCGCACAGCTCCAGGCTGGCACAGCCCATCCGTCGCACATCCTGGCACCGGTCATACAGTGCCCGCATCTGCCGGAAGGCCGCATCCGCCAGCTCCCGCTGGCCGGGAACGGTGCCGGCGGACAGAAGGCTATCCTCCAGCCGAGAGACGGCGCTGACCTGAATGGGAACCCCATTTCGGAATGCTCCGCCGCCCCGGCGGGCGGTGAAACACTCCTCCGTATAAGGATTGTATACCATACCAAAGACAATTTGTCCACCCTCCGCCAAGGCCAGGGAAATCGCGCTGCGCCGGAATTGATGGATCAGGTTGGTGGTGCCGTCCACCGGGTCCAAAATCCAGCAGGGGCGGCTCCAGTCCAAACAACTGTTGTCCTGCTCCTCTCCCATGAACTGGACGCCCGGCGTCAGGGCCGCCAAGCGCTCCCGCAGAAACTCCTGTACCGCCACATCCACATTGGTGACATAGTCCGTCTTGCTTTTGGCCCGGATGCTGCGGACGGCGGCGGGGTCGGCCAGGAGGGCTCCCGCCTCCCGCACTGCCTGAACGGCCTGTTCCTCCAGCGTTACGATTTGGTCATTCATACGGCAGCCCCCTGGGTCAGGATGGACACATAGTCGCCCCCCAGGGCGTGGATCTCCTTTAACGACCGCTTCAGCAGGCAGGCGGTGCGCACCTGGAAGGGGGCGGTGTCCGCCAGGCGGATGGCATAGCGGCCCTCCCGCATCTCCTCATAGAGGGCCGGGATGGTGTTGCACTCCCGCTCAAACACGGTGGTGACGCAGCCGTACTGCACCGCCTGGTGGGTGTCGCTGCCGGACACCACGGGGATGTCCAGCCTTCTCCCCAGGGCGTAGGTGAGCCGCTCGGTGCGCGCCTGGTCCAGGGCCAGGTCCTTGCCGTTCAGGTCCAGAAATTTCAGGCGGCGCAGCTGCTCCTCCGGCAGCTCGGGCACATGGCCAGGGGCGCGGAAGGGGTGGCCGCAGCCCACCACCACCGGGTACTCCTCAAACAAATCCATCAGCCGGGCAAAGGAAAGGAAGCAGCCCTTCTCCTTGTTGGGCTCCAGCCGGCGGTTCAGCTCCAGAATGGCCTCCAGGGGTCCGACGGACAGGATGTGGCCGCCTTCCGCCACATCCGTCTCCATGCCGGGGAAAATTTTCAGGCCGTTTTCCAGCTCCAGGGTGTCCCCGATCCTTCGGCTCACCGAGGCGATGTAGCCGTACACATCGGCAAACTGGAGGGTGTTGAAGTGCTCCGTCAGGCACAGGGCGTCCAGGCCGGCAGCTCTGGCCTCGCCGAAGAGCCAGTCGGTGTAGGCGGTGGAAAACGGGAGCTTTTTGGCCAGCTTCCCGTGAGTGTGAAAATCCAGGCGCAAGAGAAACCCTTCTTTCTTACAGCAATGTAGAGATCAGAACCGCCACCGCCACCACCAGCAGGGAAACCGCAAGGAAGATCCCGTCATTGCAGGATACTTTCAGGGATGCCAGCTTGATCTTCTTCACCGCCTTATTGACGGCGGCATATCGGTATCCCCGCAGCTCCAGGGCCTCCACCGTGGTGCGGGAGCGCTTGGCGGTGTTGAGCATCAGGGGGTAGAAGGACTGCATGATGATCTTCACCTGATAGATCAGGTACTTGACCTTGCCCCCGAAGGTCTCGTGGGCGGGGGGATTGCCCCGCAGCCGGTAGGAGAGCAGCACATTCTGAAACTCCTCCATGAGCATGGGCAGCATCCGGTAGGCGTAGGAGATGGAGAAGCTCAGCCGCTCCGGGCAGCCGTACCACATGAGGCCGTTGGACAGCTTATCCGGATCCAGGCCGGAGAACACAGTCACCGAGGCCAGAGAGATGGTGGCCACCTTCAGGGTGAGCACCAACAGCGGAACAATGGCGGAGGCGTCGCCCCCAAAGAGGAGGGTCACCAGGAACAGATACCCCGTCTGGGAGAAGACCCCCAGGGCGAACAGGAACAGCACCAGCCCCGCCACCCGGGCCAGGATGGTGGTGGCCATCACCAGCAGGAAGCACCCCAGCAGAAAGGGAATGTCGTTCACAAACCAGGGCACCAGGCCGAAAAACAGGTACCAGGCCAGCAGAATCCGGGGGTCCAGGGCGGCGATCACAGTGTCGTCGTTGCCGTAGGCGTTCTTCAGCACCTGATTGCGAAGGAAGTCCATGGAGAATTTGTCCAGGATGCTCTCCGAGAGTTTGGCAGTCAATTTTTCCACAGCAGTCAAGCCTCCTGAAAGGACGATAAAAATTCCTCGACGGTATAGCACAGGGCCCGGCGGTCCAGAGCCTGGGCCATAGAGAAGATCTCCGGCGGGCGGATGCCCACCTGCTCCACCACATCGGCCCGGGCAAAGATCTCATCCCGGGATCCATCCGCCACCACGCGCCCGCCGCACAGCACGATGATCCGCTCCGCCCACTGGCACACCAGCTGCATGTCGTGGGTGGCGATGACGGCGGTCTGGATCACGTCCTTCATGTCCTCCAGCACCGCCATGATTTCCCGCCGGGTGGCAATGTCCAGATTGGCGGTGGGCTCGTCCAGCAGCAGGATGCCGGGATTCAGGGCGATGCCGATGGCCAGGCTGGCCCGGCGCATCTGCCCGCCGGACATGAGGCGGCCGTCCCGGTCCTGCAGCTCCGTCAGCCGGAACCGCTCCAACAGCTCCGCGGTGCGCCTCTCCCACTCCGGGATGTTCCGTACCTCCATGGCGTAGGCGATGTCCCCGCGGATGGAGTCCTTGATAAACATCTCCTCCGGGTTTTGATACACCAGGGAGATCTGCCGGGACAGATCCTCGGCCTTTTTGTCCCCAATGGCCTCCTCAAAGAGGGAAACTGTGCCGGAATTGGGCTTCAGCAGACCCACCATCAGCTTCATGAGGGTGGACTTGCCCGCCCCGTTGGAGCCGATGAGGGCCACCTTTTCCCCTTTCCGTATGTTCAGGTTCAGGCCGTCGAACACGGTGTGGGGCTCCCCCTTTACCGAGCGGTAGGCCAAAGATACGTCCTGGAAGGAGACTGCGCTCTCTCCGTCTGGGACAGCTGGCGCCGGACGTTCCCGGGAGATATAATGCAGTCCGGCGAAGGCGGTTTTTCCTCCCTCCACGGTGGTGGGCAGGAGGATGTCCGCCGGGAGACGGCCTGCCCTCCGCAGCCGGTGGGCCGCCTGGGTCACCTGGGGCGGGAAGATGTTGCATTCCTCCAGCTCCTCCACCCGCTGGAGGGCATTCTCCGTGGGCAGTATCCAGCGCACCTGGCCGTCCCTCATCAGCATCACATGCTTGCAGTAGTCGGCGATGTACTCGGTATGGTGTTCAATGACGAGGATGGTCTTGCCGTGGTTCTCATTCAAGTCCCGGAGGACCTCATAGATCCGGTCGGCGTGCATGGGGTCCAACTGGGCGATGGGCTCGTCCAGGATCAGAATGTCCGGCTGGAGGGACACCGCGCCGGCCAGGGCCAGCAGGTGGGTCTGACCGCCGGAGAGCTGCCAGACATATTCCTCCTCCCTGCCCTCCAGACCGCACTGCCGCAAAGCAGTCCTGCCCCGCGCCAGGTAGTCGGGGAAGGCGTAGTTCAGGCAGGCATAGGAGGCGTCGTCCAGCACGGTGGGCCGGACGATCTGGTTTTCAAAGTCCTGATATACATAGCCCACCTTCTGGGCCAGGACGCCCACGTCGCTCTCCCGGGTGTCAAGCCCCTCCACCCGCACGCTTCCCTCCATGGTCCCCGTGATAAAGTGGGGGATCAGGCCGTTGAGGGCCTTACACAAAGTGGACTTCCCGCAGCCGTTGTTGCCAACGACCGCCAGGAAGTCCCCTTTCTCGATCTGAAGGGAGATCTCTTTCAGGGTGGGCTGAGGGGCGCCTGGGTAGGTATAGGTCAGGCCGTCGATCTCAACCGCGTTCATGTCAGTTCACCGCGGCCTTTTTCCCGGCGTTCTTTTTGATGACCAGCAGGGCGATGATGGCCACCGCGGCGGCCGCTACCATGCCCACGGCCATGGCGGTGCCGCTCTCCGCCCACTCGGCCTCCCAGTCGATGAGGGACATGCCGGCGGTGGCGGCCAGCTCGGCCACGATGGCGCACACAAAGCCGACGGCGCACACGGCCAGGGCCTTGGGGCTGATGCCGCTGACGGCGCTGTCCGGGGTGCGGGGAGCCATGCCCAGCAGGGGCTCGATCTTGCCGTACAGCTTGGGTACCAGGTACAGAGTGGGCAGCAGGCAGAACAGGATGCCGGAGAACAGCAGGTCATTGAGGAAGGCGAAGCCCTCGGTGGCGAACACGCTCTCAGGCAGGCCGGCCACAGCCTCGAAGTCCTCCACCGCCAGCTGGACCTTCAGGATGTCCACCGCGGTTCCCATCAGCAGCTGCGCGGCGGTGCCGGTGATGGCGGCCACGCCCACCAGGGCGCGGTTCCTGGGGTCCTTCACCAGCCGGCCGGCGATGTACACGCCGATGGTGACGGTAAGGAACTTCTCCAGCTCGCCCAGGCCGCCGAACTGGCCCAGCATGATCTCGCTGAACACCAGCTCGCCGGTGGCGGCGCCCAGGGCGGCGGACAGGGGGTCGAACAGCATGGCCAGGGTCAGGGGAATGAACAGGAAGTACTCCACGGAGAACTCCACGACCCCCACCTGGAACTTGGGGATCAGCTCCGTGAACAGGGTGGCCAGCCCGTACAGGGACATGGACAGGACAAAGATCATCAGCTTCTGGGACTGTGTGGCAGTCTGCTTCTGTGCGATACTCATAGCATATTTTCCTCCCTATGATGGTGTGTTTCTCGCTCACACAGGCACAGTGTACCACCGGGATGTAAATTCTTCCCCCAAAGCCCTGTAAAATGTAAATAAATTTTCTTATCTGCCGTGTTATGTAAGTTCTGCCCTCATTTACATCCGCATCGCCGCGTCCAGAGCCAAAGAGGAACGCTCGCACTCGTCAGGGAGCATGGTCAGCTGGACGCACAGGGGACTGCCCTTCATGCGGGCGCTGGCATAGGTCAATCCGTTGCTCCGGGTGTCCAGCAGGGGGTGGTCGATCTGGGCCGGGTCCCCCAGCAGCACTACCTTGGTGCCCTTTCCCACCCGGGTGATGATGCCCTTGACCTGCCGGGGGGTGAGGTTCTGGGCCTCGTCGATGATGAGCCAGGTATCGGTGATGGAGCGGCCCCGCATGAAGTTCATGGCCTCGGCAGCGATGACGCCGGTGTCAAAGAGGTAGTCAATGCGCCCCCGCAGCTCCTCCTCGCTGCGCCGCTCCTTTTTCTTCCCCTCCAGGTCCAGCAAGATCTCCAGGTTGTCCACAATGGGCCGCATGAGGGGGGAGATCTTTTCCTGCTCACTGCCCGGGAGAAAACCGATGTCCGCGTCAAACTGGGCATTGGGGCGGCACACCAGAATCTTCCGATAGGGCCGTTCCTCCGCCTCCAGCACCTGCTCCAGCCCTGCAGCCAGGGCGTAAAAGGTCTTGGCGGTGCCCGCCGGCCCTTGGATGATGGCCAGGGGCGCCTCCGCCACCGGCAGCAGCAGGGCCTCCTGCAGGAATTGCTGCCCCACGCTCCGGGGCTTGACGCCGAATGGGCGGACGCCGCCAAAGCGCAGGGCGGTGACCTTCCCCTCCCGGAAACGGCCCAGCATGGTCTTTTTCGGCTCGGTATCCGAGTGCAGAAGGACAAACTGGTTCTCGGTCAAGGAAACCGGCTTCCGCTCCCCCGCGCCGTCCACGGTATAGAGTTCTTCCGCCGGAGCTCCCTTTTTCTTGAACGCTGTGAGCAGGCTGTCCGAGATGTAGACCTCCGCCCGGCCGGTGTAGGGCTGGGCTCCATCCGGCAGCCGGGCGGGGGGGAAGTCCTCCGCCGGCACCTCCATCATCTGGGCCCGGATGCGAGCGACCATGTCCCGGCTCACCAGCGTCACCGGCGCTCCCTCGTCCATGAGGCCCCGACACACCTTCAGCACCCTTCCCGCCCGGCTGCCGGGTTCTATCCCTTGGGGAAGGGCCGCGTCCACATGGTTGACCTCCAGGCGCACGGTGCCTCCACTGGGCAGGGTCACGCCTTTTACCAGGTCTCCTTGGAGCCGTAATCTCTCCAGGAAGCGGAGCACATGTCGGGCGTTGTTTCCCGCTTCACCGTCAGCCCCCTTCCGATCATCCAACTCCTCCAGCACCGCCAGTGGCAGCACGATGTGGTTGTCCTCGAAGGACTCCAGAGCGTAGGGGGCCTGGAGGAGGACATTGGCGTCCAGCACATAGGTCTTCTGCATACGTTGCGCCTGCCTTTCTTCTTTGCTGTCTTATGACCATTGGGCGCGGCATCCACAAAAACAGCGCCGGTCCGCCCTGTAAGGGCGCAAACCGGCGCTGATCATACTCTGTCGATTTTGATCGGGCTGTCTGAAACCGTACTCCATACTGCCGCTCCCAACCGATGCCTACCGCATCTGTGTTCAGTATAGCAGACGCCTTTCCCAGCGTGCGACGGTATTTCAGTAAAGAAACCGTCAAATCCATGTGAAGCGCGTTTGCTATGAACCCGGTTTCGTTCCAGACCTCCTCTGCCTACAAGAAATTTACACATTCCCTCTTTCGGATTTTACAGTCGTGGGATTATACTAAATCAAATAAGGAGAACGTACCGCTCCCTTTCCAAAACAAAATCGCAGGAGGAAACAGCATGAGAAAAGCAAGACGGCCGGCAGCCATTGCCATGGCCCTCGCCCTGGCGCTTCAGCTGGGCACTGTGGTGCCAGCGGCGGCAGCGGGCATCAACTCGACCGCTGGGTATGAAAACGGCAATTCCCCCCTGAATCTGAACCTGATTGCCCGGTACGCCTCCGGCCAGTACAACGTGGACGGCGGCGTCATGGAGATCGTGGCCTACAGCCAGAGCAATGGCTATGCTTACGCCATCAACGGCCAGAGCGGCCTGCTGGCGGCAATCCCCCTGGGGGATCTCACCGCCGGGATCTCCGTCGCCCGGCTCAGCGGCACGGACATCGACGTGAAGGCCCTGGTGGAGGCGGCGGACAGCTCATTCCGCTATGGGGACATGACCTCCGTGGCCATCTCTCCGGACAACACCATCCTGGCCGCCGCCCTCCAGGCGGAGGGATATCATGACGCCGGCCGGGTAGCCCTGTTCGCCTGCAATGCCGACGGCTCCTTGACCCTGAGGGGACTGGTGGAAACCGGTGTGCAGCCGGATATGGTGACCTTTGCCGGCAGCAGCACCGTCCTCACCGCCGACGAGGGGGAGCCTCGGGAGGGCTACGGCGACGGAATCGTTGATCCCAGGGGCTCGGTTACTGTGGCAGATGTGTCAACCCTCACCAGCGAGGTGGTGGGCTTTGACGCTTTCGACGCCCGCCGTGACGAGCTGGCCTCAGCCGGGATCGTGCTGAAGAAGGGAGTCGATCCCTCCACGGACCTGGAGCCGGAGTATATCGCCGTATCCGGCGGCAAGGCCTATGTCACCCTGCAGGAGAACAATGCCATCGCCGTGCTGGATCTGGCCTCCCGTACCTTTGACGGGATCTACTCCGCAGGTTTTGAGGACTACAGCGTCACCCCCATTGATATCGACAAGAAGGATGACGCCTATGCGCCCAGGACCTACGGCAGCCTCATGGGCATCCGGATGCCCGACGGCATCGCCGCCTTCCAGGTGGACGGCAAAACCTATCTGGTCACCGCCAACGAGGGCGACGCCCGAGAGTGGGGCGACGAGGATCTGGGCACCTTCTACCTCAGCGAGGACGAGCAGGACTTCGGCGAGGAGGGCGTGACCTCCCCCACTGGAGCCATCACCGGGGAGAACTCCGGCCTGGAGGGCAAGGTGGTCTTCTTCAAGGTGGAGGACTTTGACGGCTTGGACAGCGGCAAGGACTACCTCTTCGGCGGCCGCACCTTTACCATTTATGAGGCCGGGGAGAACGGCGTCACCGAGGTGTTCACCAGCGGCAACGACTTTGAGACCCTCACCGCCCGGTACCTGACCGATTACTACAACTGCTCCAACGACAACACCGTGGTGGATGACCGCTCTGGCAAGAAGGGACCGGAGGCGGAGAGCGTCACGGTTGGTACGGTGGACGGCCGCACCTATGCCTTCGTGGCCCTGGAGCGCACCGGCGGCGTCATGGTCTATGACGTGACCGAGCCTGCCTCCGCCCGGTACGTGAATTACATCAACACCCGGGACTTTGCCTCCGTGGTGGCCGGCTCCGAGGAATACGAGGACGGGGAGCTGGACAAGTGGGTCACCGGCGGCGACGTGGCCCCCGAGGGCCTGCTGTTCCTGGACGGCTCCGTCAGCCCCACCGGCGAGGCCCTGCTGCTGGCCGCCTGCGAGGTGTCCGGCACGGTGGCCGTCTATCAGGTGGGCGGCGAGGCCCTGTCTGTCCTGCCCTTCACCGATGTGGAGGCCCGGGACGCCCAAGCGGTGCGCTATGCCTATGAGAACGGCCTGCTGGCCGGTGTCAGCGCGGATCGTTTTAATCCCAGCGGGGCCCTGACCCGTGGCGAGGCGGTCACGGCCCTGTGGGCGCTGGAGGGCCGCCCGGTAGTAAACTATCTGATGACTTTCTCCGATGTGGACCCGGCGGTCTCCTATGGTGAGGCCGTCCGCTGGGCCGCCTCCGAGGGGATCGCCGGCGGCTACGGAGGCGGCCTGTTCGGCCCGGACGATCCCATCACCCGGGAGCAGCTGGCGGTCATGCTCTACCGCTACGCCCAGCACGAGGGCTATGACACCACCCAGGGCGGTATGGCCATCCGGGAGTATGCGGACTACGACCAGATCGCCGGCTACGCTACGGAAGCCATGACCTGGGCGGTGGAGGCCGGGGTGCTCACCGGGGCCTCCGAGGACACACTGGCCCCCGGCCAGGCGGTCACCCGGGTTCAGGCTGCCCAGGCGCTGCTGGCCCTGTCCCAAATCGCCGAATAACCAGGTGAATCGGGGTGTGAAGACCATGAAGAGTTTGGATAAGGAACGCCGGAAGCTGGAAAAGGCAGGATTCTCCGGGCAAACGCTGGAGCGGGCGATGGAGCTGCTGGAGCGGACAAATGCGTCCATCCTGGCCGAAATCCTGGTTAAGATGGTGACCAAACAGGAAAAAACGCCGTCCATGGCGCTGCACGAGATGGCGGCAAAAACGCGGGAACTGGAAGCCAAATTGGGATTCCCGCCCACGGAACCGTCCTAAAAATCAACAGAATGAAGCAGCGGGGAGAAGACAGACGTGCCTTCTCCCCGCCGTTTTTATGTGCCGACGGTCAGTCCCGCAGATCGGCATTCCAATCAAAGATTTTTCCAGTTTGCGGGTCAATCTCAAATTCGTACTTCATATCTTCAAAAAACAACTCCCCCTCGTAGCGGTCCCGGCCATCTTCAGACTCCTCCCGAACAGATACGTCTGCCGCATCAGCGCCGGGGACTTTGCCAGCAACAATGACTGCGGCCTCCTCCACGGTGACAGGGCTACCTCCCAGAGTGTCCAGCCATTCCTCATCCACCTCGTAGTCCCCCCCTACGATGCGTCCATCCGCGATGGCCACCTCGAAGTCATAGTCTCCGTAGTCTGTCTCGAACTCAATATCATAGAGGGGAATGCCGTTGTCGCTGTCGGTCTCGTTTTTGATGTTGTAGGCGTCGCCCTCCGGCACGTCCGCATTGTCCAGGGCGATGGCCAGGGCCTCCTCCCGGCTGATCTCCCCGGCGGCGACTCCCCTCTCCGGGTCGGGGGACACAGGCGGCGTCTGCCCCTGGCCGGCGGGCGTTTCCGGAACGGAGGACGCCGGGGGAGTCTGGCTGCCGGAGGGGGCCGTCCCGCCGGGCGCGGCGCCGCCCGCCTGTCCGCCGCAGCCGGTCAGGCAGGCCAGCAAAAGCGCCGCTGTCAAACCGAAAGAAAAGATCTGTTTCATCCCGCGCGCTCCTTTCTGTGTGCGTGCCTCCATCCTACCACGAAGAACCCTGGCGCGCAACCCATCCAAGGGAACACAAAACCGCCCCATCCGTTTCTTTACCTACATTTGACAAAGATTTGACATCCAGACGGTCGCGCTTCCGTTTCGCAACCGCTAAACTTTACAATAGCGTTTTCTACCCTTTGAAATTTTCTGCTGTGACCCCGAAAATCCGGCGGCGTGTCCGTATCCTTCTGCCGGAGGGGGATGGAGGGATGGCAATGGTGCGCACAGAGCACGACATCGTTTCCCAGGTACAATCGGCCAAGACGGACTCGGAGGCGGCGGACGCCCTGATCCGTCAGTACATGGGCTTTATCCGCTCGGAGACGGTGAAGTTTCTCCACACCGCCCCGGAGAACGGCCACGAGGACGAGCTGAGCATCGCCATGCTGGCCTTCTATGAGGCGGTGCTGGCCTATGAAAAGAGCCGGGGCGCCTTTCTGCCCTACGCCGCCCGGGCCATCCGCAACCGGCTCATCGACCACTACCGGACGGAGAAGCGCCACGGCAATGTGATCTCCCTCCACACCCCCCTGGGCGGAGAGGAGGACGGCGGCGAGCTACTGGACACCATCCCCGACACTGTGGATCACGCCGAGGACTATGTGATGCGCACCGCCAGCCGGCGGGAGATCCAGGAGTTTTCTGAGAAGCTGGCCCAGTTCGGCCTGACCTTCTCCGACGTGGCGGACAACTGCCCCCGGCAGGAGCGGACCTTCGCCGCCTGCCGCCGGGTGCTGGACTTCGCCCGGACCCAGCCCACGCTGCTGAAGCGGGTGGAGGACACGGGCAAGTTGCCCATGGTGGAGCTGTCCGCCGGCTCCGGCACCGACAAGAAGACCATGGAGCGGCACCGGAAGTACCTGGTGGCCATCCTGCTGGCCTTTACCAACGGCTATGAGATCATCCGGGGGCACCTGTGCCAGGTGGGCCCCAAGAGAGGGGGCGACGAGGCGTGAACTATCTGGTCATGGAGGTGCATCCGGCCTATGCGGTGGTGCTGGACGAGGAGGGCCGCTTTTTGAAGGCCGCCAACCTGCGCTATCAGGTGGGGGACACGGTGCGGGACATCGTGGAGCTGCGGCGCCCCAGGGAAAAACGCCCCGCCCTGTGGAAGCCCTTGTCCGGCGTCCCCGGTCTGGCCCCCTGCCTGTGCCTGGTGTTCTTTGGATATTACCAGCCCAATTTCACCCCCTATGGCGCCCTGCGCATCCAGATCAATCCGGATGTGGAGCTCACCCTCAGCCGCACCGACCGGGTGCTGGAGCTGGAGGGGCTCAACGAGGACGGCCGGGTCCTGATCGAGGGCTACGACTATGGCGGCAAGGACCGGGAGGACGTGACGGAGGAGCTGGTGGAGCGAGCCATCGATATGGGCTACCTCTCCGGCGGGGAGACCGTGTCCATCACAGTTACCAGCGCCGACGCCGACTGGCAGGCCCGGGAGGAACAGGCGGCCCGGGAGGATTTGGAGGAGCGGTACGGGGAGACCATCGTGATCCAGATCGGCCCTACTGACGAGGAGCCGCCGGCCACCGAGGTGGTGATCCCGGTGACCACGCCCAGCCCCACGCCATCCCCTTCGCCCGAGCCGGACAGCACCCCCACGCCCGAGCCGGATAACGGCCTGCCGAAGGTCAACACCGGCAGCTGGGAGCTCACGCTCGTCAATGCGCAAAACTCCATCGGCGAGGCCGTGCCGGAGGATCTGGCCGAGCTCGAGAGCGGCCGGTATTTTGACGCCCGCGCCGTGGACGCGCTGAAAGATTTCATCGCCGGCGCGCGCGCCGAGGGGCTGAGCGTGTGCCTGTCGAGCGCGTACCGCAGCTATAACGAGCAGACGTATCTCTTTAACCGCAAGGTCAGCCAGTGCGGCGGCGACGAGGCCGCGGCCGCCCGCATCGTCAACCGTCCCGGCACGAGCGAGCATCAGCTCGGCCTGTGCGCCGACATCACGGACAAGTTCTACGAGGTCAAGACGAAGGAGCTCGAAAAGACCGCGCTCTACCAGTGGATGTACGCCCATTGCCAGGACTACGGCTTCATCCTGCGCTACCCCGCCGACAAGCAGGACATCACCGGCGTCATGTATGAGCCGTGGCACTTCCGCTACGTCGGCAAGGAGGCGGCCGCGTACATCATGGGCAACGGCCTCTGCCTCGAGGAGTTCCTCGACCTGTACAAATGAATCTGACCGGGGCGCTTCCTGCAGGAAGCGCCCCTGATTTGTGCGTTTTGCTGCAAAATTTTAGGCAAAATCTGTAGGAATTGTGAAAACCTTCGCTTGTAATCTTGCATTTTCTCTGGTAAACTATAAATAACTGAAAAAGAAAGGAGCGTGATAACGTTATGCGTACCAACCAAGTCCAGGACCTGGACGATCTGATCTTCTCGGGCAGCAACTGGCAGCCCAGCAGCAAGTGAGAAGCCATAGAGCCGGATGACGCCACGCCATGTGCGTGGATTTTTTATATTTAAAATGCGATTCCCAGCCGGCCTCTGCGTGAAAAACGGTTGCAATTTTCGCGGCCGTGTGCTACGAATAGAGCAGAAACGAAACAGGAGGCTGATCTCTATGGCATTCATCCGCAAGCTCCCCGACACGCCCGAGCGCCTTGAGCACCTCAAGGGCGGCGCCGGCCATCTTGAGCGCTATGCGCTCCTCTCTCCGGAGGAGATGCTCGGCGCCGGCACGGTCTGCGCCCGCATGGTGCTGCAGCCCGGCTGCGAAGTCGGCGAGCACACCCACCACGGCAACTACGAAGTGTACTACTTCCTCTCCGGGCACGGTGTTTACCGCAGCAACGGCGAGACGACGACCGTGGACGCCGGCACCGTGACCTTTACGGGCGACGGCGAGAGTCATTTCCTGCGCAACGACGGCGACACGCCGCTGGAGTTTCTGGCCCTTGTGCTCAATCTCCCCGCGCAGGCATAAACGGCGGAAATGAAAAGCCTTCCCTTTCATGGGAAGGCTTTTCTGATGTGTGTGCCCCTCAGGACAGATCCGCTTTGCACTACCGGTCGCGCAGGAAAAGCCTCCCCTGCGTAAGGGGAGGTGGCACGGCGCAAGCCGTGACGGCGCTCTGCGCCGTGACGGAGGGCGTGCAGATACGAAGCCAGTGCAAGAATCAACGTGTCAATCCCTCAGTCAGCCTGACGGCTGCCAGCGCCCTTTCCACAAGGGAGCCAAGGGGTGCGCGCCTGTTCCGCACCCCAAGCACTGCTCTCGAAGGGGAAGGCTACCAGTTTGAAAACCAATCAGCGGGCATCCGTCGGATGCCCGCTGATCTTGTGTATGCACTTACTTGCTCTTGATGTATGCGTCGATGGCAGCGGCGGCCTTCTTGCCGGCGCCCATCGCCTTGATGACGGTGGCCGCACCGGTGACGGCGTCGCCGCCGGCGAACACGCCGTCCTTCATGGTCGTCACGGTGTCGTCCTTGACGACGATGCCGCCGCGGTCGCTGTACTCGAGGTCCGGCGTCGCCTTGCGCAGCAGCGGGTTGGGGGAGGTGCCCAGCGCCATGATGACGGAGTCGCAGGCCATCTCAAACTCGCTGCCCGGCACTTCGATCGGACGGCGGCGGCCCTTCTCGTCGGGCTCGCCAAGCTCCATACGGATGCACTTGAGGCCGCGCACCCAGCCCTTGTCATCGGCCAGGATCTCGACCGGGTTGCACAGCAGGTGGAAGTTGATGCCCTCTTCCTTCGCGTGCTCGTACTCTTCCTTGCGGGCGGGGATCTCCTCCTCGCCGCGGCGGTACACGACCGTCACGTCCGCGCCCAGACGCTTGGCGCAGCGCGCGGCGTCCATGGCGACGTTGCCCGCGCCGACGACGGCCGTCACGTGGATGGGCATGAGCGGGGTGTCGTAGCGCTCGTCGTAAGCGTGCATGAGGTTGATGCGGGTGAGGAACTCGTTGGCGGAGAACACGCCGCAGTAGCTCAGACCCGGGATGTTCTGGAACTTCGGCAGGCCGGCGCCCGAGCCGATGAACACGGCCTCGTACTTGTCGTCGCCGAGGAGGTGGTCGGCGTCCTTGCCGAGCAGCTCGTCGATGCTCATGCACTTGCCGATGGTCGCGTCGCACACGATGTTGACGCCCATGGCCACGAGCTTGTCGATCTCCTTCTGCACGATGGCCTTCGGCAGACGGAACTCGGGGATGCCGTAAGCCAGCACGCCGCCGGCCTTGTGGAAGTGCTCATAGACGGTCACGTCGTAGCCGAGCTTGGCCAGGTCGCCCGCGCAGGCGAGGCGGGCCGGAGCCGATGACCGCGACGCGGTGGCCGTTCGTGGCGATCTTCTCGGGCATCTCGTCGGCGTTCTCGCGGTTCCAGTCGGCGACGAAGCGCTCCAGACGGCCGATGCCGACGGGCTCGCCCTTGATGCCGCGCACGCACTTGCTCTCGCACTGCTTCTCCTGCGGGCAGACGCGGCCGCAGATGGCGGGCAGGGAGCTGTCCTCGAGGATCTTGTGGTAAGCGCCCTTGAAGTCCTGCTCACGGACGCGGGCGATGAACTGCGGGATCTTGACATTGACCGGGCAGCCCTGCATGCAGGCCGGGCGCGGGCAATTCAGGCAGCGGTTGGCCTCATCGACCGCCATCTCGACGGTGTAGCCAAGCGCGACTTCTTCAAAATTCTTATTGCGGACGTTCGGGTCCTGCTCCGGGATCGGATTCTTTTTGGGAGACATATTCGCCATGATTACTTCTCCTCCTTCTTCTGCGCGGCTTCCTCGGCGTCGGCCATGGCCTGCAGATTGCAGTAGTGGTGGCGGCGCTCGAACACCTTCTGCTCCTGTGCCTCATAGATCTTGGAACGGGCGATCGCCTCGTCAAAATCGACGAGGTGGCCGTCGAACTCCGGCCCGTCGACGCAGGTGAACTTCATCTTGCCGTCCACGGTCAGGCGGCAGCCGCCGCACATGCCGGAACCGTCGATCATGATGCAGTTCATATCGACCATCGTGGCCACGCCGTATTCCTTCGTGATCTGGCAGACGAACTTCATCATCGGCAGCGGGCCGATGCAGATGCAGTGGTCGTACTGCTGGCCCTCGGCCTTGGCCTTCTCGAGCAGCTCCTTGAGCTTGACGGTCGTGAAGCCCTTCTCGCCGTAGGTGCCGTCGTCGGTCATCATGTACAGATGATCGCAGCAGGCGCGCATCTCGTCCTCGAGCACGACGATGCCCTTGGTGCGGAAGCCCGCGATGATGTCGACATCGCAGCCGAGGCGGT
>ERZ780149.1456-NODE-1456-length-25615-cov-4.871283_pt1 | contig 25615 bp, 27 predicted proteins | sample MGYA00511367_ERZ780149 | MGnify/ENA primary metagenome ERZ780149 (study PRJEB29588, sample SAMEA2153852) | human gut metagenome | biome: human gut; feature: human-associated habitat; material: faeces | place: Denmark | collected 2008/2010 ... | reverse complement strand
AGAAAAATGCTCAATTCAGTTGTTTGCTTCCCTAATTAAGTTTTCGGACGGCCTCTCCCGAAAAATTAACAAATCTTAAATCGGTTCGAGCGAGCCGAAAAATGTGTTAAAAATGGTACATACAATCATCTTAGCGGCTCTCCTCGCCCTCCTGCTCGGCATGATGGGCAGCACGATCGCCCAGCTGTGGCGCGAGATGCGCGGGAAGTAGCCCACGAATAAGCCACCCCAACCCATAGAGCCCGCCTGTCGGCTCATCGAAGACAGGCCGCCCGCTTGCTGGCGCACGAGCAAGCCATCCACAACGAGATGAGGTCGTACTACCGCCCGCAAGGGTCGGCGGCTAACTACAGGTCGTCGGTGAGCGTAGGAAGTAGCATCGGGAGCAGTCCGCCAAGAGCGGGCACGACATAGCCGACGATGGATGAACGTAGGTTGAGGCGACCCGCCAGGGCAATGGCGCGGTGTAGCTCCTATATCAAAGTCCGGCTAATGCGGCCAGGCTTCACGGCCTGGGTGTCACAAGCCACCACAAACGCAGAGTGGCCGGGCGGAAGCGTCCGACATCATCACAACCATAATCAAAAAGAAAGGAAATAGTCATGGATTGGAACGACCTCGACGACCGCGCCCGCAACTCTGAGATACTTGCGTGGGTCGCGCTCGTAGTCAGCGTAGTATCACTGGTAGCAGCAGTGCTGCTAAAGCTATTGCGATAGAAATTATCGATATAATCTCCGCCCGCTTCGCTCTCCGCTCCGTGCGTTGCCTCTGTCGCTCGTCTTCTATCATGTCATCGAAGACGCCGATGGCTTCTGCCTCTCGTGTCTGTCGGCAGCTGACAAAGCCAGTCGTCACGGGCTTCGCTCCGATCTCTCGGAGCTTAGCGACAACCGCCAGCGGATAGTCTTCTGGCTTGATGATACCCTTAGAATTGAGGACGTCCAATGCGCCCTTACACTCTTTGTAAAACTTGATTTTGTCCATATCATTCGCTTTTGATGGTGCAAAGTTAGCAAAAAAACTGAATCATGCGCACGCCATCCTCCGAGCATCCGACAGGACCGGGCGGCGGCTGGGTGAAACTCCATCGCAAGCTGCTGGAGTGGGAGTGGTACGGAGACGCCCACATGGTGCATCTGCTTGTCCATCTGCTGCTGACGGCCACGCACGAGGATAGGAAATATAAAGGCCTGACTATCAAGCGGGGGCAGGTAGTAACGAGTATCAAGGAGCTGGCCGAGGCGCTCGGAGCTCCCGAGTCTTCTACAAGGTTGCGGATAAAACGGTTGAAAAGTTGCGGATTTATTAGCATTAAAGTTGCGCATAACAAAACGACTATAACAATCTGCAACTATGATAGTTACCAAGAGCGACAAACGAGTCGTTGCGAAAGAAATGCGAAAGATGTGCGAAAGAAATGCGAAAGAAATGCGGAAGCCTATAATAATAGGAATAACAAGAAGGGAAGAAGAAGTAATGAGGATAATACCTCATTACTCTCTCCTCTTCCTCCTCATGCGCGTGAAGTCGTTAGTAAATTTTCGGAAGTCGATAACAACCGCTACCGCGTGGAGATAGCCAACGACGCCGACTTCATCCAGTACGCAACGAGCAACCTCCACACCAACGAGCGCTCCCTCCTCGACCTTCTCGCCGTCTTTACCTCTGAGGTGAACGCCAAGAAGACGCCGCACACAGACACGGGCCACTATCGCCAGCACTTCTACGACTGGGCCCGTCGCCATTTCGAGAAACAGAAGAACCAACAAAGAACAACCGCCCATGTACGACACTCCGACCTATCAGTCGCCCTCGAGGCCGACCGTGCAAAATACTCCAGAAAGTCATGAGTGGAGCACGTTCCTGATGAAGTTTCCCGACGGCGCGAGCGTTTACGCCTGGTTTGCTCCGACCCACTGGGAGCGCTTCGCCGGTCCTATCGACGGGCGTGTGGCCGTGAGACCCTGCCCGACGCTCCAGGACGTGGCGACGCTCTACCACGACGCCGACCTGCCGAGGGCCATTGTCCGCAACGCTATCAGCGGGCTGGCCTCGCTCTCGTCGGCCTCGTTCAACGTCTCCCAGCAGGCCGTGGAGCTGGCCGTCGGCCAATTCATGGGCCGCTACTCCCGCCGCTGCACGCTCTACCAGCTGATGAGTTACGCGGCCAACTATGGCGACTACAAGCGCAGCCTCTCGTCCTTCGACCTCAACGACGTGGTCTCGGGCTTTCAGCGGTTCACCCAGAAATGGCACGAGGCCGCCGACCGCGCCTCTGTCCCGAACGCATCCCGAGACCATCCCGAAGGCGGCAAGGGCGACGGACTGATCTCGCTGGCCCGCTACATCCGCAGAGCCACCACGGAGCACCCGCTCTACATCCATGGCTTCTGCAGGGATAGTCACTTCGTGAGGCGCGTGCCCGGTGACCCCGACAGTCGCACCGAGCAGGAGCAGGAAGAGCGGGACCGCCAGGAGGTGGAGGCCGTGGGCGAGACCTACTACGGCGGCCTGCGCGTCGGCCTCTGCGAAGTCTTCACGCCCGAGAACGTGCGACAAGCCATCCGATGCGCCTCCGAGCGGGAGGCAGCCGCATATCTGGGCGAGGCCATCCGTCGCCATTTCGACAAAAAGCGCAGAAACGTGCCTTAGAGCGAAGAAAACGAGAGGATACAAGGAAACGCCCGCCGACGGGGAGAAACGCCCGCAAAATCGACCGTAGGCCCGTCAGCGGCAATTTTAGAGCAAAGAAACAAATCCAGAAACATGGAGAAATATATCCGAAACCCACACGGCATCACCATCCGATGCTGCTGCGCCACCTGTCAGCACAAGACGCTCGACCGCGGCGACGACGCCCGGCGCTGCCAGAAGCTGCTGAAGCCCGACCTGCCCACCTGCCCGGGCTACGACCCGCTGGGACCTCAGGCGGACCGCCCGCAGGGCCACACCATCCAGCACGCCGGCAACGGCTACGGACGGGTACAGTCGCCCGCCTACATCGCATGGAAGCGCCTCCACTACGAGGAGATCCTCCAGCGCCACCAGCCTCCCGAGACCTTCACCCGCTTCTGGAGCCGCGTGCATGAGCTCTTCGAGCGCCAGACGGGCCTCTCGGTCTATGTCAGAATTTAAACCAACCAAGCATAAGAAAAATTATGGAAATCAAGTTTAAGAAAATCCGCATCCGCAACTTCCGCGGACTGGTCAGTTTCGAGGCCAACCTCGAAGGACGGTCCATCAGGATCTCGGGTGCCAACGGCCTGGGCAAGTCGTCCGTGGCCGACGCCATCACGTGGGTGCTCTTCGGCAAGGACAGCCGTCGGCGCACCGCCTTCCCCATCGACCCCGTGGACGACGAGGGCCGCATCATCCACAACCTCGACGTGAGCGTGGAGCTGGAGATGCTCATCGACGGCCAGCCGACCACGCTTCGCCGCCGCCGCTCGGAGAAGTGGGTACAGAAGCGAGGCATGACCCGCGAGCAGCTCGACGGCCACCAGACCACCTGCTACATCGACGGGCGCCCGCTGCCGTCCTCCGACTTCTCTTCCCACGTCGATACCATCGTCAAGGAGGAGCTATTCCGCGCGCTGACCACGCCCGACTACTTCCCCTCGCTGCCGATGGACCAGCAGTACCGTCTGCTGGTGAAGATCGTCGGCACGCGCACCCTGGCCGAGATCGCCGCCAAGGACGAGGAGGCGCTGAAGGTGGTCGATGAGCTCGGCCAGCGCTCCATAGACCAGTATCGTCAGGGACTCAGCTACGACCTCCAGCGCACGCGCAAGGAACTGGAGCTCATCCCCGTCCGCCTCTCCGAGGTGCAGGGCTTCATCGAGCAGGTGAAGGCCAAGGGCGCCGACGGCAAGACGGCCCAGCGCCACGCCAAGGGCATCGAGGAGAAACTGCGACAGGTGACGCAGGAGATAGACAGCATGGCCGGCGTGGTGAGGGCCGAGAATGCGCGCTACAACGACCAGCGCGCCTACATCCAGCAGCTGCGCCAGCAGCGCGCCGCCATCGAGGACCGCATCGAGAAGCAGAACCGCGAGGCCCGCACGCTCCACCAGTCGCTGGTCTGCAAGGCCAAGGAGGAGCTGGAGGCCACCGAGGAGCGCCACACCGCCGCCAAGACCATGCTCGGACTGCACGAGCGCCGTCTCAAAGACCTGGAGCAGCAGCTGGAAGACTTCCGCAGCCGATGGGAGGAGGTGGAGCGACTGTCGTTCTCATGGAACGCCGAGGAGGCCGTCTGCCCCACCTGCGGCCAGCCCCTGCCCCAGGACCAAGCCGAGCAGAAGCGCGTCGAGGCCGTGATGCGCTTCAACGAGCGCAAGATGAGGCAGCAGGACGCCCTCGACGAAGAGGGCAAGAAGCTCGCAGCCTCCAAGCAGCGCCTCCAGGACCTCAGCGCCGCCGCCCGCGAGGAGATGGCCACGGCAGAGCGCCTGATGCCTGAGGCACGCGAGCGACTGAGCAAGGCCGAGGCCGAGCCGATAGAGCAGGCCGACTACCACGACGCCTCCGACTGGCAGCGCCTCACCGCCGAGATAGACCAGCGCGTGAAGGAGCTGGAGCAGACCACGCAGGCTCAGGAACCGCCCCAGCTCGCCGCCCTCCGCACCGAGGAGCAGGCCTACCGCAAGGAGCTCCGACTGCTGGAGCAGACCATCGACCGCAGCAAGCAGATAGACGGGTACATCCGCCGTGAGAAAGAGCTGCAGGCCCAGCGCACGGCCCTCTCCGGCGAAGTAGCCAGGATGCAGACCCGCCTCGAAGCCGCCGAGCGCCTCCAGCTCATGGAGGCCAACGACCTCCAGAAGCGCGTCAACGACCTCTTCCCCTCCGTCCGCTTCCGCCTCAGCCGCGAGCTGCTCAACGGTCGCGAGGTGGGCCACTGCGAACTCAGCGTCGATGGCGTGCCCTATTCCGGCCTCTCCACCTCAGAGCGCATCAACGCGGGGCTGGAGCTGATCAACGCCCTCGCCCGCCACTACAACATCGTCGCCCCCATCGTCATCGACAACGCCGAGGCCGTCAACAAGGTGGCCCCGACCCTCGGCCAGCAGATCCTCCTGGAGGTCTCGCCCGCCAAGAAGCTCAGCGTCGAGCAGATCACACCGTCATCACTTTTTGAATAAACCGACAAAAAAACTATAGAAAATGAATAAAGTAGCTGAAATGCACATCGAATTGTGCAAAGAAGAAATAGATAACCTTTCGCCATCCGAGAAGCATATCGTTCTCAACAGCTTGCAGGATGTCAAAAAAAACAGCGACCTCGTAGATGAATACCTGACCGAGGCCAGCCAAGGAGAATCAGACGAGACGATGAGCATCACCTGTGGCGATTTTTTCAAGGTCGTGGAATACTACCAGGGCAACCTCTGCATCGCCTGCTTCCTGCCATCCTTCCGTGAAATCTTCCGCAGCGACTGTGTCGGCAAGGTATATCAATCCCACGAGAACGCTGACGAGACAGAAGAGGACAACGACACCGACGAGAGCGGCTCAGAGGTAGAGACAGTGAATATCGATAAATGGCTTTGCGATGAATTACAAATGGCGAGTGACGCCATGGATTCGATCAACAAGAAAATCGCACAGGCCGCGAAAGGTGAGCCTGTATCCTGCACGCTCGAAGAGCTCAACAGCCTAAAGAAAGCTATGCTCATCACGACGCTCCGCCTCGCTTCGGATTCTGAATTCCGCCATTCGTTTTGCAGAAGAATGATGCCTCAGGCTCTTCGTGAAATACAAAAAGAAATACACAGAAAGGAGGCCGGCAATGGAAGAGACTAACTCAGCTCAGAGAATCGTAAACGAAGCGCTTAAAGACGAATCATGGGACATCGGCGTCAATAAGATCGCCGCACTGAGAACCATCAAGAGAACCGCTTCGTTCATGGAGACGCTTGGTAAAAGGACACAAGGCCTCGAACCGAGCGACCCTGTAAAGTTCACCTACGACGAGCTCAATGATCTGTTAGCCCTTCACGTCGCCAACATCTACCTCGCCCTCACGTCCGAGGCCTTCCGCAATGGTGAATTTGCAAAATGCGAGGTGGAGGCCTGCAAGAGCTACCTCAAGCACGAGGTCCCGGGCATTTTGAAAGAAATACGAGAACAACAAGAAGCAGAAAAATAATGACACAGACAGCACAACCCACCGACAAGCCCACCGCCGTGGCCACCATCGAAGAAGGCTCCATCGCCGACCAGGTGCTCCACCGCGTCACCACGATGGAGGCGGCCAACGAGCTGACCCTCCCCGACGGCTACCACGTCGGCAACGCCCTCAAGTCGGCCTGGCTCTACCTCCAGAGCATCAAGGACAAGGCAGACCGTCCCGCCACGCAGACCTGCACCCGCGCCAGCATAGCCAACTGCCTGCTGGAGATGGTGATCCGTGGCGAGCACCCCATGCACCACTGCTACTTCATCCCCACGGGCAACCAGCTCACCTTCTGGGAGAAGTACACCGGCAAGCTGATGCGAGCCAAGCGCGACACCGACATCCAGGCGGTCAACGCCCAGGTCGTCTATAAGGGCGACGAGTTCACCTATACGGTCGATGAGGACGGACGCTACCAGCTGGTCGCCCACAAGACCAGCATCCAGAACATGACCCCGGCCAACATCGTGGCAGCCTACGCCGTCGTCATCATGCGCGACGGCTCCCGCCACATCGAGGTCATGACCATCGACATGATCCGCTCAGCCTGGGGACAGGGAGCAGCCAAGGGCTCCAGCCCGGCCCATCGCAACTTCACCGACCAGATGGCCAAGAAGACCGTGATAGCCCGCGCCTGCAAGATAGCCCTCGAATCCACCGCCGACGGCTTCTCATCCGAATCCGACGACCGCGACGACTTCATGGCCACGCAGACGGCCACCACCGAGCGCGATCAGGCCAACACCCCCGCCCCCGGCCAGCAAGCGCTCCCGCCCCGCTCGGCCTCCACCGCCCAGCTCGACCCCTTCGAGCAGGCGGCCAACGAGGCAGAGGAGGCAGAGGCCGTGGAGATAGGCAGCGACACGCCCGCCGCCAACGGCGACGACAAGACCCGTAAGTGTCCCGTGTAGCCTATGCAGATAACAGTCTTCGGGAGCGGGTCGGCAGGCAACTGCTACCTGCTCCACTCTCCCACCGAGGCCCTCATCATCGAGGCCGGAGTGCGCCCCGAGGCCCGCATGTACGCCTGTTTCGGGTCCGACTTCTCCCGCCTCGCGGGCCACCTGGTCTCCCACCGCCACGCCGACCACGCCGCCTATGCGCGCCAGTGGTCGGAGGGTGGCGTCCCCGTGCTCGCCACGGCCGACGTCATGGAGCGATGCGCCATCCACGACCCCTTCTCCACCACCATCACCCCGGGCCGCTGGGCCACCGTCGGGCGCTTCCGCGTGCTCCCCTTCCCCCTCATCCACTACGACCCCGACGGCACACGCTGCCCCAACGTCGGCTTCGTCATCGACCACCCCGAGACGGGACGCATCCTCTTCGCCACCGACTGCGAGTCGCTCTCCCGCGAAGAGCTCACGCCCCATGGCATGCGCTACACGCCCTACCACTTCACGGGCGTGGTCCACTGGATGCTGGAGGCCAACTACGACGATTATATCCTCCACCTCTCCGACCTGCCGTCGGCACAGAAGGACCGCATCCGACAGAGCCACCTCTCCGTGGCCAACGCCGTCGCCATCCTCCGCTCCGCCGACCTCTCCCAGACCCGCGACATCATGCTCCTCCACATGTCCGAGCGCAACTCGGTCAACAACGAGAGCAAGATCACCCGCCGCGTCCGTATCGCCACGGGTAAGCGCTGCTTCCTCGCCCGCGCGGGCCTCTCCGTCAACTATTCGTTTTAGCATTTAGAAAGATTACAAAAACTATGCGCAACACGCTCACCGCATTCATCATCCTCCAGGCCCTCGCCCTCGCCCTCCGACTGCTCGGCATCGTCAGCTGGCCCTGGCCATGGGTGCTGCTCCCCACCATCACCGTCGTCATCCTCGCCCTCATGCTCTTCGCCATCGGCGTCACCATGATCATCGCCATCATCCTCGGGCGCATACGCCGCGACAACCAGCAGCAGGAAGGAGGCGACCTATGAGCGGCTTCCAGATACGCACCCCGGGCCCGCTGAGCCACTTCCGGGCCTTCCGCACGGTCAGGCTGAAAGACGACCGCGGCATCTCCTTCCAGCTGACGGTGCCCGCCCATGTGAGCAACGAGCAGATAACTGATTCGGGCTACAAGCTCGAGCACTTCCTCATCATGCACGCCGGCAGCGTGGCGGAAGTGGTCTACCAGGCCTACCTCGGTTGCGTCGATTGGTTCAGGTTCCACCGACCAGCCCAGCAGGACGCCACCACCGCCGACTACTTCCAGCGGATGAAGAACGCCCTCCGACAGGCCACCACCTACCACCAGCGCCTCGCCGACAAGGAATTTATCGAGACCTACAACGGCTGCGTCGTCGGCGACCAGTCGGCGGCCATCGAGAAGCTCCGCTCCGCCTGCTACGACGTCTTCAAGCAGGAGCGCGAGCCCGCCACGGCCCTCGATATGGCCTTCGTGGCGCAGATATACGCCACGGCAGTCTATCAGACGACCGTGACGGAGAAAATCATCAAGACCGAGTTCAGCCTCTCTGGCATCAATTGGGCCAAGCCATACCGCCGCTTCGCCCTCCACGACGTCATCAGCTTCGCCAAGAGGCTCCTGCGCGAGAAGTACGGCATCGACACAGAAAAGTATGACGAGAAGATAGGCGACATGGCCGAATACGTCTTTCTGGACATGACGCGCAGCATCTTCGACCACGAGCGCATCGAGCGGAATATCCGCGCCGCCTATGCCGAACTGCCGCCCGAGAAGCGGGAGCTGTACGGAAGCGTGGAAGACCAGCTCCAGTACTTCGGCATCGGCCCAACCTCGACGACAATCAGTCCTGAGGCCCATGAGTAGGAAGAGCCAGCTCAGCGCCGAGGACCGGCAATGGTGCATCGACCATTTCCACGAGTTCACCCATCGGGAAATGGCCGACCGCTTCGGGGTTTCCATCGAGACGGTCAGGAACATGCTCCACAAGGCTGGCTGCCGTCGCACCAAGGAGGAGACGCACCGGTTCCGGGCGTCCGCCCTCCCCATGTTCCGTCAGAAACTGAGGCGCCTCTACAAGATGGAGCGCTTCCGCGCCATGTCAGGACTGCCGAGGCAGACACGACTGCAGATTGCGAAGCTCTCGCCTGCTGGTCACAGCTACAAGCGATTCATGCGCGAGAGGTTCAACTACTTCTATGCCGAGGACGACGCCTCAGTCCTCTGCTACGACCACCAGACGCAACGATCGGCCCACGCAGAGGCCCGTGCTGCTACCCACGGCATCAAGGTCGTGCCCGCCGACGAATGAGATATCAGAGAGTAATTTCACGATGTTCAATCTTTAAATTTTGGAAAGCATAAAGCAAGATATATGATTGTTTAGTTTAATTGTTTAGCATTTTTCTGGGGACTGCCGTGAGGCCCTCCCCAGTTTTCCCCTCAAACCTCCCCCGCACGTCAGTGCGCGGTCTTAGGAAAACCGGGCGGGCGGGACGATCAAGTGAGTGTGCAAACGATTCCTTTGTCCCCGCCCGCTTTTATTTGGAAATTCTTATATTTTCATATAATCTCATATTTTGCGAATTTATCCGGGCGCGCCATCCGCGAGGACCGCGCGTCCTTCCAATTATTTTGTTAGCAAATCAAGCTCATAATTGTATTTTCCAAGGCCACCGTCCGTGAGGATAGCGCACCCCTTTTCTTTTTCTCAGACCTTCCCCATAGCTCTTCGCAAAGAAGAGACTTTTGCCGGGCCTGTACCTTACAGGGACGGGAGGCGCGGCGACATCGTTCCCGCCCTCCCTTTTTCTATAGACGTTCTTTTTTCATCGCAAATCATAATACACTGGGCAGGCCGTCCGTGAGGATAGCCGCCCTTCTTTTTCTCAGACCTTCCCCAATACTTCGACGGTTAAGGAACACCAACAGGAGGTAGGGAGACTCGCAGTCCCTTCCATCCGTTCCTACCGTCGATAGCGATACTTCGAGGTTTAGGAACACCCGCAGGAGGGCGGAATGCACCATGCGTCCGCCCTCCGTTTTTCCTATCGAAAATTTGTTTTATTCTATCATAGGCAATTTGTGTTATCTTAATTACCACCGCGGCCGCCCTTCGTGAGAATCGTGGCCGCATTTTTTTAAAAACAAGAAAACAAAAAAATGAAACAGCTCAACCTCTTCCCCGAGAATACTCCCCAGCGTCCGTCCGATCAGCCGAAGGTGCAGCAAGGCGGAAGCCGCAACCCCATCGTTTTCCACGATTACGAATCCTACGTCGCCAAGTTTCGCGACCTCCCCAAGACCACCGACGACACCTATACGCCGCCCGACGTCTATGAGGCCGTGCTCCAGTATCTGCGCGAGGAGGGCAAGCTCACCAACGCCCACACCATCCTCCGTCCCTTCTACCCCGGCGGCGACTACGAGCGGGCAGAATACCCAGAGAATGGCATCGTCATCGACAACCCGCCCTTCTCCATGTTTTCCAAAATATGCAAGTTCTACACCGCCCGCCACATTCCCTTCTTCCTCTTCGGCCCGGGCATGACCATCGCCACCGTCTCTACCTACGCCACCGCCGTCATCATCAATACGGGCCTCATCTTTGAGAACGGGGCGAATGTGCGAGTCAATTTTGCCTCATCCCTCTTCCCCGGCGTCGCCCTGATGACGGCCCCGCGCCTCAACGACCTCATAAGAGCCTGCCCGTCTCAGAATCAGAAGAAGGAGCTGCCCATCTACGACACACCCGACGAGCTGCTCTCCGTCTCCGACCTCCAGACGATCTGCAATGGCGGGATAGATTTCGCCGTCCGACGCTCCGAGTGCGTCCGCGTCCGCTCCCTCGACCTCCATCCGAAGCGGGGAGGCTTATTCGGCGTCCATTTCCTCATAGCCAAAGCCAAAGCCCAAGCCAAAGCCAAAGCCAAAGCCCAAGCCAAAGCCCAAGCCAAACGGGCGATCCATATCCCGCTCTCAGAGCGCGAGCAGCGCATCGTCGAGCGCCTCGGCGCCGATACGGCCCCGCCCGCCGAACAATAAAAAGCCAATATGACAAAAGACCGCAAGGAAGCCATACAGTACGCCTCGGCCTGCATCATGCTCGCCAGCGGCATCGTCCTCTCGTTCCTCAGCTTCTTCCTGAGCAACTACACGATCGAGGATTCCGTCCTGTGGTATTTCGCACAGACCATCCTCTACGCTGGCTCCGTCTTCGGCCTCACCATGTACGTCTCGTCCACCCGCAAGGCCATCCTCAGCGAGGTCAACGACCGACTGTCCAACCTGTCCACCGACACCACCAAGGAAGAGAAAGACAAAGAGAAAGAGCAAAAATGAGAATCCACGGCACATTCCTCAACAGCTCGGCCCTCGCCGTCACGGTCGAGATCATCACCCGCCGCGACACCCTCACCTCGATAGAGATAGGCAGCGACGAGGCGGGTCTGTGGTTCCCGGCCTCCGAGGCGTTCACCACCGAGAGCGGGCTCAACGACACCTTTGATGTCGTCCTCCAGTCCTCGGCCACACTCCGGCTGGAGACCACAGACTACCGCGCCGAGTTCTACCAGCGGGCCTGCCGCGACGCCGTCGTCACGGTCTCGGTCGCTGAGGCCGACGGCACCACGCGCACGCGCTTCCTCGGATGCGTCGAGCCTCGCCAGTATTCGCAGGACTTCTCGGGCGGCCAGCTCTCCAACGACATCGAGCTCCCGCTCATCGACGCCCTCTCCTCCCTACAATACGCTTCCTACGCCCACATCGGCGCACCCGGGGTCTCCTTCCAGAAGGTCAGGGAGGCGTCTTCCGTCCGGTCCTTCCTCTCCATCATCAAGGATTTGCTCAGCGAGACCCCCTGCGCCGATTTCCCCTACCGTCTCTACTACGAAGGCAGCAAGGCCCTCAGCTCCGACGCCGCCCGCCGCTTCTCCATCCTCTCCGAGGTGGGAGTGGCCGAGACGGTCTTCATCGGCGAGGACGAGGACGACACCATGACCATGCTGGAGACCCTGGAGCACATGCTGCGCTACCTCAACCTCCACATCGTCCAGCAGGGCCTCGACTTCTTCGTCTTCTCCTGGGAGAGCCTCCGGCAGCCCTCCGTCCAGTGGCGCTGCCTCATAGGTGGCGCGCCCGACTTCGTCCAGCCGCTTTCGCCGCAGGCCCTCTCCGTCGGCAACGTCTATGGCACCCGCATGGACATGGAGATGGGCGAGACCTACAACAGATTGGTCCTCGACGTCAAACCCGCCGACACCTCGGAGGTGGTGACCTCCCCGCTCTCCTCCGATGCGATAGTCCCCATGTTCACGGGCAAGCAGCTCTACGCCACCTGCCTGTGGGCAGCAGGCACGGGCGACGCTTCCTCCAAGGCCTTTCAGGCCCTGCTCAGCGACCAGCCCACCACCTACGACGCAGCCCACACCGTGGAGTATTTCCTCTGGGCGAAGTCGGCCATAGGATGGCGCATCGGCACGGGCGACGGGCGCGGGGGCGTCCGTCAGTGGACCGGCACGAAGCAGGACCAGCAGCGCATACCGGGCCTCCTGCGCAAGCAGATAGGAGCGGCCATCCTCTCCATGGGAAAGATAGACCGCAAGGCGTCAGCCACCGACAACTCCCTCACCTCCACCGTCGAGATGGCCGACTACCTCGTGGTCTCCGTCAATGGCAACCTCATCGACGACGAGGCTACCACCTATCCACAGCCCGACGACCTCCGCCGGGCGGCCCCCGTGGCCACATGGGACGGCAACGCGGCGGGAGGCATCTACTCGCCCTCCGACGACGAAACGAAGAATTATATCGTCATCTCGGGCTCCATCATCCTCAACCCCGTCCTGCGCCAGTCCGTCAACTATCTCAACCGGGCCCAGTACGACCCTGTCCGATGGGTGAAGGGACGCGACGGCGAGCGCCGCCTCTCCATGCGCTGGTGGCGGGCCGACACGCCCAAGAGCCAGCCACAGCCTCAGGAGGCCACCACCGACTACGGTGCCGTCTCCACCCAGCCCGTCAAGTCCGACAACCCGTTCGCCCAGCCCTACCTCAACGCCTGGGAGGGCTTCTACCCCTGGACCGACGACGACGCCCAGGATCTCGCCTTCTCCTACTCCCGTGTAGGCTCTTCCGTCGATAATGTCTCCAAGATAGGCGCGCTGGAGTGCATGCTCCGCGTCGGCGACAAGGTGGCCGTCGAGGATAAGGACTTCGACGAGGACGGCAACCGCACCGTCACCATCGACGGCGAGGAGGTGGTCGTCCGCTATGGCCACATCAACAACATCAGCTGGAAGCCCTTCCGTACGCTGGAGCAATGCCGGGCGGCCCACCCGGGCGACGAGGATGCGGCCCTCGACGAAGACTATGCGCAGACCATCACCATCGGCTTCGACCCGAAGATCGGCGACAAGATTATCGGCACCCAGTTCGACATCCAGAACAACATCGACTACACCCTCGGCCTCGACGTCAAGGGCATGGCCATCCCCGTGCGCCATTCCGACCACCTGCGCGGGCGGGTCCACTTCGAGATCCTCGGGCCCGTCTTCAATGCGCAGTTCGACAAGATCACGCGCCGCCACCGCACCTTCTTCCGCAAGGAGAAGTGGACCGCCACCACCGTCCCCATCCTCTCGCGCGTCTCCTCCATCATGGTGCGAGACCTCAAAATCGAGCTCCATTCCGACAACGGCATGGCGGGAGCCGATACGGATTCCGAACACAGTTTCATGTCCGACACGGATGAGGATTTCGTCAACAAGAAGGACGACCTCGAGATGCGCATCCACTCGGCCCTCACCACCTCGGAGTGCGAGGAGCTGGGATGCGCCAACACGGTAGCGCCGTCCGTGGCCGTCGATCTCACCACGGGCGACGCCGTCCTGCGTATCTTCGACTGGCTAAAGGCAGCGCCCGATGCCGTCCCGCCCATCGCCGTCAAGGCCGAGCGGGACTATATCGACTCCTACTATCAGGAGTACCACGTCCCGCGCATCGAGCTCTCCTTCGACTTCGAAGGACTGCTCCCCTTGCCCTTCGCCCGCTTCACCCATCCCGCCCTCGACGGGCGTACCTTCTCCGTCATCGCCGTCGGCTACGACTTCCAGTCCGCCACGTCGCAGGTGCGGATGAAGGAGGAGTAGCAGCGGGTTCGAGTTTCACTTTAATCAAAAAGCGCAAATGATTGGTATCAGACTTTTCCGCAAAAAGGATAAAAGCAAATCCTCAACCCACACCACCATCCATGTGCAGGGGCAGGAGACCTCAGGCGTTCCAGCCTCCTTCGTCTCGCAGGTCCGTGCGTGGATCAACGAGGTGGCCGACCGCATCAATGCCCTATGGGACAACGCCCGCTCGCTCTTCCTTTCCAAGGTCAACGACGACACGGCTGAGGGCCATATCACCCTCCGAAAAGGCTTCACGGCGTCTGCCGATTCCACGGTCAACGGCAGCCTGCAGGCCGACCGCCTCGACGTCCAAACGGTGGCCATCGTCCGGGGCGAGACCACCTTCTCCGAGGATGGCACCTTTGCCGACGGCCTCACGGGCCACGGCGCCCGCATCCGTCCCGACGGCTCGGCGGAGCTCGATTCGCTGACGCTCCGGCGCTTTCTGGAGGTGCCCGAGCTGCGCTTCAACAGGGTCTCGGTCCATGTGGGCAACCAGTGGCGGGCCCCTGGCGGCGGCATCATCCGTTCCGTCTCCCCAGCCTCAGACGCCACGGGCACGGCCCTCCTCCATCTCGAAGCGGGAGAGATAGGCACGGTGGCCGTCGGCGACCTCTGTATGGGCATCTACCATTCCGAGACCGCCGCCGACAACGCATCGGAAAGTGCCGACGACAACCACGGAAACTTCCGTTTTGCCGGATTCTATACGGCCTACTGGGAGATCACCGCCGTCGCCGACTATACGGACGACGAGACTGGCCAGACCTTCCATAATGGAAAGGTGTCCTACCGTCTCCGCCCAGTCTCTGCCAACTACCCGCGGCAGATGCACCCAACCGCCGCCATGCACTTCGTCAGCTATGGCAACCGCACCGACACCGCCCGCCAGTCCTCACGCTACTCCACGCTCACCTACGAGCGTTTCCTCACGGGCGTCTCCGATTGGGAGTTCTCCTCGAAGCAGATACGAATGCAGGTGGGCGACCTCAGCGCCTTCTCGCCCGTCCCCGGGATGGACTTCTCGGGCTACTCGGTCTATGCCAACAGCATCTACCTCGACGGCCACCTCAAGCAGCTCGCAGACCTCGGAGACCCCAACCCCTACACCTACTCGGTGGACAACCTCGCCGACACGCTCGCCCTCGACGCCAAGGGACGGCCCAAACAGCCCGTGGTCTCCACGCTCGCCGATGGTTCCAAGTCGTGGCTGCTCCATACGTCCATACAGGTGCGACGCGGCCAGACGCTGCTCACCTGCCAGGAGGACGCCACCGCCACGCCCGCCACAGGTCAGTACCGTCTTCTCTGTCTGCCCGTCGGCTGCACGGCCCACTTCGACCACTCCACGCTCTACATCGACAGCGTCGAGTATTCCTCACGCCCCACGGCCTATGTCGAGGTGACGATCGACTGCGAGGGACGGGCCGCCCTCACCTACGTCTTCACCATCAAGGTCATCGCCGACGGAGACCGTGGAGAGCAAGGCAGGGACGGCACGGCCTACGGCACGCGCCGGCGCTATGCGCTCTCGGCCCGGGCCACGACCGCCTCTCCACATACGCCGCCCGACGACGTTGCCACATGGCAGGACGTGCCCCTCGCCACCACCGATGCCCGCCCCTATCTGTGGATAGAGCTCACCGACTGGCAGCAGCAGGCGGGAGGTCTCCAGACCTTCTCGCCCGTCTCTTCCTACGTCCGACTGACGGGCGACCGTGGCCAGCGGGGCGAGGATGGCCTCGACGGCAAGGACGGCAAGTCGTGGACCCTCAGGGGCACGGCCTTCGGCCATGTCGTCAACATGGCCTCGCTCCCCTCGCCAGCGCCCGACGGCATTTTCCTCGTCGATACGGGAGCAGAGGGCACGCCCGTCGCCGTCCGACAGATGGGCGGCGCATGGGCCTCCATCACCACCAACCAGGGCGACGCCTACATCCTCGCGGGCGACGTGTGGATGGCCACCGAGACGGCATGGGCCAACCTCGGACGCATACAGGGAGAGAAGGGAGACCGAGGACAGGCGGGAGCCAACGGGCGCACCTCGCGCATCTACCAGCGCCTCGACGACGGCCAGCAGCTCTACGACGGATCCACCATCACCGCCGACGGCTTCTGCTACCTCGACTTCTACGCCGTGCCCTCCGACACGGCCAAGAGCGGTTGGGACGTCTATCGCTGCGTCCAGTCCTACGTCTATCGGGCCGCCCTGCACGCCCTCCCGCCCGCCGATACGGACCACTGGCGCTCCGTCGGCGTCAATGCCGACTCGGCCTTCTTCTCCTTCCTCATCGCCCGCGATGCGCGCATCGACTTCCTCCAGGGCAACGCCATCGCCATCCGCAAGAAGCACGCCACGGCGCCCTATGCGGGCATGGGTGGCGATTTCCCCTTCTGGGCGGGCGCTGCTCAGCCCTACCCCGACGGCTCGGGCTTCAACGGCTCCACCTACACCTTCGCCGTCGATGAGACGGGCAACCTCTTCGCCACCTCGGCCTACCTCACGGGCACCATCCACGCCACCTCGGGCTCCATCGGAGGCTTCGCCATCCAGGACGGTGGACTGACCAATTCCGACGATGCGCGCAACGGCGTCACCATCACGCCGACCTCCATCACGGTCCAGTCCTCACGCTCCGAGGAGGGCCGCGTCCTGTTCGACACCCAGTCCAACATCGTGGGCGCCATCTCGGCTTCCAGCGGAAAGGAGATCTTTTGGCCCGTCGCCCTCCAGCTCACGGGCCGTCCCAACGACAGCTACCCGGGCACGGCGCTCGACATCGTCCAGGGCATCACCCGTGGCCATCGGCCCGAGCCCGTCCTCATCGATGGCTCGGTCCAGCTGGTCGATACCAGCGACGCCTACAACGTGCCCCATCCGTTGCCCCAGGGCTCGCCGACCTACTCCAACGGCCAGCGGGTCTATGTGCGCTCGGGCGCCGTCCTCGTCAATATAGCGGCAGCCACCGTCGCCCTGCCAAAGAACCCGCAGCACGGCGACTGCTACCTCTTCCTGCCCTGTGGGTCCTACAATCTCACCATCGACCCCGGTGCACATGCCCTCACCATCGACGGCACGACCTTCAAAAACAAGACCTACACCTGCGCCAAGCGCATGGTCTATCTCGTCTTCGTCGGGCGTGGTGCCTCGCCCTTCGGATGGGTCGGCAAGACGCTCCAGTAGTTCATGAGTTAAGAAGAAAAAGAAAAATGAATATCTCGCAAGACTTCTCCCTCACCGCCTCCGTATGGGACGGCGACAAGTTCCTCATCGAGGCGGCCACGGCCAACGGCAGCCGCCAGATGAAGGTGACGGCAGAGGTGGTCCGTGCCTACCTCAACGGGACCGCGGGCCCATCCTCGGCCACGGACCGACGGGTGCTCCCCTTCCGTGGCTTCATGGATTCAGGCGAGATCTCGCCAGCATCAGCCTCTCCGGCCCTCCCGCTGGAGGTGTGGTTCGTCCGATCTGCCGCACGCTTCGCCGTGGCTGAGCGCTCCTCCAGCCCCGTCTCCTCCTCAGCGCCGCCGAAGCTCTACGACAACTGGGGCTCCCGCTCGCTCTACAACGACGGTCTCTCCCCCGCCGCGGGCAACCTCTACGTCTGCCAGGACGACGACCGCCCCTACTGGTGGACGGGCGCAGAGCTCAGACCCATCGTCACCGACACCACCGGCCAGGTCATAGCCGACGCCATACCCCTCGACGAGATAGACGCCATCACGGCGGCAGCCTCCCGTCCCTCTTCCTCCTCGCCCGCCAAGTCGCCCGCCTCGCCATCACCAGCAGCAGAGGTGGCAGACCAAGCAGAGGAAGTAAAGGAGGCAGAGGAAGCAGAGGCAGCATCCCAAGAGGAAGCGTCCGCAGCAGTAGCAGCGCCTGTAGCAGAGACGACAGAGGAAGAGGCAGAGGAAGGGAAAGAACCCAAGGCAGCCGAGCTCATCGACACGACCCTCCGCTCTGCCTCGCTTGTAGATACGACCCTCCGCTCCGCCACTATCATAGACAAGTCGAAGCGTTCGGCCACCATCATCGACAAGTCCAAGCGATCCGCCGACGTGACCACCGTCACGCCCGCCGCCCGAATCATCACAGTAGGATAACCAATCACTCCACACATACACCATGGCATCATTTCTCGATTCAGCAGGCGTCACCCGCCTCGTTACCAAGCTCAAGACGATTTTCGCCGTCAAGGCCACCACCCTCTCCGGCTATGGCATCACCAACGGCGTCTCCTCCGTCTCCATCACGGGCACGGGACAAGCCGTATCAGCCGCATCCATCAGCGGCCACACCCTCACGCTCACCAAGGGAGCCAGCCTCCCGACAGTGCGCCACGAGCGCCCCACATCGACCTCCATCCAGGTCTCCAACTTCACCAGCTCCGAGGAACTCATCCTCGACCTCACCGCCGCCACCTATTCAGCCGGGGCGAAGTTCTGGATCAATTTCCTCCATACCGACATCACGCGCGGATACGGCCTCTACCGTGGATGCGTCATCACGGGCGCGCAGAGCTGCGCCGTCTCCTTCGGAGGCATCACCTCCATCAAGGGGGCCGTCACACTCCAGGCCGCCTCGGTCTATCATTTCACGCTCTGCACCAATGGGCGCAGCGGCCAATATCTGGCCAAGGGCTACGTCCTATGGCAGCGCGTCTCGGCCTCGTAAATGACAACAACAAAAGTATAATTATTCATCACTTTAAATTCATAAAATAGTATGGCAAAGTATCTCGATTCTGCAGGCGTAACCCGCCTTGTTACCAAACTCAAAACCGACGTCATCCCCGCCGTCAAAGTCAACGCAGCCAAAGCAGCCGACACCGTGCCCGCCTCGGGCATCACGGGCGTCATCGACATCTCCCACATCCCGCAGGGAGCCCTGGAGCGCGTCGTCACCGTCGCCGACGATGCGGCCCGCTACAAGCTCACCACCTCCCAGGTACAGCTCGGCGACACCGTCAAGGTGACGGCCACGGGACGCATGTACATCGTCGTCGATGAGAGCAAGCTCTCCACCTCGGCAGGCTACATGGAGTACGCTGCGGGCACCGCAGCCTCCGTACCCTGGTCGGGCGTCACGGGCAAGCCCTCCACCTTCACGCCCTCAGCCCACAACCACACCATGAAGCTCAAGATTGGTGCCACCACCAAGGACGGCTCCACCTCCGGCACCACTTCATGGTCCAAGCAGGACATCATCGGCACGCCCTCCGTCAGCGGATCGGGCAACGCCGTGACGGGCATGACGGTCAGCGGCGACACCATCACCCTCACCAAGGGGGAGACCTTCGCCACCAAGGCGCAGAACAACGCACTCGACCAGCGCATCTCGGCCCTCGAAGACTTCACGGGAGGCACAGGCGGCGGACTGGGAGACCAGCTCAACGTGGCGGGCTACGACGTCGTCCGCTTCGATGGCTTCCTCGCCTCCAAGCCCACCCTCCAGCAGACCTCGGCCACGTCCGTCGTGGCCCTCGTCATCGTCAAGTCCGCCACCCCCAGCACCACGCCGGGCGCCGTGGCCATCGACAGCATCATCGCCAGCGATGGTAGCAAGTACTACGGCAACTGGAAAGACTTCAACATCGCCACGCCCGACGAGGAAACCAAGAAGCAGCTTTATCTCCACAAGATCTACCTCGACACCTCCACGGGCAAGGCCTACTACGCCGTGGATGCCACCACGCTCAAGGAGATCGACGGCGGCGACGTAGCCATGACCCCCGGCGAGGTCGATGCAGCCGTCGCAGCTGCCAAGTAACCACCACCAGGGGCGGGTCCTCCCGTCCCTGGCCTTTCCAACCCAAAGAAACAAGAATCATGAACAAGAGAAAGATCACCCACATCTTCGTCCACTGCACGGCCACCCTCCCCACCGCCTCCGTCGAATCGCTCCGAGCCGGCTGGAAGTCCATCGGATGGAGCAACCCGGGCTACCACTACGTCGTCAAGCCCTCCGGAGAAGTCGTCAGCCTCCAGCCCGAGGACAAGGCCTCCAACGGCGTAAAGGGCTACAACGCCCACGCCATCCATGTGGCCTACATCGGAGGAATAGGCCTTCACAAGGCTAATCCCCGTGACGTAGGGAGCGCCCATATCGAAGACACCCGCACGCCTGCGCAGAAGTCCGCGCTGCGCGCCCTCCTCGCCGACATCCATAGCAGATACCCCAAGGCCGTCATCCTCGGCCACCGATCCATCTGGGGAGAATCCACTCCCGAGAAGTGGCAAAAACTATGCCCATGTTTCAACGCCATCAAAGAATATGCAGACATCTAAGCCGCTCCACATCATAGCCATCCTGGCGTTCATCATCGCCTTCATGGCCTGCGCCTCCCGGCGCACCGTCTCCGACGAACTGCGATCCACGGCCACCACCACGGCCGACGCCATGGCCACACAGACCCACGCCGCCGTCCGTACCGACACGACCACGGCCCATACGGCCAGCCGCGACACCGTGCGCCAGCAGACCACCACCGCCGACACCACGGCGGCCCACTACCGACGGGCCACATGGCAGCAGGCCGACACCACCTTTACAGAGATTTGGATCAACGCCCGCCGCTTCCGCTACCACGACGGCTCCACCGCCTCCACGTCCTCCCACAAGGAGGCCCGGGCGGCCACCTCCAGCGCCATCGACACCGACTCCTGCCGTCTGATCAGCCGCACCGACACGATCTCGGCAGTACAGAAGAAGCACATAGAGACCGACCGGCGACCGCTCGACAGGGCCGTCCTCGGCTATATCGGCTACTCCTTCTTCGTCCTCATCGTCCTGCTCTACATCATAGGCAGGTTGAAGAAATAAGCCGGACATCTTTCATATTCTCTATAATCCGAAGCCCCCGGCACGCGTCCATGCGTGTCGGGGGCTTTTTTGCAGAAGTCGAAGCAGCAAGCACCTACTCCCATGGCAGACGCCAGCCAGCCTTGCCTCTCGCCTTCCGCTCGTTGCCGATCACGGCCACCAGCTGCCGCCCCTGGCCCACCAGTCGCCCGCTCACGCTCACATGCACCGTCGCCTGCGCGATGCTGCCAGCGCCGATCGATGGTCGCACGCTCCCGACCTGAGGCACGCTGCCCAGTCCGTTGGCCACGTCCCACAGGCGCTTCTGCTGCCAGCGGTTCAGGATCATCTCGCCCGAGTTCACACGCACGGGGATGCGGTCGCCCGTATAGGAGTTGCCGCCGACGATACCGCCCGTGGCGTAGCCCGTCGAGCCCTTCACGGCGCTGATTATGGCCATCAGCTGCGCCACACCCACCGCCGAGGCGGCCACCCATTCCCACAGGTTGCCGTTCTTGCCCTCGTTCGCACTGGCCTGAGCAAAGCCCATGGCCGTAGTGGCGATGGCCTGCGCGATGGTGCCCGCGATGTTGAGCTCAGGCAGCTCGAAGGCGCTACCCATGCCCTGCAGCGCCGACCCCACCTGATTGATGGCGTCCGCAGCCTTGTCCATGCGCTCCTTCACGCTGTCCGTGTTCCTCAGGATTTTCCCGAATCGAAGCGGCACCTTTCCGATGCCCGCCAGCTGCTTGTTGATACCGTCGGCCAGCATCTCCCCCATCTCGCGGCCTATCTCGCCAGCATCCACCGCTGCGGCCACCGTCTCCATCTGCCTCCGCAGCTCATCGGCCTCGTTGTTCCTCAGGTCGATTTTAGCGATGATGTCGAAACCGCTCACGCCTTGCAGCTCCTTCTTCTTTGCCTCCAGCTCTTCCGCCGATGGAAGCACGGGGCGCACCAGCGCGGCCAGATCCACCTGCGCCGTGTTCCCCGCCACGTTGCCGCCGATCGTACCGCTCGCCCCCATGTCAGCCTTCAGACCGCCGCTGCGCTCATACCGCATCCGCTGGAGCGTCTCCAGCTTCTTCCGATAGTCCTCCAGCGTGTCGATGTCGTCCTGGATGTCCAGCGCCTCCTTCACCTTCGTATCGGGCAGCGCCAGCAGGTCGGCGTAGAGCTTCTCCACCAGTTCGTCCAGCTGACGGATGGAGAGGATGCCGTCCGTGATCTCGGGCTCGTCCACCACGTCGTTCGCGGCCGGAGCGGGCGTCGTGGGCGTAGTGGGCGTCGTGTGCGTAGTAGTCGTCGTAGTAGTAGGCGGCTCCGGGCTGCCCTTCACCTTGAACGTGATCGCCTGGCCCTTCTTCGCATACGCCGCCATCTGCTGCTTTAACCTTAGATTGTCAGCCTTCACGGCCTTTATCTGAGCGTCTATCCGCTCCCTCTCGCTCGTGCCCCTGATTCCCTTGTGCATCGTGTCGAGATTAGCGCCCTCGGCCACCATCATACCATAGAGGAACGGATGCTGCTGGGCGAGCGTCTGCCGGACCGTCGAGGCCTTCTTACGCTTCTCCTCCAGGTCGTCCAGCTTCATGTTATTGGTGGCCGCCTGATTAGCGAGGGCGCGCATGGTAGCCTCGATCGTCAGCTGGTCGCAGTACGCCTGACTGTTCTCCGTCAGCGCCTTGTACCATTCGCTGACGCTGCTAAAGTAGCCCATCGTCTCGCCGTACCGACTGTTCAGCTCCTCCACCTTCTTCTTCTCCTGAGCCTTCGTCCCGTTCCAGTCCTTCGTCACGGCGATGTCCTTATAGAGCTGCGCTATATTGTCGGCCACGGCGGCCTTCGAATCCTTCAGCCGCTCCGTCAGTTGCTCCGTCAGCTGCTTGTTGGTCTGCTTCGCCACGGCCTCGGCGCTCAGCGCCTGCTTCGACTGCTCCAGCGTCTTCGACACGCCGTAGATGATGGCCGAGAGGGCAGCGAGGGCCAGACCCACCACCGAGGCCACCTTCAGCGTCCTAATGGCCGTGGCCGTCGTCGTTGCGCCCACCTCCACGCCGCGCAGCTTGCCGATGAGTACCTCCAGCACGGCGCCCATGCCCACCGAGGCCTGGCGCACCACCTGAGAGACGGGCCCCCATTTCAGCAGCTTCGTGACGGCGCCAGCAGCGGCCCGTCCACAGCCAGCCAGCGCCGTGCCAAACTGCACCACGCCCGTCACGGCCATGCCCAGTTGCCCAAACTGGGCGATCATGCTCTGGTACGGCATGAGGGCCTTGCCGATATTCACCATCACCCCGCCAAAGCTATTGGCCAGCTGCTTCGCCTTTCCCGCGTCCGTCTTCGCCAGCTCGGCGTTCATGTTGCCGACGTTCTGCGTGATGATCTCGGCGAGCATGGCCGCGCGCTCGCCCTCGTTGCCGGCCTTCAGTGCCTTCTCCTGGGTCTCGCTAAAGGTGATGCCCACACGCCTTAGGGCGCCCGTCTGACCCTGCAGCGCCTTGCCCAATAGGTTAGCGATGCCGACGGCGTCCTCGCTCGTAGCGTTCAGGCCCTTCTGCTGGGTCAGCAGATTGTTCATGGCGGGAAGCAGGGCCGTCAGCGTCCGCTTATGACTGGCAAAGGTGGCCAACTGCTGGAGGCCGCTGCGCTGCACCGTACCACCCACCACGCCGAGCTTCGACTGAGCGGCCACCGCCGCGTTCACCGAGGCCACGTCCTCAGCCGTCGCACTCATGCGCTGCCGCATCACCGTCGTCAGCTTCGTCTGAGCCTCCGTGGCGGCGTTAGCCTTCGCGATATACCCGCCCATGATATTGGTCAGATTCTGCAGGGAGCTATAGACGTTACCGACGGTCGAGCTGATAGCCGACCATTTGATCATCGAATCTCTGAAACGGTTCGCCCGCTGCGTCGAAGCGTTCAGGGCCTCGCCTAATCTCTCCACATCCCGCCGACTGCTCACCACTACGTCCTTGCCGTCGATGCGGATCTTGATATTAAAAGGAATAGTCTTTGCCATATTCTATTATAATAAATAAAGTATATTCATAGCCACCCCAGCTTCGCCGCACGCTTCATCGTGGCGTTCTCGATAGCCGTCCCGATTTCCTCCTCCACAATCTTCGGGCCTTGCGCCTCGGCAGCGTCCAGAAAGTGGTAGGCGGGCATCTTGCCCCTGTTCCTGCCAACCCAGCGAAAACCGTCCCCCGTGTTCACGAGAAAACGCTTCGCCCATCCGCGTGGATAGCGTTGCTTTGTACCTTCCGCGGCCCACATCAGCACAGGCTTCTCCAGCCCGTGCCGGTTCTTGATGTACCCGCTCTTGCCGTGAGGCTTCACGGTGATCATGAAACCGCCGCCGCGCGGATAGACGCGCACGCGCACGCCCTTGGCCAACTTCCCCGCGTCATTGATGCCGCTGCCCTCCACGCTGCGCTTCGCCACGGCCGCGATCATCTTGCCCGTCCGCCGATATGCGTCCTTCAGCGTCCGCTTCATCTCGCGCTGGTCAAATGTTTTGAGCAGGTCGTTCCACGCCTGCCCGATTTTCTGTTTCTCATCCATGCTTCTTCCTCCTTTCCTCGGCCTCTCTCCGACGTTTCATCAGGGCCTCGAAGGCGCGCTGCGCTTCCTCCTTCGTCGCGGGCTTCTGCTCGCTCGGCTCGGGCCGCTCCTCCTGCCGCTGGTCCCACGGCAACGGAAGCACACGCTTCGGATCCACGCTCTTCCCGCTCCACGGGCTCACGCTCATCACGCCCACGATCCGCGCACGCTCCCACGCCTCCCGCTCCCGGTCGTCGTCGTAGCGGTGGCGGGCCGCTGCGATAGCCTGAAACTCAGAGGGGGTGAGCAGCCCGAAGTCCTCAAAACTCAAGCCGCACACCCCCAGACCGTAACCAAGCATTTCCTCGATGCTTTTTTTTTTTTACCAGCATCGGCATCCGCGTCATCGCCGTCATCGCCAAACATCGAGGCGCTCCACGCTTCGATGTCGGCAGGGTCGGTGGCGTCGGCAAACTCCTCCAGGCTCATCCCGAAGGCCACGCCCTCGCGCTTGCACGCGCTGGCCACACAACACCACAGCAGCGTGAACGTGTCGCAGAATCCACCATCGCTGTCGGTCAAATCACGGCCCGTCTGCTGCTTGAAGCGCAGCATAGCGCCGTTGGTCATGTAAGCGGGGTAAACGCTACCACCGACCTCGACCTCGATACGACCCACGGCGGCTCCTTCCTTGGAACGCTCTGCCAGGCCTTTCTCTTGGTTATTCTTTCCCTTTTCCATAATCATATTTTTCTAAAATGTCACACACTAATCGCCCAGCGTGCCGCCGCCCTGGTCTCCGCCGCCCGTAGTGTCCGTCTTGAAGGAGGCCGTGAGCGTGAGGTCGGAGGTCAGCTTCACCGTGCGCGTGCTCTCTATGTTGCCGTCGCTCCACTTGTCGAAGGCGAAGCCGGTCTTCGGCGTGGCCTTGATGGTCTGCGTGCTGCCATCGTCGAAGATGCCGCCGCCCGAGCGGCTACCCTG